>Ga0207650_10000361_pt1 | contig 43765 bp, 66 predicted proteins | sample KBSS63metaG_FD_184325 | JGI IMG/M metagenome (GOLD analysis project Ga0207650, IMG submission 184325) | Switchgrass rhizosphere microbial communities from Kellogg Biological Station, Michigan, USA - KBS S6-3 metaG (SPAdes) (version 2) | ecosystem: Host-associated > Plants > Roots > Rhizosphere...
CATCCTCGAAGAAGAAAAAGAGGTCAACGGCCGCAAGATCTTGTACACGCGGCTCTATCTGCCGGCGCGCTTGAGTGACAATCCCGACCCCCTCTTTCGCAAGCAGTACGAAGAGCAGTTGGGCGACAAGCCCGCCCACATCCGCCAAGCGCTCTTTGATGGCAACTGGTACCACATGCCCGATAGCTACTATGGCGATGACTGGATCGATGAAGTCCATGTCTGCCCGCCTCAACGCATCCCGGCCACGTGGAAGCGTTTTCGTAGTTTGGACTGGGGCTACAAAAACCCTGGGTGCTGTTTGTGGTTTGCGATGGACGACGACGAGAATTTGTACGTCGAGCGCGAACTGACCTTCAAGAACATGGACGCAACGCAGGTTGCCAGGCGCATCCGCGACATCGAACAAGACGCCGAGCTCTGGGTCGGTGGCCGCAGCGCCATCACCGGGCCCGCCGACACGCAGCTCTGGGAAGAGCGTGGTGAATCGGGGCGCACCAAGGCCGAAGAGATGATGGCCGTAGGGGTGCACTGGGTGCCGGCTGACAAGCGCTCGCGCGCTCGCAACGCGCAGCGCTTTTTGTCGCGATTGAAAAGCCATGACAACCGCACCCAGCAGCCAGGCATCGTGTTTTTTGAAAACTGCAAGCAGTGCCGGCGCACCATCCCGTCGATTGCAGCCGACCCCAACGACTCAGAATGCCCGATGGACGGGGGCGATGACCACTGGCACGACGCGGTGCTCTACGGCTGCGCGTACGCGTCGCGAGGCCGCGCGGGCATCGCGCGCACTCGCCAGAACGACGAAGACAAAGACCCCGAGCCGCACTGGAGCGGCAAGGGCGATCGCAAAAGTCACAAGGCCCGTCACGTGGGGTACGGCACGAGGATCTAAGCCATGGCCGATGATGAGTACCAAAGAGACGAGTATGGCGGTAGCGATGACCCGAGCTTTGACCCGGTGATCGATCTGGGTGGCGAGCCCCCGCCCATCCCGCTGACTTACGACCAGAACTCCCCAAACCTCGTGCCCGAGCTGTCGATGACCGAAGAGGGTCGGGCGTTTGTGCGCAAGGTCGTCAAAAAGGTCCTCCGCGAGCACAAGTCCGCGTGGGAGTCGACCGAGGAATACCGCAGTAAGATGAACGCCAACTGGGACATCTTTCGCGGCAACCTCAAGCCCAAAGACCCGCCCTACGACAAGATGGCCAACGCGCACGTGCCCATCATGTTCGAGGCCGTCACGCGCCTGTACTTTCGCGCGCGCTCCGAGCTCTTTGGCGACTGGAGTAACGTCATGGGCGTGCAGCCCGTGGGGCCCGATGACAAGGAGGTCGCGCGGATTTTGACGTTGCATGGCAACTGGCAAATCCGCAACCAGTTGCCCGACTTCAAGCGCCAGATGCACCGCGGGCTCCTGACTTACATCGTCGTGGGCGATGTCACGACCCACAGTTACTATGACAAGGCCCGCCGTAGAAACGTGCACGAAGTCCTGACGCCCAACGACTTCACGGTGCCGTTTCTCTACACCTCGGTCGAGCCCGACTATTCAGACTGCCCGTTCAAGTCAAAAATCTTCAAAAAGTACAAGCATGAAGTCCAGCGCATGCGGGGCGACTGGCACGACGTCGACAAAGTGCTGGCGCGTAAGCCGCCGTCTGTGACTGACGACCCGGTCGATGAATCGCGGCTCGAGCTGGCCGCCGAGCAGGGCGAGGAGGTGCCCGACGATGTTCGAAATCTTCCGTACAAGTTCGTATGGCATGAGGGTTACTGCCAGTTGCCTGGTGATGACTACGATCGACAAATACTGGCTATCGTTGATCTCACGACGGAGACCTGCGTCAAGCTCTTGGTCCTGGAAGAAGAAGACTGGCAGGACCGCAAGCGCTTTGACGAGGAGACCGCGCAACTTGAACAGTACCGGCAAGCCTCGGCGACCTACCAGCAGATGGTGCCGCAAATGCAGGCCCAGCAAGCGCAGCTTGAGATGATGATGAGCGTGCCGGGCCATGACCCCGTCGAAATTGCTCACATCCAAGACGCGCTCGCCCAATCGCCCATCCCGCCCCCGCCCCCGAGGCCGGCCTGGACCGAGCAAGAGGGCGAGGAGGTTGACCCCGATGACCCGATGACCGCGCCTCGGCCCGTGCGCTGGGTGCCGATTCAGATGTTTACGCATACGCCCAACATCGAGCCGGTCTTTGGTTCTTTGGGCCTGGGCCTGGGGATGCTTCAGGCCGACTTGAACCGCGCCGCCGACATCGCGCTCTCGCAGTTCACCGATTCGGCCACCTTGGGCAACATCTGGTCGATCATCACGACGGGGATTGAGTTTGAAGACGACTTTGAAATCACGCCCGGCAAGCACAACAAAGCCGTGGGCATCTCGCCCGAGCAGCTCGCCAAGAGCATCTACGAGCTGCGCCCCACCGCCGCCAACCCGCAGATGATGGACTTGGTCACGTTCATGACCGAGTTCGCGCAGAGTGCTGCCCAAGCACCCCAAGTGCTCAGCGGCGAGCCTGGCAAATCGGGCGAGACCTACCGCGGCATCGCCACGCGCATCGAGCAGGCGACCAAGCAGCTTTCCGAAAGCACCCGCGGCTTTGGCGATGGCACCGTGCTCGGCGTCTTGAAGAACAACGCCAAGCTCAACGCGATTTACCTGCCCGACGAAGAGATCATCCAAATCAACAACCATAAACTCGGCACGACCGAAGAAATCACGGTCGGCAAGGCTCTTTACCAGCGCGACTACCGGGTCGAGTTGCGCAGTGACTTGCGGTTCACGAGCGACGCCCAGCGCGTGCAAGAAGCCGACGAGGCCCTCTCTCTCGCGGTGAGCGTGCCGGCCTTGCAAACCAACCTGAGCTTCTGGTGGCAGGCGTGTAAGAATTGTTTAGAAGCGCGCAACCAGTGGGAGCTCTTGCAGCGGCTTGGCTCCGAGCCCCCGCCGCCAGCGTTCTTTGGCGGCCCGACGATGATGCCCAACGGCATGATGCTGCCCGGCATAAACCAGCCGCCCATGCCTGGGCAACCGGGCCAAGAGGCGGGTCAATCAGGCGGCGGCGAGCCAGGCGGCGAGGCCCGCCCACCGCCGCAGGGTGGCGGGCCGCCCGTGCAGACGCCGCCTGGGCCCGGTGGCGCCATCCCAGCGCCTAGCGGGGCGCCTGCCAATGGGGAAAGGCAACCGGTAGCGGCATGAGCTTTGATCGCGATGAGATGTGGATGAACTTCGCCAGCCACCCCTGCACGGGGCAGCTCTTGGCTCAGCTTGAGAAGCAAAAGAGCCAGGCGCTCATCAACCTCCGAGGGGCGGCAATGGTCAGCGAAGATCCTGAAGTGCGGGGCTTTGCCGAGGCCCTCAAACGTATCGAGCAATTTGAACTGATGATTGAGGGGAAACTGCGATGACAAAAAACGGGACGCTCGGGCAGTTTGCCGAGCAAGACGATCCGCGACTGCAGCTACGCAAAGAGGCAATGGCGCCGCCGGGGACGTTTGGGCTGCCGCCGTTGTTAGAGCAGCGCCGGCTTGAGTATCTGATTCCCAACGGGGCGTTTGCTCAGCGCGCGATCTATGACCGCATGTTGCTCTGGCAAATCCCCTACTACCAAGAGCGCTACGGCGACACGCGCATCGTGATGTCAGAGAGTGGCAAGAGCCGCCTCAAGAATGAAGCGCCCCGAGGCATCATCGTCACGGCGGGCTTGCAGGCTCTGGATGTGCTGCATGACCATGGCTCGGGCCTAGGGCACATCGTGAAGTTTATTCGGCTGGCGCCCTGGCGACTGCCCATCGACATGATCGGCGGCAAGGAAGAAGAGCTGCTCATCCTGCGCGCGGGCGACTTGATTGCCGACGAAGACCTCGAGCAAAAGTTGCGCAAGCGCGAGTGGGCCGTGCGCTGCGAGCGCAGAAAAGACAAAGAGGGCAACCTCATCACCGCGCACGTCTTGGTTACAGACGACGGGATCGCGCGCAACCCCCAGGTCCCCTTCATCGCAGAGGAATACTAAGCCATGGCCCCGCCCCTTGATGACGACGACATCCCAGAGAAAACCACCGATAAACCCGGCCCCAAAGAGCGCATGGCCGAGCGTGCGCAGAAGGCCAATAAAGAGCTCGACACCGACGAAGACGCGCCCGTCATCGATGTGAGCGAGCGTGACGAGGACGAAGAGGCTGACGAGCCCGCTAGCCAGAGCAAGGGCAGCGTCCGGCAAGAGAAAAAGCGCAACCGCTACCGCGAGATGAGCGAGCGGGCCGCAGCGGCCGAGCGTGCGCGCCAGGAGACTGAGGCGCGCTTTAGTCAGATGATGACTCTGTACGAGCGCACGCTTGCCGCGCAGAGCCGCCCGCAAGAGCCGCAAAAAGACGAGTTTGACGACAAGCTCGACAAGATCTACCGCGAGCAGGAGACGCTCTACACAGAGCTCCAGCTCAAGGCCCGGACACTGACCCAGCAGGACAAAGACCGCATCGAGCGGCGAGCGCGCGAACTTGACGCGGAAAAGATCTCGGTCACGGTCCAGAAGCAAATCCGAGCGAGTGGCGCCGGGCAACCAAGCAATACCGCCTCGAGCACGATGCAGGCGATGTTGCAGATGGAGTACCCCGAGGTGATGGCGCACGAGGACGCGCTCGGCTGGGCGCAGAGTTATTACCAGATGGCGCGGCGCGAGGGGCGCATCGCGTCGATTGACCTCGCGCGCGAGAGCATGCAGAAGGCGCGCCAGCGTTTTCGCATCGGCGGGGGAGCCCCCGAGCGCCGGGCGCCGCCGCCCAGCGCAGCGGCACGCGCCAAGTATGCGGGCGTCGGGGCGAGCGGCGGTGGCCGCGACGCCGATGACGAACGCGACGAAGTCACGATGAGTAAGCCGTTTCGTAAGATGGCCAACAGCAAGTACGGTCACATCCAAGACGAAAAGAAGCGCTATCAGATGTGGGCGCAGGGGCCCGGCAAGCGACTGCTCGCTGCGCAGCGAGCCAAGCATGGGGCCTGACATCTCGCATGACATCCGTCTAGGCATGTAAGGTAAGCTGCGACAAAAAATCGAGCTTGCGTTGACAGTAGATTTTTTGTCTGGCTACCTTACGCCTAACGGTGGGTCGCGCTCTGCCACAGCGACGCGCCTGACGGTCTCCTGGCTCACCCGAGCTTTGCGGCCTGTGACTCCGAGGGTGGATCGACGCCGATCCGGCAGACGACGGCGGCCGACCTGTCCCCCCACTCGGAGCTCGCATGCCTCGACTAGACCCGCAAGGGGTCGATCCATCCACCAAGCCGGCCGCTCAGCCGGCTAGCAGCGGACGTAAAGACCCGCGGGCCCGATGGGCCGATGGCGCCGCGCCATTTACCCGGCTTCTGCAAGCTCGCCCCGATCGCAAGTACGTGCTGGTCAGCAAAAACGATCAGCTGACGATCGGCAAGTACCTGTCGCTGGGCTACGAGCGCGAGACCAACCGCGCCGATGGGCCGCGGTTTTTGTATGGCGAGTCGGCTGCGATGGGCGACTACGTCGAGACCATGGACCTCATCTTACTGAGTGTTCCCATGGAGCAGTACCTCGAGCACTACAAGTACGGCGGCGTCGATGGCGCTCAGGGCCAAGAGTACTTCGACAACCTCGAGAGCAAGATCATCGACCGGGTCGGAGATGACGCCACGCGCGGCATTCATGCCCGGCGCGGTTGGGCAACGATCAACGAGACCGAGAACGCCTATGTGCGGCACTCGGGGACGTAACGGAGGGGCGTGATGGCAGATAACATGGCGAAGTACGGGTTTCGCTGGTCGATGTCGGCCAACAGTCACCCGTGCCCAAACCCGGTGCGGCGCTACATCGCCGATGGCTATCAAGCCAAGGCCGACAACACGACAACCAGCGTCGACCTCAACATCGGCGACCCAGTCAAGCTCATGGCCGATGGCACCGTCGCGCTCTGCAACACGGGCGAAGCGGTCTACGCGATCATCATGGGCTTTGAGCCGTACTGGAACGGCTCGGCCATGCAGCCAACCAACCGCCTGCCTGGCGGCACCACGGGCGGGGGCCTCTTTGAGCGCAAGAGCGCGGCGCTGGTGGTTCCGGCTAGCGCAGGCATCTGGGAAGCGGACTTGAAGGCCGTGGCGCCCGGCGGGACCGAAGCCACCGCCAACGCGTTCATCGGCGAGAACATCGACCACGCGATCGTCGCCGATGTTAGCAATGCAAGTCAGCCCAAGGCCAATCCCAAGCTCTCTGGCGCGCATACGTCGGCGACCGCGCAGTGGCGCTTTGATGGCGTGGCTCAAACGGTCGCCAACCAGGATTTTACGGGCGACTACGTGAAGTTCTACGTGCGTGTCAACGAGAGCCAAGAAGCTCTGGGCGTGGGCGTCTAGCCCAGAAAGATTGAGCGGTCATGTCCACCATTCTCACATCGGTTGTTGCGCACGGTCTCAAAGAGACGCTCGAAGAGATCGTTGACGACAGTACCGACGGCATCGAGGCCAACGCGGTCTTTACCCAGTGGTGCGACATCCGCACCATGGAAGACAATTACGAAGACGACCTCGAGATGGCAGGCCCGGGTTACGCCTCGGAAAAGCCCGAGTCGCAAGAGTCCGTGGTCGGCACCATCCGCGAGGGCGCCATCTACAGGTACCTCGCGCGCACGTTCGCGCTGAAGCTCATCGTCAGCGAAGAGGCGATTGAGGACGTAAAGTACGACAAGATCATCGACGCGGCGATGCGCCTGAAGCGTTCGCTCTGGAAGACCTGTGACGTGGACGCGACCAACATGCTGGTGCGCGCCACCAACACGAGTTACGTGTACGGCGACGGCCAGCCGCTCGCGAGCAACGCGCATCCGCTGCCCAACGGCGGCACGTTTTCCAATACCCTGGCAACGCCCTTGGCGCCGTCGCGCCAGGCGGTCATCATCGCAACCAGCACGATTCGCAAGTATCCGGGCCATGACGGCACGACCGAGGGCTTCGAGCCCAAGGCCATCCTGAGCCCGACCGAGCAGTGGGCCGAGTGGGACGGCGTCTTGCTGTCGGAGAAGGCGCCAGAGGCCAATCAGTTCAACCTGATCAACGTCGCCAACCGGCTGCACTTGAAGAACATCCCGATCAAGTACTGGAGCAACACCACCACCAACTGGTGCATGACGACCGACGCCGACAACGGCTTCAACTTCCGGTGGAAGCGTCGGCCGCGTAACCGCAGCTGGGTCGATAACGACCACCAGGTGATGAAGTACAGCATCGACGCGCGGTGGTCCCGCGGCACCTCCGAGCCCCGCGCGATTCTCTTCAGCAACGCCTGACAATCATGGATCATGGCACCGACGATCGGAAGGCAATGGCGCGGCGGCACGCAGGACTACGCGGCGCTCTGCGATTACTGCGACGTTCGGTATCTGCGTAGCCAGCTCAAAAAGCAGCACAATGGTCGCCTGGCCTGCACGGGGCCAGGCACCAACGGCTGCGGCGCGGGCCACGACGAAGTCGGCCTCGACAAAAGAAACGCCGATAGGCTGCGCCATCGCCGCCGCCCTGAAAAGCACCGGGGCGGACGCTTTGATCGGCTGCGCGCTTCTGTCGAAGACATCTTTGGCAGCACGCTTCAGGACTATTGGGATGCGACCAAAAACGTGGTGGCCGCTTCGGATGGGTTTTTGACGTCCTGGACCAGCGTCAAGCTTGGGGCGAGTTTGGTGCCCCTCGATCCGGGGTTTAGGGCGCACTGGCACGCGAGCGTGCCCGAGCTTTCCAATCGACCTGCGGTGGAAGTTCTTCACTCGACCTTTGGACAGGCCACCTTCACGGCCGATGCCCCGTTTTTGCCGGCAGGGGCGCGTCCATACGTGGGCCTTGTGCAGAGCATCCGCGATTCGACAATCGCCTTTGGCGTGGAGTTTGGGCGGTCTGCCACCGCCATCGACGCTGCCATTTATCCGTACCTCTACGACGTGACGGGCTACTACGAGTCAGTTGCGGGGCTCGTGAGCGTGTCGCTTCTGCGCGCTGCTGTGGGCAGCGTCAAAAGCGGCTATCTGTACCAGTTGGATGCGACCGGGCCCTTTGTCTTTCACGCGGGCAAGGCCAGTGGGCAGGGTTCGCAAGACTCGCCCAATAAAAACCCGTGGTCGCATGTGTCTCTTTATGCGGGCGCCCCGCTGACCTTGCTGGTCGTCGCCAACGGCCCCACCAAGTCGCAGATCGCCGAGTTTGCCGCGCTCGGAACCTCGTACGCGGTGAGGTTGCCATGACGGCCGCGACCACAGCGGCCATCGACCTGCCCATCGACACGATCGTCTTGCGCGCCTATCAGCTCGCAGGGCTCTTGGATCATACCGCCATGAGCTCGGGCCCCACCTGGATGAGCAAAGCGAGCATGGCACGCGACTTTCTCGAGATGGACCTCCATGGCATCAGCGCGCGTGGCTACCTCGTGCGTTCGATTGACTTCTACCCGCTGCCGCTGGTGGCCAACGTGAACCCCTACGACTTGCCGGCGGAGACGTTTGATCTCATCGGCACCGCCACGTATTTGCCCGAGGGGCAGCTGAGCGGCGAGACGCACCTCTCGATGATTGACTACTACGGCTACCAGAAAATCAGCGACAAGCTCAGCACGGGCGTGCCGAGCGTGTTCTACCCGCACCGGGCGGCGACCTTTCAGGTGTTTTTCTGGCCGGTGCCCGATGATGGCTCGCTTGGGACCGTGACGTTTCAGAGGCGTAGGATCTTGGCGACCATGCGCGAGGGCGACAAGACCATCGACTGCGAGGCGGCGTGGAACGAGTATTTTTTGTACTCGCTCGCGCACAAGCTGGCGATGGCCAATACGCTCGGGACAAGTCAAATCACCGAGCTGCGCAACTTGAAGCTCGATGCGTTTCAAGCGGCGCGTAACTTCGGCCGTCAACGCGCCAGCGCCATGATCGTCAGCACGCACTCGGGCGGCCGGGGAGGGCGCTAGCCATGCATCTCATCACGACCTTGGCAGCGGGCGTCAAGGGGGCTGAAAACGGCCGGGCCGAGATTTACGAGCGTGGCACGACTGCCCGCGCCCAGTATTGGCCCGACTTTGAGGGCGCCGGCACGCCTTTGGATACCGACCTTGCGCTTGACTCGCACGGGGGCGCGGTGGCTTACGTGGCCGAGCTCTGCAACGTGATGGTCAAGACCTCGGGCGGAGCAGTCTTGCGTGAGTTTGTGGCGGGCGTCCACGACGACAGCGTCGAAGTGACCAGCCAGTCGTTTGAGGGCGAGAGCTATGACGGGGGCTCGACTGGTCCGGGCTTGCCGACCACCCTGGGCAACGTGTTGGATCTTTGGCTCGGGTACAATGGAGCCACCAACTGGCAGGTCGCGACCCCGGACGGCTCGAGCCTTCCGATATCAGCTGCGATCGCCGGCAGCTATGGCTTGGTGTTCAACGTGCGCGCCTTTGGCGCCGTGGGCGATGGCGTGGCCGATGACAGCAATGCCATCAACTCCGCCATCGCCGCAGCTGCCACGCCCGGCGGGATTGTGTATTTCCCGCCGGGTATCTATCGAACACTCGGCAACCATGTGCTTGATGGCCGCGTGTCTCTGGTCGGCGCCGGGCCCTCGGCAACGAGCATCGTGGTGGCCAACCCCAGCGCGGGCTTTGGTTTTCAGCTGACGCTGGCGCCTGCTGCCAATCGGTTTCACGCCATCGCCAACATGGCCCTTAGCGCGTCGGGGGCTACCGGTGGCTCGATGTTTGATGTGCCCGCTGCGGGCGCTCGCGTCCTCTTTTATAACCTGCATCTGGACGGTACCAACTTCACGTTGCCCATCGTCGACCTTGCGCCCAACTCATCGACGACTGAAGTGTTGTGTGGTGACTGCGTGTTTCAGCTTGCAAGCGCCGCTCGCGCGTTGTCGGTCGCCGGCTCCAACGCGCTTCGGCGCATCGCGCTTCGTGACTGCCGGTTCATCACGCCCGCCAGTTTCACGGCGATTGGCGTCGTGCGCAGCGCAACGCTGGATGTTCAGGGATGCATCTTTGACAACAGCGCGACGACCGTGGGCACGTACGCCTGCATCGAGACAAGCGGCAGTCCCGTTCCGGCCTGGACGGTCAAGGGCTGCCAATTTCTCAACGCGGGCGGGGCTGCGGTCGTGACGGCCATGAACTGGGCGAGCTATGGCGCGACGGCGTCGGTCGCCGAAGCCCAAAATAGCTTTGGCTCCACGGTCATCGCGTATGCTTATATTGCGACGGCTGCGGCGCGCGGCGCTCAGATTCACCTTGGCTCGCGAGAGCTGCGCAGCATCTTCATCACCGACAACACCGCCGCGCCCGCCCTGCCGATTGATCAGTACGGCTTGGTCGTGCTCTCGAGCACCAACGCGGCCATCACGTTCGCGGCGGCCAAGTCTCCGCCCGATGGCGTGCGCGGGACCATCGTGGTCATTCACCCCAACGCGGGCACCGTGCTTGCCGGCGCCGGGTTTCTCAACCCCGTCGTGACCATCACCGCGACGGGCCTTGCCCACATCTGGGAGTACCGCGTGTGCACGCCTGCGTCCGCGGTACGGATGGCGCTCACCGTGGATGGTCGCAGCCTGGGGGCCACGCTCTGATGGTCCAGGTCAAGCGCGAGCCGGTGCCCTTTGGCAACTTCCAGCAGAGCGGGCATGAGTCCATGGCGGGCGCTTCGCCATTGGCGGTCAATGTGGTTGCCGACGCCGCCGGCGCCGTGCATCGCCGCCCTGCCACCGGGCCGCGGGCCCGAGGGGCCCCGCTGGTCAGTGAAGTCTCGCCCATCGTGGGCTTGCACTCGACCGCTCTTGGCCGGCTCTTTGCCGTGGATGCGCCCGCCCCGTTTTCGCGGATCTATGAAATCGCTGGCACCAGCGTGTACAACTTATCAGAGCTGCCCCAGACGCAGCTCCTCGGGGGCCGGCGCCCGGTGTTTGCCGAGACCGAGGCCATGCTGGTGATTGCCGCGGGCGCGGTGCCGACGAAAGTCTTGCTGAGCACGCCGGCGCAAGCAAGCCCGCTTGGCGGCGTGCCCGCGAGCGCAAGTCACGTCGTGGCCCACGAGTCGCGGCTGCTCATCAACGACGTTGCATCCCGCAACACGGTCCATTATTCATGGCAGGCGTCGGGCTCCAGTATCGCAGGGCATGAAGACTGGCACATCGAAGAGGACAACCCCGACTCGGGCGGTTTTTTTCTCGCCGAGGCGCGACCCGATCCGGTGGTGGCCTTGCACGAGAACACCAACGAGATTTTTGCGTTTGGCACGACCAACTTGCAGATCTACACCGCCAACGCGGACAGCGGCGGCTTTACCTACCTCGCGGCCAATGCGCGGGAGTTTGGCTGCTCGGCCCCGTACAGTGTAATCAAGTACGATCAGAACTTTGCGTTCATCGACGGCTACCGGCGCGTTGTGGTGACTGACGGGCGCGACTTTCAGGTCATCAGCCAAGACATTCAGCAAACGCTCGATGACATTGTCGACTTCAGCGACGCGTTTGGCTATCGCGTCACGCTCGGCCCGGTCGATGCGCTTTGTTGGTGCTCGCCCAAGGATGGCCGGACGTTTGCCTACCAGATCTCAAGTAAGAGCTGGGCGCTCTGGATGAGCTGGGATGACGCCACCAACAACTTTTCGCCGCTGCTGATTCGCTGCGCCATCCGAGTGCCCGAGACGGGCGTCGTGCTGGCTGGCTGCGCCAACATCGACCAGATGGTGGGCACCGTGCCCACCGGCAACGTGTACACCCTGCGCAATGACAAGTTCGTGGACGAGTCGGTGTCGGGCAAGATCGTGGCGCGCGTGGACACGGGCTTTCTCGACCGAGGCACCAACGGTCGCAAGCTCTGCCGCGCGCTCCGGCTGACGTGGCGGGGTAGTCCCGGCCCCGACACCGCCGCTTTTGTGCAGTGGCGCGACGATGGGGGCCCCTGGGAGCACCAGCGCCAGATTGAGATAGGCTACGGCTCGGAAGTGATCTTACGGTCGCTTGGGGTTTATCGGCGCCGTCAATGGCGTGTTACCTTCGAGGGGGAAGCTGAGCTGGTGCTGGTCCGGGCCGAGGAAGAGTTCGAGTTGCTCGCGGTGTAAGAGGGGATAGCGATCATGGCCTTCAAAGACTTTCTGCGTGGTGTCCCATTGGCGGGCGACGTCTTTGGTGGCTTTGGGATGACCACCACCGCCGAAGACAACAAGCAAAAAGCGATCGAGAAGGCGCTGGCTGATCTCAAAGCGTACCGGCCTGAAGCCATTCAGATGCGCCAGAACTCGCTGGATAACGCGATGAAGCTCTTTGGGCCGCTCAACACCGTGCTTGGGCAGCAGTATGGCGCCGATGCGATGCTGCCGCTCAAAGAAGCCACCAAGTCGCCGATGGATGATGCCATGACCAGCATGCGCACCACGCAGGCGGCCGAAGCGGCCAAGGCCGCCGAGCAAAAGGCCATGCACGATAAGCACCGCAAGATTGCCCACAAAATGCGCTGGGGACTGTTTGGATAAGCGTCATGGCCGGACTCATCAACAGCAACATCCTGCGCAACCCGAAGATCCCGCTCAACCGGATCACGGCTCAGCCCGCCGCGCCTGCGCCCGGAGCGGTTCCGCATCAAGGCTCGGTCGCGGTCACCGGCCAGGCGCTGACCAAGACCCCGGCGCCTTTCAGTGGCGAGTACATCGACCCGTTTGGCAATTCGCATCTACCCGGCGAGCCGGGTTATCCGGCCCAGCCCGTCCCTGGTTCTGGCTTTGGCGAAGAGCGCGACGCGCAAGGCAACTCGTATTTGCCTGGAGAGCCAGGCCACTCGAGCTCATCGCCGGGCGGCTTGGATGGGGCGATGACCAGTCCCGCGCCCGCCTCCTTTGACTGGGACATGTGGGCCAACACGCCCTGGAACGATGAAGAGGCAAGCCAGAAGTGGGAGCGGGAGCACCCGGCGCAGCGCGTCGATCTAACGCCCGGCAACGAACACTTCGTCACGCCGGCTGCGGGCAGTACGCCCAACGTGGCGGCAACCTCGGGCAACGCGGGCGACCGTGACTGGCAAGCGTGGGCCAATACGCCCTGGAGCGAGCAAGAGCGTCTGGACATGGAGGCCAAGAACATCGGCTCACGTGAGACGCCGGGGCAGGGCGAAGACGTCGGGGACAAAGAAGACCTCGGCAACGACGATGAGATGCGAGCCGTGCTCGACATGATCATGGCGCGCACGCAGATGAGCAAGCCCAACCTCGATCCTTGGTATGACCGCGAGTGGCAACGGGCCAGCGGCGATCTGAATCGCCAGGCCGGAGCGCGCGGGATGTTTGGCAGCAGTGACGCCCAGCGCATGCTGCACCAATCGCGCGAGAGCCTGGCGGCTGACCAGGCCAAGGAAATGGCCGACTACGAGACCAAGGCGTTTGAAAACGACATGTCGCGCTACGGGCTTGCAAGCTCGATCCTCGGCAAGGTCAGCGACAACGACATGAAGCGCTGGGACTTGTTCCAGGGCCACAAGGAAACCGCGCAGACGCTTGAAGAGAGGCGCAAGCAGGACGAGTTCGACAATCTCTTCAAGGCCGGCCAGGCCACCTCCGGCATGACGATGGACGCGTTCAAGGACATGACCGATGACGACATGAAGATGTTTTTGCAGATCGTCCAGGCTGGCCCTGCGCCATCGACCAACAAAGCCAATCTCGAGGCCCAGGCGTCGGAGAAAGCCAAAGCTGCAGCAGCGCTATTCTTCAAGCTCCAGGCGGGAGGGGCGTAGGCCATGCCGGGCATTCTCAGCGAGTACATCACCGAGCCGCCACCCTTTGCGGCGGGCTTGACCGCGCTCGACAAGGCCATCAGCGACATCTGGGCCAAGCGCAAGCAGGATGAAGACCTGCGCAGAGAGGCCGCCCAGCAACTCGTGGACGAGGGCCAGCTCGGGGTCAACCGCCTGATACAAGCTGAAACCGGACGGCATAACGTGGCCGCCGAAGCGCACGACCGTGGCACGCTCGAACGCGACCGCGCCAAGGACCAGCTCGCCTACCTCGCCGATGTCGCCAAAGCCTACCAGGAAGGACGGAGGGGCTACGCCGGGCAGATGGGCGCCCAAGCGGGCTTGCTGGGCTTGCCCGCCCAGGCGGGGGCCGCTCCGGTGGTTCCGGACGGCGGTGGCGCTGGCAGCTCGTACACGGCCGATGGCTACCTCCGCGGCGCCGAGCCGGGGACGATCATCGAGCCTGCCACCCCCTCGACCGAAGGGCCCACGCCTGGTTCGGGGCGGATCGGGGGAGACTTCACGCAAGCCGATGCCGACCAGACCAACCGCGAGCACGCGGCCGGAGCGCCACCAGGCAACCCGTACGCTCGAGCACTGGAAGCTTCGCAAGCAGCAGGTGCCGCTCCAGCACCCGCACAAGCCGAGTTGAATACGCAGAAGCCAGCAGCCCCACCTCAGCCCGCGGGCGACCCCAGCGCACCAGCTGGGGCACCTGCCGCGCCTCCGCAGGCGGCTGCTCTTGGCGGGCAGGTCCGGCGCGAGGACATCCACAACCAGCCCAAGCCGGCAAGTCAGCTTGGGGCTGAGGCTCCGGTCGCCCCGGGGACTCCGGCAGAGCTGCCGGCGATGCCATACGCGGGCGACCCGAAGAAGCATCCGATCGCGCTTGGGGCCGAGCCAGGTCGCGATGCCGACGTTCCAACGGGCCCTGGAGCGGTGCCGACGCCGGGCCCTGGCTATGGCGCCCCTCCGGGAGGTCTCGACCCGGCGACGCAGCGTCAGTGGTTGCAACGCGGTGTGGTGGGCCAAGGCGCGGGCGTGATCGACGGCGAAGCGATCATGAGGGGCAATGCAGAGGTCGCGCAACAGGCCATGGGATTGATGCGTGGCTATGCGCAAGACGATTACGAAGTCTCGCTCGCTCAAAATGCGGCCGAGGCTGTAGCTCAAGCCTCGCAGCTGATGCCTGTCAACGACGCGTACAAGCAGGTTTCCGCGCAGTTTTTCAAAGCCTTGCATGAGCATCGGCAAGACCAGCGCACCGATACCAGCGCGACGGCGCAGGCTGGGCGTTTTGACGCCGTGCAAAAGCGCATTCAGGCCCAGAACGATGCGCAAAATGAGTTCCATCGCCAGGAAGCCGCAGCTCGGGCTGAACGCGACCGAGCTCGGGTCGAGCGTGACCGCCTCAAGGCCGAGGCGCTGGCAGGCCACCATCAAAACGAGCGCGAAGATGCACAGACAAAAGACTTCCTGTCACGTCAGGCTACGATCCTAGCGCATCGTGGGATCGTAAGGGACAAGGCTGCCGCAGATACGGTCCAGCAACTAGAACATATATTGGAGGACCCCAGCTCGGTCGATAAGGAGATTGCAAAGCGTCTCGTGTTGGTCCTTGGGAACAACAAGGGATCAACGAGTAACGAGGACGCCACAGCCTCCGAGGGTCTGCCCAGCAGGTCCTTGGAAAAGAAATGGTCTGACCTGCTCGATGCAGCGATCGAAGGCAAGACTCCCAATGCGACCAATGATTTGCGCGATTCGGTCGCGAAGCTCAAACAAGTTTTGCTGGCTCGGACGCTCAGGCTGTACCGCGCTGATCGAGATAGCATCATAGCAAACGCCCCCAACGACTATGCGCGAAGGCAGGCGCTTGCCGACCTGCGGCGGGAGCATCTAAATTTCGGGTGGGCACTGGGTGAATTCTATCTCGAGGACCACCCTGAAGCACGACCGGGGGGCGCGGCTGCTTCGGGTTCGCCGAAACCACAAACCGCGCCAGCGCCGCCAGCGCCGAGTAAGCCCAAGTCCAAAGGCAAGAAGGCTAAGCCAAAGGCGACCTCGGAGGAAAAACGTCTAGACGATGAAGTGGACGAGATGCTCGACAATGGCGTCCACATTACACCGAAGGGTAGGTGATGGGTACGCCAGGAACAGCTGGGTCGGGTGGTGATGCGGGGCTCGTCCACTTCGAGGACGTCGAGGGCAACACTTATGACGTGCCCCCAGATTATGTTTCGAGGTTCAAGGAGATCATCAAGGGCCAGGGCGTCCAGCTCGTCGACGAGCCCGAAGCTCCGAGCAGTTCGGCTGCGCCATCCTCTTCGGACCCCTATGGTGGTCTTCTTGGTCCCGAGGACATCCAGGCGGCCCACGACCTGCGGACCGAGTGGGACGGGCTGAAGTCCGGCGAAAACACCGATTCGGACATGGCCGGCGGCGATGACATGGATGCTGGCGTGCCCTTCGATGAGGATGCCGGCACGTCCCCGAGCGCTCCATCGGACGCGGGTGCCGGGGCTTCTTCTCCGAGTGACGCTGTCAAAGAAAGCCTCGCGCTCATCGCGGACTTGGATCACGGCGATCGCACGGTGGGGCGAGGAATCCACTCACCGTTGAAGCCCAAGCCCGGAGCATGGGAATCGTTCGGGCGCGGCGCGGCCGACACGGCCGGCTTTGGATTTAGCGATGAGGCCGCTGGGGTGGGCGCTGCGGCTGGCGAACTGCAAGCGCGCATGGTCCCACGTGCCAGCCGCCGAGGCTACGATGCGCCGCTTGCGCCTCTGGAAAGGCCCATCAGGCAATTGCTCATGAGCGCGGCCAATCAAGAGCGGGATCGTTATCTCGAGGCGGACCGAGCGGCCAGTTCAAGTCTTCCGTACCTTGCGGGGCAATTGCTTGGCAGCGTCCCGGCGACGATGGCGGCAGCGGAGGGCCAGGCGGCGCGCGGGGCGGGAGCCGGTGTCGATTTGGTCAGCCGTATGGCTGGCGCTGCTCGCCAAGCGTTCACTCCTCGCAATATCGACCAGGCGGTAGCGGCGGGCCTCGGGCATTCCGAGGGAAAGACTCTGCTTGATCGCGCGGGCTCGGCCGTGGTGAATACGGGTGGCGAGTTGGCAGGCAATGTAGTCTCGGCGCCGTTGGCCCATGCACTTTTGGCTCTGCCTCGCGCGGCGACGCGCTGGGCTGGTGAACGCGTCGCCTCCGGTCAGCTTCGCAACCGCACTGCCAACCAGGTCACGCGAGCCCTTGAAAACCAGCGCCTTGGGGAGACTGATTGGATTCGTGACGAAAAAGGGAAGTATTTCCGTAAGCCCGAAAGTCAGGTGCCCATCGAAGAGCGGGAGCTGTTGGAGAAGGCGCCACGAGTGGCCGCTGAGGAGGACCTGCGAAAGAATATCAGAGCCTTTGGCCCGGAGCCGAGCTGGGATTGGGCCGAGGGCGGGCCAACGCCCGCGCCGACGCCCCATGGGCCCGATTTGCCCACCGAGTCACCGCCTCGATGGGACTTCACAAGCGAGGACATCAGCCCTGCACCGGCGCCCCATGGGCCAGACATGCCGCCGCCGAGCCCACCGGCGCGCTTTGGTCCAGAGCTTCAAGGCCATCCCAACTTCTCTCGCAACCCAAGCTTTGCGGTTCGTCCGGGTGGTCATCAGCCACCCCTCGAAACGGGGCCCTATCCGGAAACGCACCCACATCCGCGACAGGGCCCCGGCCTGCCCCCGACCCCCTCTGACTTGCCCCCTTATCCGGGTGAGGGTGAATGGGCTCCAGCTCCGGCCATGCCGCCGCCACCACTTCCCGTACGCCCGCCTCCGCAGACGCTTGGCCCCCCGCGAACCACGGGCGTCGATGCGGAAGGTCTAAACGACATGATCCGCTATAGCAGCGATCAGGCCAAGGATTACAAAATACAACAGAAGTCCGGGGAGTCCGCCCAGTGGGGCTCTGTTGCTGATGCACTTCGTAAACTTCGCGATACGTACTACCCCGGCTTGCGAGATATCGATCTCGAAGGGCATCGGCGCCTGGATGTCTTGGAGGCGAATCAAACGCAGTTCGGTATTCCAAGCCGGGCATCGCCGATCCTTACGACCCCCGGCAGCGAGCATGCGCAGCGCGTCCATGAACGGCTCGGCAGCGCGCGCGACAATCGAATGACGCAGGATGCGATCGAACGGACTCGGCAGTGGAATCCCGATGTCGTCCCACCAGAATATCAGGCGCGAGGGGCTCGGGCGGTGCCAGAGCTTGCTGCAGAAATTCACGAGAGCCGAAGCGGCCCGCTTGTGCACGTGCCCGGCTTTGGCGTCATCGCCGGCGGGCTGAACTATACCCCTTCGCCAGCGGCCATTGCGCGACTTGAGCGTCTCGGCGGTCCAAGCACCGAGGCCGCCCTTCGTGGCCCAGTCCGCGAAGGACTGCAATTCATTTACAAGCTCCTGGGATTTGAAGAGCCGACGGAGCCGCAGCCGTAAGAGGACATCACCATGGGTCACCAACCATCACAGAAATACATGTTCACGCCGGTCACGGCGATCACCATCAAGCGCGGTGGCTCGATGTACCTCGGCGCCGACAGCATCACCGGCTTTTCCATGACCGTGAGCACCACGGGCAATCTCGCCGGGGCATTTCGGTTCTACCTGTCCGATGACCCGCGGGCTCGCCAGGACATGTCGATTACGGACCAAGCGGCGGCCAAGTGGATGGAGTTCACGAGCGTGGTCGCATCGCAGGTCGTCAACCCCGCTGGCACGCCGGTGTCATTTCAAGTACTGGTCTCTGACTTCCGGAGTGGGTTCATGCGCATGGACTTCGAGGCGTCCGCCGGCACCGGCACCGTCGAGAGTTGGTACAGCGGCACGGGAGGCTGATCGGTGGGCATCGCGCTCGGCGTCGATCTCTGCCCGCAAGAGGGCGGTGGAGCTCCAGGGCCACAGGGCCCGGCCGGGCCGCAGGGCTTGCCCGGTCCCACGGGTCCCACGGGCCCTACGGGCCCTACGGGGGCCACAGGGCCGCAGGGCGTAGCCGGTAACACCGTGCTCACCACCACGGGCCAGCCCGGCAACGGCACGGGCGTCAACGGCGACTTCGCCTACGACCCGGCTACCGCCAGGATGTATGGACCCAAGAGCGGTGGCGTGTGGACGGGGCCAGGGACGTTGCTCACGGGGCCGCAGGGCACGCAGGGCACGCAGGGCATTGCAGGGGCTAACGGAAAAACGATTCTCACGGTCCCATTTGGATCGATCGCGCCCGAGGTCGGCACCGATGGCGACTACGCCATGGTCAAAGATCCGAACTTCGCGATCTTGTGGGGACCCAAAGCCGCGGGCGTGTGGAATACCAATACCCAGCTGAGCCTCGTTGGACCCGCAGGGCCGACCGTTGAGCTCGGCGGCCTGCTGATGACGTATGTGAACGGGTCCAACATTACAGTCTCGCCGGGCGCGATATTCGACGACGGCACGTTTGCGGCCGGGCAGAAGGCGCTGATCGTGGTTCCCTCGTCGCCAGGCTCGCTTCCGCTGAGCATGTCGACCATCGGCTTAGGGGGCCTGCAGGGCACGCGTACAGCCAACACCACCTACTTTGTGTGGTTGTGGGGAATGAACGATGGCCATAAAGGCTGCACGTTCGACCCGTCGCCAACGGCGCCAACCAACCCGGTTGGCGGAGTGCAACGGCGGCTCATCGGCGCGGTTCGGTTGGATGGGTCGAGCAACATCAAAAGCTTCGCCATGGTCGCGGCGGGCGGGTACCGGCGCGTGCTGTACGCGCTTTCGGCCGCCAATTCGACCGCGCTCAGCGCATCGGCCATCACCTCGTCGACAAGCGTGAGCCTTGCCGATTGGATTCCATTTCCGCTCGCCGAGGTCGCGCTGCTCAACGTGTGGACGACCGGGGTCAATAACGGAGACTACATTACGCTTCGTCCGGCCACCTCCGGCTGGCCCTCTGGCATGGCCTACCGCATCTACGCCGGAGATAGCGTCGCAGGGACCAGCGACGGCAACGCGTTCATGCCGATAGCCTATGACAAGAGCGATGGGAGCATCTTGTATGCAAACCTATCGGCCGGCATGTCGAGCACGATCTACGTGCTCGGCTATGAGTATACGCTTTACTGAAGAGCGATCATGAACGCGCTGATCAACAACGCAACCGGGGCCGTGCTCGAATGGGGCGCGGTCGATTACGTCGCAGGGCCAGGCCAGTCGGTTGCGACGATCGATGACGCGGGCTCGTTTCCGCAGGACACGCCCAACCGCTATGTCAAGGTGGTCTCGGGGCTCTTTGTCGCGATGTCTCCCGGCGAGCGTGTGGCGGTGGACCTCACGATCCCGCAGCGCCGCGCCCAGCGCGTGACGGAGCCACTTGAGATCCAGGTCAGCACCAATGAGACCGGCTCAGGGGGCGGCTGGGGCGACGTGATCGCGCCCATCTCCGCGCAACCGCTCTTGGCCGGAGCCTATCAGTGTGTCTGCGGCTTGGAGCTTGCGCTCCTCGCCAACTCGGCCACGCACACGGCGCAGGCGCGCTTGATGTTGAACGGGGTCGAGGTCGCGACTTGGCAAAACCCGCGCTCGGCCTACACGCGGTTTCAGTTCCAGGACGCGCTGCTCTTTGCGACCGGCGCGGCGCCCACGCTCGCGCTGCAGATTCGTCGCTTTGGACCGGGGGCGGGCACGGCCCGAGCGCGCCGGGCATCCATCGTGCTTTACCCCGCAGCCCCCATCCTGGCCGAGCTATGAGAATCGGCCTGCGCACCACGGACTCGGAAGTGACCCCCATCGAACGCTTCCCGAGCAAGATCTTGGACGAGGTCCGCGGCCTGCACTCCAAGGTGCACCGCCTCGAGCTCGTGGCCTACACGGCTTTCGCGATGGCCGCGGGTCTCTTGGCCGGCGTGATCTTCGTGATCTTCGTGATCTTCTCGGCGCTCTGGAATCGGTAGCCGCGACGGGCCTGCGAGCGAGCGTAATAGGCTCTCTGCTTTTCCAAGTGCTCTTCGCAAAGAGCGCTCTCCGAAGCGTTCTGGCAGCGGCCCCATGCGCACAGACCCTTGGCGCGCTGATCGGCGTACTGCTTCATGTGGTATTGGACATCCATCTTCAAGTGACGGTCGCAGCGCCGCATGCTTTGCTTGTCGCGCTTGACCAAGCACTCGGTGCAGATTTTGCGGGCGATGTGGTCCAGGCGATAGGCTTGGTGCCACGCGGCCGTGAGGTCGCGACACGGGCCGCAGTACTTGTAATGCGGGTCTCGGTGCCGGCCGCCGCATCGCGTGCACTCTCGACCGCGCTTGCGTACGATCTGGTCAAAGACCTTGAAGGTGGACTCCATCGGCGAGGGCGTTGCGTTCGCGAGCATGCTGGTTGCCTTTCTTAGTCGTTGTCTTGGGTGTGCTGCTTGAGAGACTCGAAGAACTGCACCCGGAACTGGGCCAGGAGCCTTGCCGCTCGATTGTACCCCAGCCCCAAAACCATCCCCATGAAGTCGGCCTCTTCGGTCGAGAGCGCCCCCATGGGCAAGACCACGGCCTCTGCGCGCTTCCTACGGGCCAGGGGGGCCGCGCTGGGCGCCTGGGGCGCTGAGGCCTGGGTCTCGGCGATGGCGAGCTGGGCGGGCTGCTGGGGGGCTTCCTGGTAGGCCTTGGTGCGCTTGTGCTGGCTCCGGATGCTGCTTACGCGGGTTGCCGTGATGGTTTTGAAGCCGGCCGCCTGGGCCCGCTTGGCGACTTCGTCACGGTGCATGTCCATGGGCTGCGACAGCACGAACTGGGTGGACGGAAGCAAGGTCCGATTGAGCGTCCGCTTGGGGCGCTCGGCCGGGGCAACGACTGGCGCGGCGCCGTTGGCGTAGCGCTCAGGGTGCTTGGTGGGCACGCCGGTCGCGAACTTGGGGACGTCGACGCCCTTTTTGCGCATGTGATTGCGCAGTTGGTAGATGGCCTGGAGCGTCATCTTGGGCCAGAGCTTCCGGGCCAGCTTGAGCGCTTCCTTGGGTGGCACGTCGGCGTGCTCGGTCATCCATGCTTGGCGCTCGGTGGGCGGCTTCTGTTTTCGGGGCATTGTCTTGGCGTTGACTATACAGCGCGATGCATAGGCTCAACAGAAAAGCGACCCGCAAACAGCGATTGCCCGAGGCCCTGACGCGGGTTGGCTAGTCGCGTAGCTTGCGTGCGTCGGCTTCCATCTGGTCGGCGACCTCGCGGACGACTCGAGCGATCTCGATGATCTGCTCGGGCGTGTACGTGTCGCGAACCTGGACCTCGAAGCCGTTGCCCTTCTCGCCGCCGAGCACGCACAAGATGATGCCGTCAGCCTTGGCGCGGTATCGGGCCCACGTCGCGAGCTTGTCGTACTTGCCTGGACCGATGGCCATCACTCCACCTCGCCGGGCTTGTTGGGCCACACGAACGAGAGCGTGTAGTCCATGCCCGTGTCGTCGGCGTGGATCGTGATGGCCATGGGCGGGGCTCCGAAGCGGTCGATCATGATGTTGACCATTGCCCTGATGTCGTCGCTCCAGCGGATGGGCATTTCGGACACCCCGTTGGGCAGGTCTTCGGGGGCGTCGTTGCTGAGGAAAAGGATCTGCTTGCGGTCTCCCATGGGGCGAGAATCTAGTGGGCGCAGATGCCTCAAACAATGGCTGTTATCCCCAAACGCAAGACCGGCAGGCAGTACCACTTTCAGTACCACTACCTGATCGACCCCGCGAAATCATTGACGTTTTTGGTGGAGGCGGCGGGAATCGAATCCCCATCGAGGATCGTTTTCTTCGGTAAAACAAGGCATTTAGCGCTTCCTCCTGTACCCAGATGTCGTTGATTTTACCGCTGTGATTCTCGGCAAATCCGAAACGACGTCAATTCCGCGTCCGGATGGTACTGGTGGTACGAGTTGGATCGGGGGCGCGTTTCGGTAGGGCGGAAGCGGCAGGCCAAAGCGGACCTTGGAGAGCTCTTGGCAGAGCGCGGCCCACTCCCAGTTCGTGTAGGCGTCGAGCACGTTGTCGCTGGTGCCCCGGTGCGTCATGGCGCGGATGAGCCGGTCATCGCACCTGGCTGACCGCATGAGCCCAATCAACGTGCGCCTGGCATCGTGAATACCCCGGTCGACGCGAACGGCTCCACGGGCCTCTGGCGGGCGCCCGATGCCGGCCGCCGGCATGTCATTGCGCACGAACTGTTTGTGGTGCGCGCTGTGCGTGATGTAGCCGACGCCCGAGCTCTTGCCGTGGGCGGTGTAGGGCGGGAACAAGTAGTCGTCGGGTCGCGGGCGATGCCCGAAGAGGATTTCGTATTCCTCGTCGAGGTACCAATCGAGCCAGAGCTGGAGTTCGGGCAGCACGGGGACATGGCGCACCTGGCCCTCGGCGGCGTGGCGCCCCAGCTTGGCGGCTCTGACCGTCAGCATGTTGAGCGGCTGGCCGTCGCGGTTGTAGTGGTGGACCCGTTGCTCGGCCAACTCGCAGTACCGCGGGCCGGTGCAGAAGAACGTCAAGAGCGAGGTTCGGCGACAGGTGACGATGTCCTGAGCGTTCGCGATGGCGATGACTTCGCTGCGCTCGAACTTGTTCCACTCGCGCCACTGGGGATCTACGTCTCGGCAGGGCGGCAACTGGTCGCGCCGGACCTGCAATGGCGGCGGCAGCACGTCCATCAGCCCCTCGTCAACGGCGTAGTGAAGGATGGTCCGGAACGTGGTGTGGACGTTCCGGATCATCCGGCCCGAGAGACCCTTGTGGTTGATTGCGGTCGGGGCGGGCTCGTCATCGTCGAGCGCTCCGTCAAAACCGTCCTTGATCAGCTTGAACGACGAGAGTTCGGGAAACGTGTACTTGCCGAACGCCGGGATCAGGTGGTTGACGACGTGCCCCCGCTCGGTCTTGTTGGGCGGGCTCTCGTTCTTGCCAACGCCCTTCTCGGTGCGCAGCTCGACGACGCGCAGCGCGAACGCCTCGAACGTCATGCGGGCGACCTTGCGCTTGGAAGGATGAATCCACGTGCCCGCCTCGATCTGGCGGGTCAACTCGACGCGCTGGGCTTCGCGCGCCTTGACCCCTGGGCGGCATGGCTCTTGAGCTTGCGGGGAGCCGGGCGGCTTGTAGCGCCACCAGAGATTGGGCTTGCGGCCCGGCTTCCCCTTGTTCTTATCGAGCAGGTAAAACTTCACGTCGGCGACTCCTGGATCGTTCCGTGCGATTACGGAACCAGCGGTCTACAGCGGACAGCTCGAAACGTCGAACCCCTCCGACGTCGTAGTGCGGGCAGTCGCCGTGCTTGATCCAGTTCTTGATCGTGCCCTCCGACACATCGAAGTGCGTGGCGATCTCGGTCGACGTGAGCCAGTTCTTGGCTGTAGTGGCGGGCTTGCCGTCCAATTCCTCGCGCACCGCTTGGCGCAAGAGCTTGATCAGTTCGTCCTGTGGCATCACTACGAGATTTTGGGCCATGGCTCACCTCAGAACGGGATATCGTCCGTCTCGATCTCTTGCTTGAGCTGGGCGGCGCGCTCGGGATTGGCTGGGAACGTGGGCTGGGGGCGAGCTGGCGCCGGCGCCGGAGCTCGGCCGTTGCTGCGCAGCGCCACCACGCGCCCGCGCATCTTCGCCGCGAACGCCGCCGCCTGGCCCTGGTCCATCTTGTCGCGTATCTGCAAGCCGCCTGCGCGGTTGATCCAGCGGACTTCAACGCCGTCTCGGACTTCACCCGTCTTGGGGTTGGTGAACTCCTTGGCTTGCACGACCAGGTCGACGGGGTTTTTTTCGATGCCCGTCAAGTCGCAAAGGTCGTCGCCTTCCCAGCCGCAGGTACGCAACGCCTCGATGGTCTTGTCGGCGGTCGCCTCGGTGAAGTACCCCCACCACGTGATGTGCTCGCCTTCGTGCTCGCCTTCCAAAATCTGGAAGTCGACGCCCACCTGTTCTTTGCCGTTGCTCGAGTAGCCAAGGCCGGCGCTCAGCGCGCGGGCTCTGTGTGTGCCTGGGTTGATCATTGCTTGGTTTCCTGTGTTTGTTGGAGATGGATACGGGCTTCGAGACGTGAGGCGATCTTGGCGAGTTGGGCGGCGTTGTCGCCAGCCTTGGCTACAGTTTGCGCGACCAACTCGGCAAGCTGCGGGTCTGCGTGGGTCAAGAGCTCGGCGATCTGCGCGTGCAGGTTGGCGAGCGTGGCTGGCTGGCCAGCAGCCACGGCCTGCACGAAGTCTTCCCAGTAGAGCGGCAACTGCGGCGGCAGGCTGTGGCGGTTTTTGGCGTCGAACGCAGCGCTATGCTCGGTGTAGATGAACCGAGCGCCCGTGGTGACGCCTCGGGTGCGCTTGCGGTCGTCCTGGTGGGTGAGGGTTTCGTAGTTGGCAAACAGCACCACATCGGCCCACTCTTTGATTGCCGCCGATGAGCGCTTGTCGAGCTTGAGCTCCCAGCGATCGAAGTCATCGCCCGCTGGGTTTTTGAAGCTCTTGATCCAGCTGTGGGCCAAGAGCACGATCGCCATGCCCTTCTGCTCTCGCAAGCGATCAAGGGCTGCCGCCAGCCGGCGGAACTCTTCGTGGGCAATGACGTAGCCGCGCCCGTAGCCGAACGCCTCGATTGAGTTCTTACGCTCGCGCGCGCAGACCGATTTCCAGCAGAGCTGCTCGGCCCAGTCCAGCGTGTCAATGACCAGCGTTTCATAGCCGTGCTCTTCGGTGCCGAGCATGGCGATCGCCTCAAAGAGCTCTTCCCACGTGGCGGGCTTGAGGCGCGCGACGTCGAGTTCGTTGGTGCCGTCTTCGGCCGCGAGAAAGATGGCGTTGCTCGCATTGCTTGCGAATGTGCTTTTCCCGATGCCTTCGGGGCCATACAGGACCACGCGCATGGGCGCTGCGACCGGACCCTTGACCACGTTGCCGAGCGTCATGCGTGACGGCTGGGGGGGCCCCGCGGGCGCCTGGTTGAAACGGGACTTCATGTTTCGCGCGATCATGTCTTGTGCAGTGCTCATGCTACCTCCGACAACTCTTGGTGGACTTGCTCGACCCGCACAAAGAGCGCGGGGTTATCAATGGACTCGGTCCCGGTGCAGGGACCAAAGTAGTCACACGGCCGACCGTACCGCATGCACGAGTCGGGGTTTCTGGGGTGACGGCCGAGGGCATCGGCCTCGGCAATCAGCCGTGCTTGCTGCCAGGTGTCGTGACGGGCTTCGACCATCTCATCGCCCAGCCGCACGACCACGCCGCGCTGATAGTACTTGTCGGGCTCGGCAATCATCGCCTCGAGCATGCGCCCAGCGTACTCTTCGGGCGTTTCATCGACTTCGCGCTGGTTGGCGTAGAGCGCCCCGCTCTTGGTGTACTTGCGGGCCTCTTGCGGCGTGGCCTTGTACGGGCGCTGCTGGGGCTTGTAGAGCACATCGTAGAGGCATTCATCGATGGGGTAGCCCAGCGCGCGGGCGCCATCGAAGTAGACGCTGATCTGCGAATCCAGAAGGAGCCGCTTCCAGTACGTGCTCCCCGGGCCGATGTCTTCGCTGGTGGTCTTGTGCTCGATGAGCGTAATAAGGCCCGTGCGCTTGTCCTTCGCGATCACGTCCACCTTGCCGCCCAGGTCGTAGGTGCGCGATCTTGCGCTGGTGGCCGGGTTGATGAGCGGGGTTCTAAACTCACGCTCCACCGCCAGGACTTCATAGTCCTTACGGCCATCGATCCAGCGGACTTGGTAGCCTTGCAACATGCAAGCGAGCTTGGCGTGTTTGTACGGGTCAAGCTCCAGGCGGCCAAGCTCATCGAGCGCGACCTCGAGCGGGTCTACATCCCCTTGGGCGAGCCACCACGCCGCAAGCGCAAGGTGGATGGCGTTACCATCTACAAAGGCTTCCGGTTCGGTCGTGCTGCGGTAGCCCATCTCATAAGCTAGGTAATGCTCGCGCAAACACCGGCGCGCGGTCTTGAGCTCGCTATTGGTGATGACTCGGAGCCGGCGCTTGGCGAGCGGCTTGAGCGCCGCTGCCTCGTCGTCATCGCGCGCGGGCTCGACCGGCGACGTGTCGGTGCTCTTCCAGGCATCATAGGTCTCCATCGCCGCTTTTCTCCCCTGTGCTGACAACGCTCGCCAGCGACAGAACGAGTCATGCAACAAGTTAGATAACTAATCAACGGACAAACTCAAACAATCGATAAAAGCGTGGCATCGCTCGCGACATCACGGGGTCGGGCAAAAACGGGTCAGGCCACACCGGGGCCGTGCCTGCTACCTAAATCCGCTGCAGTTGCGGATGATCATTGTGGGGGCCGTTGCGATCGCTTATGCAACGAAGAATGCAAATCTCCCTCGAGCAGTTCGCTACGGAAGTACGCGAAGAGATTGGCCTATTTGGGCCAATCGAAGCGAAGGTGTTGGCTGTATGGCTGGGTTTAGAGCTGGTTGCGATGCCCTATCCCTGTGAAGGGCTGTGCGAAGGGCCGTGCGAGTATGGCCGGCCGCGAACGGCGGCGTACTACGGCATGGCTGGCGAGCTGGAGTGCCAGTTGCAGATCGCGCGCATCGCGTGCGCGAGTCTGCTAATGGACGTGGGCGTCGAGTTTCCCCGGATGGGGCAGGTCGACCAGCTAGCGGCGCTTCTGTGCGGGCCGGCCCTGCGGTCGGTTCCGATATCGGCGTGAGGGGGGCTTGACCCCCGCAGCCAGCGCATCGGCCGTGGCCCGCGCATTGTCGGCGGCCACGATGGCCTTGCGCAGCGCAGCCTCGGGCGTGGCGCCGCTCTCTTGGGCGGACTTGTGGGCCTCCATAAATGCGGTCACGTACGCGCGGGTCAACCGCTGCAGGGCGCCTTCGGGGCTGTCGAGAAAGCGCTTGAAAGCGTGGCGTTCGGCAGCCTCGGCGCCGAGCTCTTCGCAGAGCACGACAATGCCCTCGGCGCTGAGGTGGGGCTCGCGGCGGCGTGGTGCCCGGCCAAAGAAAATCTCCTCCATCGAGTAGCCGACCAGTTGGCACGCCATCGCGAAATTCTCGAGCGATAACAGGGTGCGGTCGGACTCGACCAGCGAGAGCGTGTTGTGCTGAATCCCGATGGCGCGGGCAAAGCTCGTGCGCGTTTCATAGCCGGCCGCCAGCGAGGCGGCCCACAACCGGCGCCCCGGCGTCGTTTCGCTGAGCGGGTCCTCCCGGTTGGGCTCGATGCGTGTGCGTGGAGGCATGACCCGTCGTAGCAGGGATCCTATGCAACTCGCAATATAACTTGAGGGACGCGAGCGGTGCCTCTTGTTTTTGGTATCTAATCATGTGCATAACTACCCGATGCGTCTGGATCAATGGATTCGGGGTCAGGGGTACGGGGCGCTGAGCCGCCTTGCTCGCGACACGGGGCTGGCCTACGGGACCATCTTCGGGGCCTACCGCCGCCAGCGCCGACTGACCTACGCCAACGCTCTGCTCATCCAGAAAGTCACCCGGGGCGAGGTGACGGCGCACGAACTCTGCACGGTCAAGCCCCAAAACCTCTTCAAGAAGTAAGGGAGGTTTGCTGTTGGATTGGCAGTCCGAGCGGTACGTGCGCCTGTATTGTCGCGACACCGCGACCTGGCAGCGCCTTGGCTTTGCCGGCCAGTGCATCCTGATGCAACTGCTGCGGGTGCTCGACAAAGACGGCCGCGTGAGCCTTGGTGGCTCGGAGCCGTGGCGCTTTGCCGCCGAGCTCTTTGACGCGCCCGAGGGCATTGCCAGAGAAGGGATGGCGGCGCTGCTCCAGCTCGGCGTGGTGGAGCCCCGCGACCAGGGGCTACTTGTGCCCAACTTCCAAGCGGCCCAGGCCGCAGCGAAGTCGGGCGCCCAGCGCATGCGTGAATACCGGGAGCGCCAGCGAGACACTGCGTTACGAAACGTCACAGAGCAAGGGTCACAAGCGCCTACCTATACACCCTCAAACGGATGCCATGATGTGACGAATCGTAACGATCCGTTACGCCGCGTGACGCCGCGTGACGCCGGGTTACGAAACGTCACAGTCCAAAATGGCTGTGGCACACCACCTTACGAAGACGACCCCGGCCAAATACAACTACCATCGCCCGCGCCGTGGATGCAGCTCATCAAGGTATGGGAGCGTGTGTCTAACAAGGGCATTCCCATCGGCGACCCGCACAGCCACAGAGCCCGCCTCGAGAGCCTCTGGGTGGCCTGCGTGGCCCGCGACCCTGCCGACCCCCTGGCAGTCTTCCGGCGGGCCGCTGAGGGCTACTGCGAAGCCCAGAAGAAGCGCGGCCGAGTTCCACGGCTTCAGTATTTCGCGACCGACTTCGAGGAGTACGCCGACACCTACAAGCCCAACGGCCGGCGCACATCGCCGCTCATTGAAGAGCTGGAAGCAACCAAGGCCCTGCAGGCTCAGGCGCTCAAGGCTGGCGACACCGGCACGGTGGATCGGCTGGATGCTGAACTGCGGCGCATCGGAAAAAGGATGACAGGTCATGCCTAAGGGTCTCGGGTCATCAATGAGCGAACACCTCGGGATGGACACGCGCGCAATGTGGCGCACGGTTACCGAACACCTCGAGACCGCGTGCGGCTGGCGTAGCATCCCGCAGAAGCCCACCGAGATCTCGCATCTAACGCCCTTGGCAATCGCGGAGCTGCGCGCGAGCGACGACGTAACGCGCTCTCACATATTGAGAGCCTACAATGACAGCGCGGTCGCGCGCAGCTCGGCCATTGCCGACAACATCTCACGCTTGCGGGGACTGCTCTGCTGCCTGCGCTACTGGCGCAAGGTCCAGCGCGCCAACCCCGACGACATGGAAGCTGCGCAGGGCGTGCTAACAACCTGGCACTTCGCCCGTGACCGATGGGGCATTCAGAATCCGCCCGACGATAGCCGGCAATGGGATAGCTACTCCGAGGCGCACGTATTGGCGATGGCAGACCGCATGGAACGGGGGCAGCGCCGGTCATGAAACCGCCATCAGTGACCAAGCGAACCTCAGTCCCCAAGGTCGGCAAGCGGGCCGACTTAGGCGGCTTGCGGTTTCGCTCGGCATGGGAAGCCAACTATGCGCGCTACCTGAACCTGCTCGTAACTCAGGGCCGGATTGCGAGCTGGGAGTACGAGGGCAAGACCTTCACGTTTGAGAAAATCTCGCGCGGCAACCGAACCTACATGCCCGACTTCAAGGTGACCTTACTCGATGGCGCTCACGAGTGGCACGAGGTCAAGGGCTACATGGACCCGGCGAGCCGTACCAAGTTGACGCGCATGGCTCGGTACTTCCCGGGCGAGACCATAAAAATCATCGATCGATCGTGGTTTCAGCAGGCCAAGCGCTCGGGCCTCGCGGGCGCGATTGTTGGTTGGGAATGAAAAGGAATACGCTATGAAGATCCCTAGACCGCAGGAGTTCGCAGTGGCCGCGCTTTTCATCATCGCGGCCATCGGCCCGGCGCTGGCCGGCTTGTGCTGCCATCTGGCGTGGGTCGGCGTAACGGCCGCCCTGCAAGCTGCGTGGAGGGCGGTCTCATGACCGGTATCGCCGACGCCCTCCGGCCGCTGATGAGCTCCGAGCGTCACAGCTGGGAAACGCCCGATGAGATCTTGACCCTCGTGCGCCAGCTTGGCCCGATACGCCTGGACCCATGCACGAGCCACGAAAACCCCTGCGGCGCGAGCGACTACTTCACGCATGGGGGTCTTGATACGAGCTGGCGCAGCAAAGCCGAGGGGCTTGTGTACTGTAATCCCCCGTATGGGCGGGGGATCGGCGACTGGGTGCAGAAGTGCATCGTGGAGTGGCTCGGGGGTGTGGAGGTCGTACTTCTCACAGCGGCTCGACCCGATACCGACTGGTATGACCGGGCGCGTCGGCAATCGTTGGCATGGTGCGAGATCAAGGGCCGCCTCACGTTCCGGGGAGCCAAAGCGCCAGCGCCGTTTCCAAGCGCGCTGCACTACTGGGGACCTAAACCTCATTTGTTTGCTCACGTGTTTCAAGGGACCGGAAGGGTCGGGGTGCGATCATGACGGCTAAACAAACCACGCTCGATCTGGATCTTGAGAAACGAAACCCCGTGATGCACGCGCACGCGGCCGACTTCACTGCGATGGATCTCGGGCACATGGTGGGCGACGAATGCCGCGTGATTCGCTGCCCGGCGTGTCAGCAACACTGCATCGCACAGGAGCGGTTTCATAACTGGCGTTTTGTGCATAGCGCGATCATTCAATCGACCACCAGGCGGGCGAAGTTCGAGCCGGTTGTGTATTGCGAGCTCGACCACGAGAAAGTCAAAGCGTTGGCCGAGTCGGGCGCGATCATTCGCAACCGAGAAGGTCAGATCTTAGCGGTCAAGTAAGGCCAGCACGGCGAGCGCCACGTCAAACGCGACGAACACGAGCAAGACAATCACGCCCGCAGTCGTGATCTTGAGCGTGTGAAGCCACGGCGCGCCCAGCATGCCCGGCGTGGTCGACATCGCGAACGCCTCGAGACCGAGCTCGCGTTCAATGGCCTTGAATGCCTCGCGAGCGGCGACGTAGTACCGGTGGGTCTTGAGCACGACGTGAGCCCCTAGAAGACTCGCCAGCGCTCCGGCCAAGTAGCCGAATGCCGCGACGATGCCCTTGCCCCCAAAGCCGGACAGGGCCGCCAGGAGCGCGACGTTCAAGGTCAGAAAGAATTGCAGGCGCGACCAGCCCATCTGGACTTCCATGCGGTACTCGGCCGCGTGCTCGGAATAGGCTTTCAGGAGTGCGTCGGGGGTAGGGGGCATGATTGAAAGCTCCTATCACTCGGCCCATTGCACGGGCTTGCCGGGTAGGGCAGAGCCTATCCGCCCACACTGGCTACATTGGCAGAGCTCGCGAAGCGTCACGGTGAGCTCGGGCACCACGAGCACTTCCGGGTGCTGGCAGCCGGGCGCGAGTAGGGCGCTTGCCGGGCCGGGTAGCCCGATAGGACCGCACGCCACATCCCGGAGGTACTGGCCCAGGGACTTGCCTGCGGCAGCCGCCCTAGCGGCGGCTAGGGCCCATTCCGCGTCACTAAATCGCACGCCCCGATTCGGGCGATTGCCTTTGCGAGCCGCATTCACCACGTTCACCCCCTTTCCCGCCCCGGAGGGGACCCCCCACGGGTTACCAGCCCGCTTACGGTGGGGAGCCGACACCGCCGCAGTACCCGGAGATAGGAGGGGTCCCGCAGAATTTGTATGTCGCACGTGTCTTGTCACTTGTCGAGTCATGGTTTTGGTTTCTGGCGCGCGATCCGTACCCCTTGTTTCACGCGGTAGGCATACAGCAGGGCCCGGGATTCCGCGCGCGAGAACCGCTCCTTACGCAAGCCCATGTCCCGCGCCAGCAACCGGATCTTGCGGGTCTCGGTCCCGAGGTAGCGCGCGATCGATCGCAGCGAGATCCCTGGACTAATGCAGCCGGGGTGAATTACAGTCCCGCTGCTCGGTTGTGCTCGCGTGCGTCGGGGGTCGGTCTGCATGGTGCTGGCCGACCCCCGTTGTAATCAGGGCCGGAAGGTTTCCGGCGCGACCTGCATCGCGACTTTCATCGCGAGATCCCACACAAAGTGATCGGGATCGTCGAGCCATTCGTCGCGATCGAACCAATGGGCCGCAGCTTCGGCAAGCTGGGTGAGGTTCATTGCCCGATCGTGCTGTCCGTAGGCGTATTCGTGCGCGTTGCTGCGCATCCATAGGAACACTTCGGCGCGGGTTGTCACGGCGTCACCTGTAGATATTCCCAGATAGCCTTGCGGGTGTACTTGATGCCGAGTGCTTTGCAGGTCCGCTTGAACCCTCCGCCATCGTAGTTCACCCCGCGTGGGTTGCGGGCAATGCTGGCCAGTATCTTGTCTGCGCACCGAGCGGCGTACTCTTCGGCCATCTCGCCGTCGTGGATGGCGTAGTCGGCTGGATTGCTGGTTACAGCCGTACGTAAGCCAGCGCGGTAGGCTCGCGAGAATCGATCGAATGCTTCGGGGTTCATGGCGTCACCTTGCCCGAGAAGTCGGCCAGCAATCGAGCCTGCATCGCGAGGTTAGCTTGCGCGTAGGAGTCGAACGGGCCCACAAGCAAGTCGTATCCAGCAAGCCTGCATCGCGCTCGCCATAGACTGAAGTCTTGCTCGATTGTGAACTCGATCTCGAGTGTTTGCTTGACCTTGAATGTCTTCACGAGTGTCAATCTCCCGGAACGGGTGGTTAGCGAATCGTTCCATGCTGCCCCCATGCTTGGCCATGGGGGCACCCAGCAACCATTCAGCTAAAGCCGACACATGTTGCGCACATGCAGAGCACGATCCCGCCCAGCCAGAGCACGACTAGGGCTTTCATGACTTCCCAGATCATGGCGACCTCCGCTTGGCTTGCTTCGCCATCTCCGCGAGACTGATCAGCTTGCGCGAGTGGTCGCAATCATAGCCCCACGTTGCGTCGCGGTACTGCGGCATCTCGCCGATCGCGTGATTGACGATCGAGCCGATCAGGTCGCGCACTAGGTTGCCCGAGTCGCGCCAGCCGTCATGCTCGCAAGCCTGATAGGCGTAGCACCGCGCAGCCTTGATGATAGCCATGGGGGCGATCATATCGGGCATGACGTGACTGCAGGATCGGAAGGGCTCGTCCAGCGGCCACGTATCGCCCGCTTGATGGCCATAGCGCGCCAGCAAGCTTTTAGCATTCTCGCGTTTCAGCAAGTCGCCAAGCTCCGTCAACAGATCGACGTTGGGGTGATCGTGGAGCGCCAGCCGATCCGCCAGCCGATGCCGCAGGGCATAGCCGGCTAGCGCGGTCAGGTGACAATCATCACAAAGGTACGCGCTCATGACGCAGCCCGCAGCTTGACGGTAGTGGACGATGCCCGAACGCATAGCTCTTCATTCCAGTAGTTGCCGTCCACTGCGACCGGTAGCTTGACCGTTTCGATCGCGATGGCGTTTCGCCGCTGCAGCGCATCGATCATGTATTTGGGGTCGTGGATGAAGTCGTAGGGGTTGACCTTGCGACGCTTGGCCCCGTCTACAAGCTGGGTGAGTAGCTTGCTGGATGCCCGGATACCCGCAAGTCGTTCGGGAAGCCTGAAGCTTCCCTCGCAGTAGCCATCTGGCCGACCATGGGCCCGGTCGGTGTAATGTTGCCAAGTCGCGATGATCGATTCCGACCCCCGGCTATGGCTCACATAAAGGCTTGAATAGCCTTGCTCGCGAATCCACTCATAGCGGCGCTTCATCCGCGCTGCAGTGTCGGCACCGGTGTATCCGTCGCCATCGTAGTAGCCAACCTTATTGTCGATGCACTGCTCGATCAGATTGTCGAGCGTTTCGGCTCTGCCGGTGCGGATCTCCAGCTTGGTAAAGTCGTATCCGCAGTCGTGGTATCGCGTGGTTTCAACGAATATCTGCATGCCCTATCTCCCGATTGTAAACAGCGCGTGGTTGCGCCAGCTATGCCCACCCAGTTCGGATGCTGGGTGGGCAACGCTGGATCAATCAGGCGGTTTTCATTCGACGCATTTCCTCGGCCAGCACCCACAAACCACGGTTGAGCGCGACGTTGCCGTCAATCCCGTTGACGCCACGTGTTCGCGTGCGGCGTTGCTGGTTATTCGTGCGCAATCCGCCCTGCACGAGGTTTTCTTGGGCCCGTTGGAACGTGGCCCACAAGCTATCGCTGCGGTCCTCGTATCGGCGCGCTTGGATAACCTCGGTTGCCTGGACCGGAGGCTCGCGCTCGGTTCCAAATCGTAGGGCGATCGCCGCGTTCGCGAACGCGCTTTGCTCGCCGCTGGTGAGCTGCAGTGACTTGAAAGCGTCCTTGCTGGCGTCAACCTCCTGGAACCCATCCAGCACCGTTACAGCCCCCTCTACCACGTCGTGCACGGCGTTGCCTCCATGCTTGACGCGGATATCGGCCGAAGTCGTGCCGCATACCATGCCATTAGCGCATACAAACCTGAATACGCCAGCCAACATCTGATAACTGGACGTGCCATCATGCGAGTTGATCAGAATGACTTCGTTTACATCTTCGCCACGTTGTTGGATTTGATCCTCGTGCCGCAAGCGGAGCATGTGTTTCGTGTATGGGGTTTTACCTTCCGAGCGGCATTTAGCCTGGACCGCATAGAAGGGTTTAAAACCGTTGCTGGCGAGCCCACGCAAGACTTCGATCGTAGGAATGTAAGCGTATCGCCTGGACCGCGATTCGTGCGCGGTTTCCGCGAACACTGAAGGGGTCAAGCGGTGCAATTCGTCCTCTGTCAAGGGAATGGCGCTATGGGTTTGTCGAGCGATGCTCGATCGGCTGAATCTGGATGCGAGTAATGACTGCATACTTCTATCTCCGAATGAATGCGGCATGGTTGCCTGCATGGTCCAGGGTAGGACCGCTATGCCCACTAACGGGCCCGTCAAGGCTTGTCAGTGGGCAACGCGCTAGCACCCTAGCCGTTCACTTGAGCGCGATACCAGTCGTAAGCAGCATCGATTGCAGGGCCACCTATGGCTTGATGTCCAGCCAATTGGCCGATCTTGTCTGCCCACAGTACGCAGACCGGATGCTGGTTGACGTTATCGGTCCCCCCTTTGCCATCTTGCTCAAGCAGGGCCCGTACTCGGGTGATAGCCTGAGAGAAACTATGAACGACGCCTGAGAGATTGCAGGCATCCTGAACTGCATAGGCGTCTCGGGCCAAATCCGCCCATGTTGCGTTATCGTACCTTGACATACGGCTCTATCTCCGGGTTGTGAGCGATCGGGTTGATTGCTCCGCTATGCCATCGGGCCCAGTGAAGGTCCCGATGGCATGAGCGCAACCATCAATCGCCACCCATCAGGTCGTGTGGGCCGTCCAGATACGGATCGTAGTTACGACCATACGAGTGTTCGGAGAAACACTCGTGCTTGCCCTCAGCGTCGCATCCGGCTTGCGCGCACAGATGGCAAAGCTCCATGTTGACTCGACCGATCGCCAGTTCGAAACAGTCCCGGCATGCGCAGTGCACATAGCCGCTGCGTTGTGAGTTGCGGCTCATGAGCGACCCCCGTTCCATACGCGGGTGAACACGCCGTTCACCTTCCGCAGTGCTTTGTGCTGCTCTGTCTGCGGGGCCCACACGGCGACGAAGATGCCATCCGTGGTCCAGTAGCGGCGACAACCGCGAGCGCGCTCAGCGCGGCGAATGGTCGACTTGCTTAGCACTTCGTAGGCACCACCGCGAGTTGTGGGGACGATGGCGGTATTGGGCCCGATGTGCATACGGATCTGATACTCGATCATTGGCTTCTATCTCCCGTGGCTGGGTTGCCACGCTATGCCCACTGACATGACGCCAGTGGGCATACCGTGAGTACCTAGCTACTCGCGTGAGGTATCGGCCACCACCCCGCCCTGCGGCGCCGCAAGCGGCACATACAGGTAACGCCGTGTGATGATGTTTTTGAACGCATGCGCGTCCGTGGTGGTATGCATATACATCCAAATGTCTGCTCGGAAGTCGGAGTATGGCCATTTGTTGAGCGCGCCAATAGCGAGCGCGTGAGCGAATGCCTCTTTCGGGTCAACGAAGCGGATATCGTTCGGATTCACTGCTCAATCTCCATTGCCAGTCGTGGTTGAAGTCGAACTGGCAAGGGCCATTCTTCACTATCTGTCTAGACAGGTCAAGCAGAGAGGCAACAAAAACGTCAAAGCGAGCGGGCAATCGCTATGAAAAGAAAGCAACCTACCGCCTTGACCGGTGTCTAGACACATGACAGTGTGCCGATTGTCGCAACCAAGCGACGCAAGCCGGGAGAGAAGAGATGTTCAGCCTACGTTCAGCCAAGCGGGCGCCGAATCCGCTCATGAGTCGCTTCGGACTGCCGCAGTACACAAGTGTCGGGTGCTACACGATTCTATATCTCGACAAGCACAGTGAGCCGTTGTGCGTCGCTTGCGCGACTTGGGAGCGGTTCAAGGGCCCGATTGTGTCGGGTGCATTCTGGGAAGGAGATTCGTTGCAATGTGCCGAATGCAACGGCGATATCGAGTCCAGCTACGGCCCTGTAGAAGACTAGTCGTGCAGCAGGGCTGGCTCACACTGCGATGCTTGTTGCAGTGTGAGCACTCCACGACCGCTGCAAGCCTGGCAAGCCGGATCGGAGGCTCTGCAGTGGGGACAGATTGTGATCGGCTGCAATGCCTCTAGGAGCGCTTTGCAGGCATGGATCTGGGCATGCACTAGGCTGGCGTCTCGCCGGCCAACGACGCCGTGCTTGACTGCAGTCTGCAAAGCCAGGAGGGCGTTATCGATGTATGCGGTCGCCGATCTCAGCCGTGCTTGCCCAATGCCAATGCGTGCCAGCCATTGCACCGGCGGAGCCGAGCCTAGGAGCTCGAGACGTGGGGCGTGCTTGAGTGCCAGCATCGCTGCGCGCTCGGCCCGTTGACGCTCGGTACGACGCTGGCGGCGCCGCTGCTCAGTAGCTTTGAGGCGGAGCAATCGGGCCCGGAGCCCATGAGCGGTCACTCGTGCCCTCGGTACGATAAATCGGAAAGGTCTGGAGAGCTTACCAGGGTCTGGAAATAGGTCATTGACATGGAAAGTGAGCTTTTGGTATAATGCCTTTGCTGCAACCCCGTGCCCGTTTGCCGATGTCGACGGGGCGTTGGCGCGAGCCTCTGTGGGCCAACTGCTCACAGGACAGGGGTCGGTGTTCCGGCCTATCCCCACCCCACCCTTTGAAATCAAGGGGGGAGAGGCGCAGGTGAGCTAACCTCGTGCCCGCCCATGCGATACACTGCTCGCTTGCGTGCTGCTGTCAACGCGTAGGCGCGCGTGCGCTCATGTGAGCTGCGGCTCGGCGCAAGCGGACGCTCACCCGAGCGAAGGCTCGACCCCCGACCCCTGGGGGAGACGCCCCCCACCGTGGGGGACGGGCACAAGCCCGCTGAAAATTGCATATTCGTAGCCATCTGTATCACGCTGTATACACCTAGCTACTTACAAGCCGCTTATAAGCTGCTTAGGGCATTTTGGTGTGAGTTGCGTCTGCTGCGCTGTGCTACGTGGCGCACATGGCTGCCTTCGGTGCAATCGCTGCTATCTTCGCGATGCTCGCCTTCTTCAAGCTGCTCCATCTCGAAGCTGAGCTCAGCGAGCACAGGAGCAAGCTCGAACGGATTGAAGCCAAGCTCGACGACCTGCTTTGCACGCAGCCGCCTGCCGCGCCGAGCCGCGCGGTCCTGAGCAAGCTCAGCCCCGAAGCCGCCGAGTTCTACCGCAAGAACTTCGGCAAGGAGCCGCCCGTCTGACCCCAGCATGGTAGACTCGGCTCGTGACCGGTGTCCGAAGTCCCCGGTCGCAGAGCCCATGCCCCTTGGGGGTTTAGCGATTGCTCCCGAGGGGCCGGCTCCCTACTGGCCCCATGCGTGTTTCCCGAAAGCGTGCGCACCGTCGAGACCGTCGTAAGGCCAAGGCAAGCGGCTGGCGCCGAGGGGGCAAGGTCAAGATGGGGAAGGTCGGTCACGGCCCCAACGCCGGCCAAAGTCTGGTCCTCACCTTTTGTGCTGGCACCCAGCCGATCATCCCAGAGCGGGCCCCGCGCCGTGGCCTCCCCCACCAACCCTTTGCCGCTCTAGGACTTGCCATCCTCGCGCTTGCCGGCTGCGCCCCGCTACAGAACCTAAGGGCTCTCGCGGTTTGCCAGCGGGCATGTTACGTAAGCTGGGCGCTCTCCCATGATGCCTCATGCGATGAAGCGCAGCGCCGGTCGCCTCGGGTTTGGGCATTTCCCTGCGGTGGCCGGCGCGTTGTCTTTTGTGCGCCCGCTCACCAGCGCTGACAAAATCTTCACTGCGCCTAAATTCCTACATTCACAAGCGCAGGGTCGGTGGATATCAATCCCTCGAGCGCGCTCAGAGGAAATGCCTTCCGAGGCAGAGCTGCGCTAAGGCCGGCCGCTGGGTATGGGGGGAAACCATATCAAACGCCAATTGCCAAACAGCTCCCCAGTGGCCGGCCTCGTAGTCTATCCAGCACAAATCAGTTCCACGTGCAACGCCTAGGGGGGTATGCTCGCGCCCATGACGCTCACGACCCTGCTCATCATCCTGCTCGTGCTCGCTGCGGTCGGTGGCGGCTGGGGCTGGGGCGGTTCCTACGGTTGGGCAGGCTGGTCGCCCGTTGGCGTCATCCTGATCATCTTCTTGGTGCTCTACTTGACCGGGAGGCTCTAAGATGACTGAAGCGCTACTCATCTTCGCTGGGTTTGTCGCGCACGCCTGGATCGGTAAGATCTCGGGACCACCGGGCGCCGTCAACGGCGTGGCGTGGTTTGTCGGCGTGCTGCTCACCGTCATCGCCCTATGGCTGGTCTTGACCCACCTCGGAATTCTGCACTGAGCCATGACTCCAGCCGAACTCCACGCGCAGTGTATCCAGCTGACGGCTGAGTTGGTGGTCGCCAGAGAGCAGTACGCTGCGCTTTATAAGACCGCTCAGGCTTTCAAAGAGGTCGCCGAGGAAGCCGTGGGCATGCTCAACACCCTGGCCCAACTGCACGAGAAAAAGCGATGACCACCCAACTTACCCGCTCTGTGACTCGAAGGGGCATCCTCAAAGCCTTGGGCCTTGGTGCGGCTACCCTGGCCCTTGAGCCCATCCTCGAGCCGGTCGCCAAGAAGATGTGGTTTGTGCCGAGCACGGCTCCGGTGGGCTTGCGGATCGAGTCGGTGTCCGGCTACGTCTTGGCCGACGAGATGCGCGAGAAGAAGCGCCAGCTCTACGCAAAGCTCGAGGCCGCCGACGATCTGCTCTCCGCGTATGCCGATGACCTCGAGATCGCAGGGCCGGGCGTCTGGCGCATCGAAAGTACCGAGCCGATGCTTGACGGCAACGTGCGCTTGCTCGTCAGGACTCAACAGGTTGAGCCCACCGTTGACGTGGTGGATCTCAACGAGGGCAGCGAGTGGAGCTTCGAGAACGGTACGCGAGTCCGATTCGGCAAGGGCAGCCGGGCGGCCCGTGACGACGACTACTGGTTCACGGCTGGCCTGGGCAGCAAGTGGCCCACCGCGATGGTCGAGCTCGAGGGGAGCTACAAGCCGACCACCGCCAGCATCATTCACAAGGGTCCTGGACGCCGGGGCTGACCTCGCCGACAATAGCCATCGCGAGCAAACCGAGCCCACGAGGGCTCACCATGCACCGGATTTTGATTGTCTGCGCCCTGGCTCTTGCCGGCTGCGCCCACGCCACGCCCAGTCACCCGCCACGCCACACCACGCCCCGGCCCAGCCCGCACAGCGGCATTCTCTGGACCGACGACATCCAGAACAGCTGCGGCGAGGCTCCGTTCGGCTTCAGCCAGATTCAACTGGAGCGCCCCATCGGCCAGGCGGTGGGCGGCAACGACGAGGTCGATCTCTACCGCGTCAATGACCCGCTCGGCGGCCCTGGCTACGCCCTCAAGCACGTGGCGACCTTCGATAACAACGGCGGCTCGCGCTCGCAAGCGGGCATCTACTCCTTCGCCAACGCCACCTTTGATGAGCTCGTCCGAAGCCCCACCGGCGTCTACATTGCCGCCGAGTGGTACTTCCCCAAGGTCATCACCGCCAACAGCAGCAACGACAGTAACCCGTGGATCAACCTCTGGGACTTTCACTCGGTCGGCAACGGAGAACGCTGGCACACCCAACCTGGGCTCATGCTCGCCGAAGACGGCTCGATGCGGGTCAAGTGGTCTTGGACCGCCGTCAACTCCGAGACCGACTGGAGCGACATCGCGCTGCCCGTGGGCGAGTGGTTCGACATCGAGATGCACTATGTCTGGGGCAGTGAATCCACCGGCTGCGCGGGCGGCACCACCGTCACGCTCTGGGTCGATGGCGTAAAGACCCTCGAGCAGCGCGGCGTCACGACAAGGGGCAACGGCCATGACTCGGTCGAGACCTACATGAAGTTCTACGGCTCGGCCAACAACGGCAACGACTGGCAGCCCATGCCGAGCGTCAAATACATGCGCAATGTTCGCATGTCTGCCACGCGCATCTGGCGATAGCCACAATCGGCCGTATTGACGGCTCCCTCAGCTGTTCTCTACCGTCACTGTCATGCCCAACTCTGACGACACCAACGACGCTCCCATGCCGGGCCCCGAGGCCATTCTCATCGGCATGGTCAGCGGCGACTATCGCGACTTCGTCGAGCACATGACCAAGGGGAATTACACGATCCCAGGCGACCTCGCGTCCATCGGCATCATGCCCGGCATCGTAGAAGGCGGGGGCGCGGGCCTCATGCTCTGCTTTCGGTTCGGCGCTGGCAATGAAGAAGACCGCGTCGAAGTTTGCCGCGTCCCCTACCACGCGCTTCTTAGCTCGCTCATCGCCGTCACCGTCGCGATGCACGAGACCGGAGTCTTGAAGGACGAGCCTCTTGGGGCCCAGATCGAGTCGCTGATGAACTACCACCGGCAGGAGCACGCCAAGGCCGCTGCAACCAAAGTTACCCACTAGGAGAATGCCCATCATGAAAACCGCCGTCTACAAATACCCGTTCGAGATCGCCGCCGAGTTCAGCCTCGAGATGCCCGCGCCGGGCGATATCGTGCACGTTGACATGCAAAACGGCGTTCCGTGTATCTGGGCCGTGGTCTGGCCCGACTCGGGCGCCGTCGTGACGCGGAAGTTCCGCATTCACGGCACCGGCAAGCCGTGGGAAGACACGGTCAACATGAAGCACCACGGCACACTCATCGAGCACCCGGGACCTCGCCCCATGGTCTGGCACGTGTTTGAGGTCGAGCCCTGGAATGCCGATATGAACGCTGTAGCAGCCAAAGACGAGAAGAAGTCATGAAGCCGTTTCCGCGTGAAATCAGCTTTGCCGATAAGTACGGGCCGGCGATGGTTATTGCCGATCAAACCCAAGCCGACGAATACTTTGCCGCCTGCGTCCAGCACACCATGAGCTTTGGCATCGGCCGGGAATTCGCTGAAGAAGCCGAACGAGGAAACCTCGGCTACTTCGCGGGCTACTATGACAATGAGACCCGCGAGCGCGTCGAGCGGCTGTTTAGCTGCGCACATCCGGTTTTTGGATCGATTGCGAGGAATGGTCCGCCCAGTCCAGAAGCGGCGTTCTCTGCTGGCATGAGGCTTGGGATGGAGGGGAAAAGGTCATGAAGCGCGGCGTAGCCGGAGTCCGGCTTTGTGACGTGAGCGGTTGTTACGATCGCTGGCCTTGCTCGCGACACGGGACGCTGATGGCTGGCGTCCCGGAGGGTTTTTGGAACTCGTGCCTCGACATCAGCGTCTGCCCCAAGTGCGGCTACCAGTGCTGTGGATGCCCGATACCTGCCGAGCCCGCGGCATGGCAGCCGCCCGAGGGCTGGACCTACCGCCCCAGAACATCCGATTACCGCGCGTGCTACGAAAACCTCGATCTGCCGCTGCGGTACGGGCTCGTCCTTGACGAAGGTGCGTGCTGGCGGTGTGAAGCCGCTCCGCCCTGGGGCGACCTAATACCCGAGATGGCCATTTACCGAGCCGTCCGTCTCGTTGAGCTTGAGCGGGCATTCAAAGCTGTGCCCATCTTGACCTCGGAAGAGCCCGTGAGGCCCCTGCCCGCTTACCTCGAGCCGCTGAGGCAAGCCCTCGAGCGCATCGAGCCCAAGCTGCGCCCTGGCTGGCACCACGTGGCCGCTACGGCAGACGGCGTGATCGAGTCGTATCTACATGACCAACTGCCACGAGGCTACGGTTGTGTGTTCCAAATCGCCAACGGTTGGACGTTTGGGAAGGCTCAGCGAGCATGGCTGAGCCCCAACCGCGCCATGCTCGAAGCCGAAGAGTGGGCCGGTGAGGTCGATGACCAAGCCTAGCTCAGAAGCCCTCAAGCGGGCCTGGGAGTTGGTAGAGCAGCCCGTGCCCCGTCACGAGCTGGGGCCCATTATCGCCAAAGACCTGCAAGAACTCATGGACCAACAGGGGGCTTGGCTGCGGCGGGTCGAAGCTGCCGAGTTCGAGGCCAGGGCTGCCGAGGACCACGCCAAGACCTGTGAGCTCGGCGCTCGGGAATGGAAGGCCAAGCTCGACAAGGCGCAAGCCAAGCTCGCTTGGCTCATCATGACCTTGCGGCACGACATCACGATCACCGAGGACGAAGACCTCACCATGATTCATGTCAGCGTGATTGAGGCCGCGCTGGACGAGGTAGAACATGGCTGAGAGCTTCACCGACGAGGAATTGGAACTGGGCTTCATCTGCTCGGGCATGGACGAGGCTGCCGTGCAGGCGTTCGTCAACCGGCTCCGCGCAACTTGTATCCGCCTCATGGACGAGCGGCACTTCGCGGAGGCCCGCTACAAGGCGCTGCGAGCGACCTCGATCGAGAAGCTGCGCATGGACGAGTCCGAGCGCGTGAAGGAGCTGGAGGCGCGGCTCGCGGAGCTGGTGAGCGAGGTGCGGGAGTGGATCGAGACCGTGTCGGTGGAGGCCGAGGGGTTGTCTGGTCTCGCCGGCATCCTCGACAAGTACGAAGGGGGCGAGCATGGCTGAGTCGTACAGCGATGAGGAGTTGGCGACCAACTTTGTGGGTCTGAAGGAGCCGGCTGGGCTTTCCATGCTCGTTACTGCACAACGGCTTTTACGCGAGCGTGACGAAGCCCGCCGCGTGGCGAAGATTCTCGAAAAGTACATCGACGGTGAAATACCGTGCCGAGACTTGGCGTGCGGCAACGAGGCTTGTGCAGCTGCCCGAGCTGCATATGCGTACCCGGAGACGGAGCCATGAACGACACCGAGATGGCCTTGCTCGAGTTGGACCCCATTGCGCACTGGCGCCTGGCCCTTGTCACGGCCGCCAAGGAGTACGGGCTAGAGCAAGAGGCTCTTGAGGTCTACGACCGCGAGATCGACCAGGGGGCCAGCCCCGAGCAGGCCCCCTGGAACGCTTGCTGCGAGTGGGACTTATGATAAAACCCTTCGCGGCCATCCTGGCGTT
>Ga0207650_10000362_pt1 | contig 43668 bp, 35 predicted proteins | sample KBSS63metaG_FD_184325 | JGI IMG/M metagenome (GOLD analysis project Ga0207650, IMG submission 184325) | Switchgrass rhizosphere microbial communities from Kellogg Biological Station, Michigan, USA - KBS S6-3 metaG (SPAdes) (version 2) | ecosystem: Host-associated > Plants > Roots > Rhizosphere...
AGGCGGCGGGCGAGCTCGGCGATTGCCGTCGGGTCTTGGTTTTTGTGGTTGTACAACACCATGTCGCGGCGATAGTGCGGGTAGCCACCGAAGACTTCGTCGGCGCCTTCACCGGTCAATACCGCGCGCATGCCCTGGTTCTGCACGTATTTGCACAGCAGGTACTTGGCCACGCTATGGGCGTTGGCGAAGGGCATCTCGGCGTGCCACAGAGCGTTTTCGAAGTTGTCCGCCATGTCGGCGGAGTTCACCGACAGCACATTGAGGTGGGCGCGGTTATGCCGGGCGGCAATTTCAGCGTACTGGCGTTCGTCGTAGGCCTGCTCGCCTTCGAAGGACAAGTGGAAGGCCTGCAGCGGCTGGCCGGTCAGTTCGGTGGCGATGCCCAGCATGGCCGAGGAGTCCAGGCCGCCGCTGAGGCACACACCCACCGGCACATCGGCGTGCAAACGCAGGCGCACGGATTCTTCGATGGTGTGGCGCAGCGAGTCGATCATCTCGGCTTCACTGCGTTGCTCGGTGGCCTGGGCGTCGGGGAAATCCCAGTCCCAATACTGTTCGGTTTGCAGGCCGCTTTCGTCAGCGATGATCCAGCAGCCGGGTTTGACGCTGCGAATGTTGTTGAACACGGTACGGTCGCGCAGGATAAAGCCCCGGTTGGCGTAGGCTTCGTGGTCCCACTCTGCGGGCACGCCGGCGGCGAGCAAGGCTTTGATTTCGGACGCGAAGTACCAGGCGCCTTCATGCTCGGTGTAGTACAGCGGCTTGACGCCCACTCGGTCACGCACGGCAAACAGCTTTTTGCGCAGGCGATCGAAGATCAGAATGGAGAACTCGCCGCGCAGTTGCTTGAGTCCGCGTACGCCGTGACGGCGGTACAGGTGCATGGCGATTTCGCTGTCGGACGAGGTCTTGAAGCGGCAACCGTAGCCCTCCAGCTCCGTACGAATGCGTTGATAGTCATAGAACTCGCCGTTGACCATCATCACCAGGTCGCCTTCATCGGCGACGATCGGCTGGGTGCCGTTACCCAGGCCGACCAGGCCCAGGCGCACATAACCGAAAGCGGCCTGGCCCTTGGGGTCGAACCACTGGCTGGAGCTGTCCGGGCCACGATGATGGATCGCACGCAGGGCGGCATCGAACAGGTTGGGGTTGAACGCACGAGGTTGTTTGGCAAAGACGCCAATGTATCCACACATGACAATTACTCTATTGAATTTGTAGTGATCAGCGACACGCTGGGTTCAAACGGTGATGACCGGTTCGTTCATCCCATGCAGCTCAGGCAGCACCGCTTCGGGGCGTATACCGATGGAACTGAGGATCTCGGGCATGGCCGAGTAGTCCGCTTCGCCGGTCTCGGTGAATTGAGTCGGCAACAGCAGTGAGCGATCACCGAACACTTCAAGCAGCTGCGGCAGGATGATTCGCCACGCCGAAATCTCGCGCATCGGGAAGATCCGGATGGAGTTGGCGATGCCGCGGGTGAACAGCGTGGTTTGCTGCGGGGTAAAGTCACCCACCACCTGCTGCACGAACAGCGGGAAGATGTGTTTGTGCACCAGCTCGTCTTTTTTGTGCAGGGCCACCACGTGACGAAACACCGGCTGGATGTCCGGCGCGTCACTGAGGTCGGCCAGGTAGTCGCTGATAAAAGTTTCCGAGACCAGCGAGAACGCCAGGCGGTAGATTTTGAAGTCCGCCTCGGACATCGTGGCCTGGGCCTGGCTGAGGTGGCGGGTCAGCTCCAGCTCCGGCCATTTAATGCGCATGCCGCGCTGGGTAATCGCCAGCTCACACATGTTGATCGAGAACAGTGTGTGGTAGGCCTCATCCGCCAGGGTTTCGGAAATCGTCGCGGCGCTGGCCGAGCTCAGGCGCGAGCCCAGCTGCAGCAGGTCGATGCAGGACGGGCAGATGATTTCGGTTTCGATGGCGATGGTTTTCTGGTTGTAGATCACCCAGCCGGCCGACAGGATCAGCAACTTCAGGGCATGGGGGTAGTGTTGGTAGTGCGGGTCATGGGCGAAAGGTAACAGGGCCTCGAGAAAGTCCGGCGCTTGCAGGTCAAGCTGGATATCCGGGCGTTGGGAGTCGAGCTTGATCTGTGCGCGTTTGTGCCAGCTGCGTTCGATTTTGATCAATCGTTCATCGGTCGCGTCATTGCTGCGATAAAGATCGTCTTGAGTGCTGTGCTGAAACATGGTTTCACCGGTTGATAGTGAGTTGTGAAGGCCATCCATGGTTTGCCGAGGTGCGCTCGGCAACGTTCACGACCGGGAGTTACACCGCTGGCGCGGTCTGGATCTTGTCCTTCTTGCGATCCAGGAAATCCGCCAGGCGATCCTGTGTGCGGGTGTCGGAAGACACCACGGCGGCAATCAAGGCTTCCGTCATCAGCCCGTCCTGCTGGCTTTGATCAACAATGCGTGGCAACACATGGGTCACCGCGTAATTGGTCATGGGCAGGTTGCCGGCGATCTTGTGCGCCAATTCGGTGGCCTTGAGCACCGCCTGGCCGACCGGCACCAGGTACTGGGCCACGCCGCGCTCGTAGCTTTCCTTGGCGTAGAGCGTGCGGCCGGTGAGCATCATGTCGGTCATCAGGGCAATGCCGGCGATGCGTGGGAAGCGCACCGAGGCGCCGACGCCGACATACAGGCCGCGCATCGCTTCGGGCAGCGAGAAGAAGGCGCTGTCATCGACCACGCGCAGGCTGCAGGCGGTGGCAATCTCCAGGCCGCCACCGATGGCGGCACCGGTAATGGCGGCTACCACGGGCACCTTGCCGAACTGGATCAGTTCGAAGGTCTTGTGCCATTCGCGAAAGGCCTGGACGTTATCGATCACCGACTGGTCGCGGATTTCCGACAGGTCCAACCCCGTGCAGAAATGCTGGCTGGTGCTGTAGAGCACCGCAGCACCAATGCCTTCTGGGATGTGGGTGAAGGTCTCGCGCAGTTCGTGCATGACTTCCAGCGACATGGCGTTGCGCTTCTGCGGGCGGTTGAGTCCCACCATCAAAACAGCGCCGTCCACGCGTACGTCCAAGTAGTTTTTGACAGTCATTTTCCGAATATCCCTTCGATATGAACCCAACTTGGGGAGCGATGATTCTAGGTGGCGGTGTGATGGCCCGCTTGCTATGTCAGGTCATACTTTGACAAAATCGGGCCATGCCGCCGACCTTCACCTTTTCGCCTTACAAACCGGACAGCCCCGAAGCGGTGGTGACATTGCGCGAGTACCCGTCCGGCACAGTATTTCCACGCCACACTCACCGACGCGGGCAGTTCGCCTACGCCTCCACAGGCGCGTTGAAAATGTTCACCGACCTGGGTAATTGGGTCGTGCCACCCCAGCGGGCGATCTGGGTGCCGGGTGGGGTGTCGCATGAGATGCACATGCGCGGCGACGTGGTGATGCTCAACACCTACTTGGACGACGCCGCCGCCCGGCGCGCCGGGTTGCAGGACTATTGCCAGGTGTTTGGCGTCTCGCCGCTGCTGCGTCATCTATTGGAAGCGGCGCTGGCGATTGGGCCTTCTGCCTCGCCCAGCGTGCGTGATTGTTGTGTGCTGACCCTGCTGATCGATGAAATCGGCACGATGCCCGAGTTGCCGTTGAGTGCGCCGCTGCCTTCGGAATCGCGCCTGGCCCGTTCTTGTCAGCGCTTCCTTGACGCGCCCACGCAGAAAATCTCGATTGGCGAGATGGCCGATTGGTCGAGCATGAGCCGGCGTACCTTCACGCGTAATTTTCGTGAATGCACGGGCATGACCTTTGTGTCGTGGCGCCAACAGGTCTGCCTGCTGGAGGCCACTGCACGGCTCAGCCATGGCTCGTCCATCACCGATGTGGCCTTCGAGCTGGGGTTCAGCAGCTCCAGTGCGTTCACCTCGGTGTTTCGCCGTAACCTGGGGGATTCACCGGCGCGTTACCTGGCCAAGTCCAAGGCCGCTTCCATCTTCTGAAAGGAAGAGGGGGCCAACGTGGTGAATGCCAGTCAGTTAAGAAGCAGCAAGAGCGAAAAGTAACCCGTGGCGAGGGAGCTTGCTCCCGCTGGACTGCGTAGCAGTCCCAGTCTTTTGAAACAAAGCGCTGGGGCCGCTTCGCGACCCAGCGGGAGCAAGCTCCCTCGCCACAGGTACTGTGTGCATCCTTAACTGACTGGCATTAGCCAACGTGGTGCCTTTTCCCCCAGCGGTACCGCGCTGAGCCGCGCCCTTTGTTACTATCGTCGTCCCTTGTCACCAGGAGTCACCGCCCCATGCAGCACCAGTGGGATGAAATGCACCGCACCCGCAAGCCCACGTTCCTACTGTGCGGCGAGCCTCAGGGCGATGTGCTCAATCTCTATGTTCACGGTTATTCGGCGTTCTTCAACCGGCAACAACTGGGCAGCTTCAAGGCGCAGTTGGCGGGCATCGAAGGCTCGACCAACCTGATGCTGTTCTGGCCGGCGGGGCATTTCCTGGAAAACCTGTTTGCGCCCTTCAAGGACGTCATGGGCGCGATGCTCGGCGGTGGTAGCCTGGGCGCGGCGACCGTCGGCGTGGGCAAGGCGATTGCCTATTTTCTCGACCACTACAAAAGCGTCGAGGCGCGGGTGGACGAAGTCGCGAGGAGCCTGCTGCCTGAACTGGCTAACTACCTGCACGGCGAGTCCCTGGCAGTCCGGCGTATCAATCTGATCGGCCATTCCCTTGGCGCGCGCATTCTGGTCAAGAGCCTGCTGGCCAACCCTGAGGCCGCCCGCGAGCTGCCATTGGACAATCTGTTGCTGATGGGCGGGGCGATCTGCACATCGAGCCCGTGGGACGACGTCTCGGCGCCGCTTAAAGGGCGTGTGATCAATTGCCACTCCAGCAAAGACTGGGCCTTGGCGCTGAAACCGGACACTGAACGTTGCATCGGCCGCTATGCGATCCCGGTGACGCCGGCGCTCAAAGCCAAGGTCACCAACGTGCACTTGGCGACGTTCGATCACGCCGCCTATTGGCCGCAGTTGCAGACGGTGGTGCAGTACACCGACCTGCTGCACGAGCGACGCGGCATGATCCGTTCCGACCAGCGCAGCCCTGAGGTACGGTTTGCCGAAGAGGACGCGGAGCTGTTCCCGGCGCTGGTGCAGGCGCGGCCCGAAGAGTTGAAGTTCCTCGCCGAACTGATGGCGCAAAAACGCAGTGCATCTATAGACGGCAATGTTCGTGAGCCGCTCAAGCTGGCCATCGAGTTGCAGCGCATGGGCGGTGACAGCTTCATGAACATGGCCCGCGGGCACGGCGTGAGTTATCGCCAGATCGCCGAAGATGTGGTGCAACGGCTGGGTATCAAGTTCGACGAGTCTCTGGATACCGTCGAGTTGGCCGCGCTCGAGGCCCAGGTCGCCGAGAAGCTCATTGAGCAGTACAAAGACAAACTCAGCAACGCTGACCGCCAGGTGTTCGACGCGGAACTCAAGGCCGCCGCGCAGAAGGAGCAGGGGTTGTTCAGCCGGTTCGATGTCGGCCGATCGGCCACCACCGCGTTGAGCGGCACGGCGCTGGCGGGGCTGACCGGGTTTATCCTGCGTCGTGGTGCGGCCACGGCTATTCCTGTGGTCGGCCAGGCCCTGGCTGCGGCGATGCTGCTGGTGAGCGGGGTGCGTGCGTTTTCCGGCCCGGCGTATTCGATCACCACCCTGGCGGTGCTGGTGATTGGTGTGATTCGCCAGCGCATGGAGCGTGAAGCGCTGAACCAGGAGATGGACCTGGTGGTGCAAGTGGTAGAGACGTTCGACCTGCCACGGGAGACGGTGATGCGCACGGTCGCGTCCGACTGATAAGCTGCGTCTCTATCGAGTGTGTTTGCCTGGGATACCGTGTGAAATTCAGCCTGCCAAAAATCGCTACCGCCCCGTTTTGCCCGCCGGAAGTGGCCGGCTCCGTTGCCGTTGACCCCAGGGCTTCGTTCTTCAAGCGCGTGCTGATGTTCGCCGGCCCGGGCCTGCTGATTTCCATTGGTTACATGGACCCCGGCAACTGGGCCACGGCCATCGAAGCCGGCTCGCGCTACGGTTACAGCCTGTTGTTCGTGGTGCTGCTGGCCAGCCTGGCGGGGATGGCGGTGCAGTGCCTGTGCTCGCGGTTGGGCATCGCCACCGGCAAAGACCTGGCGCAACTGTGTCGCGAGCGCTATAGCAAGCGCTCCGCACGCACCCAATGGGTGCTCGCGGAAATCTCCATCATTGCCACCGACCTTGCCGAAGTGCTCGGCTGTGCGCTGGCTTTTCACCTGCTGCTGGGGGTGTCGCTGACCACCGGCATTGTCATCACTGCCTTCGATACCTTACTGATCCTTGCCCTGCAAAATCGCGGTTTCCGCCGCCTGGAAGCGATCATGCTGGCGCTGGTGGCGACCATCGGCGTGTGCTTCTTTATCGAGTTGGTATTGATCAAACCTTACTGGCCGGACGTGTTCAGCGGTTTCACCCCATCGCTGTCGGCCATCAGCGATGCTGCGCCCCTGTACCTGGCCATCGGTATTCTCGGGGCTACGGTAATGCCGCATAACCTCTACCTGCACAGCTCCATCGTGCAAACTCGCCTGATCGGCAAGGACCTAGCCAGCAAGCAGGACGCGGTCAAGCTGGCGCGCATCGACACCATCGGTTCACTCGCCCTGGCCCTGCTGGTCAACGCCGCGATCCTGGTGCTCGCCGCTGCCGCCTTCCATAAGACTGGCCACACCGATGTGGTCGAAATCCAGGACGCCTACCACCTGCTCGACCCCCTGGTGGGCGGCGCGTTCGCCAGCATCCTGTTCGGCATCGCCTTGCTGGCGTCCGGGCAAAGCTCAACCTTCACCGGCACCATCGCCGGGCAGGTGATCATGGAGGGCTACCTCAACCTGCGCATTCCCTGCTGGCAGCGGCGCCTGATCACCCGTGGGCTGGCGCTGATCCCGGCGTTCCTGGGGGTATGGCTGATGGGCGACGATGCCATCGGCAAGCTGCTGATCCTCAGCCAGGTGGTGCTCAGCCTGCAGTTGCCGTTCGCGCTGTATCCATTGATCCGCATGACCGGCGATAAACAGTTGATGGGGCCGTTCGTGAATCGGTTGCCGACACGGTTGTTGGCGTGGTTCCTGTTTGCGGTGATCAGTGGGGCGAATGCCTGGCTGATTGGCCAGTGGGTGTTCTGATCGAAGCGGTGCAGCCATTGAAATGATCTAAACCAGGATCGCCAAGGACGTGTATTGGGCGACTTGCGGATCGGCCGTCAACAGCTTCATCGGTTCGCTCATGGCTGTTGCCACGATGAGCCGATCAAAAGGATCTTTGTGATGATGCTCAAGATCCTTAACCGCGATGGCATGTTCTGAAGTGACGGGCAGTTCGACGAATCCGCTTTCGAGGCAGTACTCACGGATTTCCTCCAGATCTACAGTGAGTTTCCCCAGGCCGACCTTGATTGCCATCTCCCAGAATGTTGCAGCGCTGATGTAAATCTCTGCTGCATTCTCAATCAGCTTCCTGGCTTTGCTGGACAGCTTCGGGTCTTCAGTCAGCGCCCATAGCAGGATATGGGTATCCAACAACACTCTCATGGACGGCTGCCTTCAAAGGCATCCAGTAGATCGTCAGGCAACGCTGCATCGAAGTCTTCGGGAATGACGAGCTTACCTTTCATAGCTCCGATTCGCCGACCCTTGGATTTCCCGAGGGGCACAAGCTGTGCCATCGCACGTCCATGCTTGGCAATGGTAATGACCTTGCCCGCGGCGGCCTCATCAACCAATTTCGACAGATTATTTTTAGCTTCACCCAGAGGAACGGTAATCATGTGGTTGCCCCCATATTTTGGCCAAATATAGCCAAAACTAGGTGCGCTATCAAAGACGGCACGACCGCCGGTTGAAGCGACTCGCTCATGGCGCGATATTTTCTGGTACGTGACTTCCATGGCAGATATCTCATGGCAGATCTCTCAAAAAGATGCCCTCAAAGTCTGCCGCAACATACCAAGGCGAGAAATACTGGCCCAAAAATTCAGAACGGACCTACCTATTGCTGTAGGGGGATTTACTTCGTAGCTGGGTTCTTTTCGACAGCTTGGTTCTCCTCGACCCTTACAGGTCACCGATCCCAATACGGCACCCCCCCAAAGCATTCCACAAAGTAATCAATCACCGTCCGCACTTTCAGCGACAAGCGCCGGCTGCCCGGCCACAGTGCCGCAATCTGCTGCGGCTCCAGGGTAGTCGCCACTTCATACTCCGTCAGCACCGCCTGCAACGTGCCCGCCCGCAAGCCTTCGCCGATCAACCAGGAAGGAAACACCACCAGCCCCAGCCCTTGTTCGGCGGCGTGGGTCAGGGTGTCGGCGTGGTTACCGGTGATTGGGCCCTTGACGCTATAAGGCGTCCACTCAGCCTGACCCTTGCGGAAGAACCAGCGTTGCTGGCCGGTGATGCCTTTGTAGGCCAGGCACTGGTGGTTGATGAGTTCGTCAGGGTGTTGGGGCGTGCCGTGCCGGGCCAGGTAGGCGGGGCTGGCGGCGAGGCGAAAGCGCTGGGGCGCGAAGATGCGTGCCTGCATGCTGGAGTCGTTGAGCACGCCGATACGGAACAGGAGGTCGGTGCCATCTTGCAGTGGGTCGACGTAGGTGTCGGTTTGCTGGATATCCAGTTGCAGCTTGGGGTAGCGCCGGCACAATTCGCCCAGCCAAGGGGAAATGTGGCGCTGGCCGAAGACCATCGGCGCATTGATGCGCACCAGTCCGCTGGGTTCGCTTTCCTGTTCCTGCAGGGCCTGGCCGGCGGCTTCCAGTTGTTCCAGCATCAACCTCGCATGCCGCCCGAGCAGGCGCCCGGCCTCGGTGGGGCTGACCGCACGGGTGTGGCGATACAGTAACTGTTGGCCGAGCGCCTGTTCCATCAACTGTATTTGCCGGGAAATGGAGGAGGGCGCCAGGCCCTCGCGGCGTGCTACTTCGGAGAAGCTGCCAAAGTCCAGCACGGCGACAAACAGGCGCAGCGCCTTGAAACTCAATTCATTCAAGCCTTGCATCACGTCTCCAAGCTGTGCGTTTTACGCAAAGGTGTTGTCGGCATGCTCCCATTTATCGCACAGGACGGCCACTGGATAATGCGCGCCATCCAATCCTTTGTTGATGTGCAGGTGATGTATGCAAGCAAGTTCTCTCGAAGGCGTGGCGCACGCCAAGCCGAAAAAAAATGGCCTGCGGCTGCTGTTATTGCCGCTGGTGATCCTGGCCGGCATGGGCCTGTCGGTGGAGGCGGGTTTGCTGGGGCCTTTGGGTGTGCAGGTGGGGCATTTGTGGGCGACGTTGAGCATCTTCGGTGTCGGTTCGGCGATCCTGTTTTTGCTGCTGCTGTTCAGCGGCCCGCAAAAGGGCCCGGCGCTGTCCGAGCTGCCGCGCTGGCAGTTGATCGGCGGCTTCCTGGGGCCGATCTACGTGGTGGTGCTGACGCTGGCCACGCCGCATATCGGTATCGCGATGACCATGATCGCGATTTTGTCCGGGCAGGTTGGCAAGAGCGTGCTCATCGACCATTTCGGCTGGTTTGGCGCGGCGCGCAAGCGGGTCAATAGCGAGCGCTGGATTGCCCTGGCGCTGATTGTGGTGGCACTTGTTCTGATTGCACGAGGTTAAGGCGATGAATCTGATTCTGTTACTGGTCGTGGTGGTTGCCGCAGGGGCGGTGTTGAGTGTGCAGGCCGCCATCAATGGGCGCCTGGGCCAAACGGTAGGTGTACTGCGTGGCAGCCTGGTGACCTTCGTGGTGGGCGCGATTGTCACCGCGTTGCTGATTCTGTTCTTTGAGCCCGCCCAGGCGGTGAGCCTGCTGGACGTGCCGAAATGGCAACTCACCGGCGCACTGTTCGGCGTGGTCTACATGATGGTGATGGTCGGCGCAGTGCCGGTGGTCGGTACGGCTGTTGCCACGGTCGCGGTCATCGTCGGTCAATTGGGCATGGGCATGCTGATCGACAACTTCGGCTGGCTGGGCAACCCGGCCATCGAACTGTCGGGCAGCCGGATCGTGGCAATGGCGTGTTTGGCGCTGGCGCTGGTGTTCATGTACCGCAGCAATACCCGCACCGACTGATGGTTTGAACCATCGACGACGGGCCGCAGTCACTGCTTAAGGTGTCGGCGCCCGCCGCACCGGGACGACCATGAAGAAGGAGTCTGACCATGCCAGATGAGACCTGTGCCTGCCCACACTGCAAGTGTGTGCTGGGTGTTGACGCGGTAATGAAGGACGGTAAAGGCTATTGCTGCCAGGGCTGTGCCGAGCACCATGCCCATGGTGAACCGTGTTCGGCGGCCACCGGTTGCGAGTGCGCCAAGTCGGCCAAGGGCTGAACGCAGTCAAAATGTGGGGCTGGCTTGCCGGCGATGGCGGTGAGTCAGTCACCTTGGATCATCGATTGACACCCCCTCATCGCAGCAGAGGTATCTACACAGCACTCTAACAACCACCCTAACCACGATGCGAAGCGAGCCGCTCTTGATCTTGATCTAGCTTTTGATCTCAGGCGCCCCGTCAAACACGCTGGCCGTAATTCGACAGGGATTTGGGGGTAAACCGGCAGGGATGCCGGTTTAGCCGCCCCGCGCCATGGATGGCGCGTGGCGGCGGCCCCCCAAATTCCTGTCGGATTACGGGCACACCGAGCGTGAGCGAGGTGCCGAGTGTTGGGGCAAGAGCGTTTTGCTTACTTTTGCGCTCTTCAAAAGTGAGCCGCCGTAAGGGCGGAACCCATAGCAGCCGTTACCTAAATAACGGATATGTACCCGGTCTGATCCAACATCCTGGTCGTCTGCAAGGCCGCCGGCGGGAGCAAGCTCCCTCGCCACAGATCCAGCGCCATACCCAGAATTGTGTAGATACCGAGGCCCCGATGGCGCTGAATCAGTCACCAGATGAATCGACTGACACACCGCTATCGGGGGCAAGCCCCCTCCCACATTGGGATCGCAGCCTAACCGTTAGAGGGAGCTCGACTTTCAGGCCGCCACGGGAGCAAGCTCCCTCGCCACAGGTCCTGCGCCATAGCCAGAATTGTGTAGATACCGAGGCCCCGATGGCGCTGAATCAGTCACCTGATGAATCGACTGACACACCGCTATCGGGGGCAAGCCCCCTCCCACATTTGGATCGCGGTCTAACCGTTAGATGGCGGTGGGCTGTCAGGCCGCCAGCGGGAGCAAGCTCCCTCGCCACAGGTCCTGCGCCATAGCCAGAATTGTGTAGATACCGATGCCTCGATGGCGCCGAATCAGTCACCTGATGAATCGACTGACACACCGCTATCGGGGGCAAGCCCCCTCCCACATTTGGATCGCGAGGTAACAGTTAGATTGTGGTCAGCTGTCAGGCCACCGGCGGGAGCAAGCCCCCTCCCACATTTGAACTGCGCCAGGCTTAAATCTCAGTCGCCACGAAAATCCCCGGCATTCAGCCCAAACCGACTCATCTTGTTGTACAGCCCGCCCCGCGACACGTTCAGTTGCCGCGCAGCCAGGCGGATATTGCCACCGGTGCTTTTAAGCGCGGCGACGATGGCGTGCATTTCGTGGCTGCTCAGGTCCTGGGCAGGGTGCGGTTCGTAGCCGCGCAGCGGGGCGCGTTGGCGGTTTTCCAATGGCAGGTCCACCGGTTCGATCAGCGCCCCCGTCGCCAAGTTGGTCGCCCGCTCGATGCTGTTTTCCAACTCGCGCACATTGCCCGGCCAGCCATAGGCCGAGAGCAATGCCATCGCCTCCGGTGAAAAGCCCTGCACCGACTTACGCAACGAGCGCGCACAGCGGGCCAGAAAGTGCCGCGCCAGCAGCGGAATGTCTTCACGGCGCATGCGCAGTGGCGGCACGGTCAGGTTGAGCACATTGAGGCGGTAGTAGAGGTCTTCGCGAAACGCGCCTTCCGCTACTGCCTGGCTGAGGTTGCGGTGGGTGGCGGCGATGATGCGCACGTCCACTTGCCGCGAATTTTTCGCGCCGACACGGGTGATCTCACCTTCCTGCAACACCCGCAGCAAGCTCACCTGGGCATCGAAGGACATGTCGCCAATCTCATCCAGAAAAATCGTACCGCCATCCGCCAGTTCAAACTTACCCGCCGAGCCGCCACGCGCCGAGCCGGTAAACGCGCCTTCGACATGCCCGAACAGCTCGCTTTGCACCAGGTCGCGTGGAATCGCGCCGCAGTTGACCGCCACAAACGGGCCGTTGCAGCGGTCGCTGCCGTTGTGGATGGCCTGGGCGAACAGCTCCTTGCCGGTGCCGCTTTCACCCAGGATCAGCGTGGTGGAATCACTGCGACTGGCGATGCGCCCCAGGTGCAGCGCGTCCTGGATCGCCCGCGAGTGCCCCTGGATGGTGTCGAAGGTGTAGCTGGCCTGGGTGCCGATGAGGCGTCGGGTGATTTCGCGGATGCGGCGGTTCTCCCGCAGTGACACGATCACCCCGCCCTGCTCCAGCGGGCACACCGAGACCAGGCAGGCGAGTTGGCTGCGGTTGTGCAGGTGGAAGGTGCAGTCGAGGTCGCGAACGGCCTCGCCCATCGAGTCGCTCAATTCGCTGCGCCCCAACTGCTGAAACGGCTGACCGATCAGCTCCAGCCCCACCCCGAACAGGTGCCGGGCATAGCGGTTGAGCGCCTTGATGCAGCCACGCTCATCCAGCACCACCAGGCCTTCGTTGAGCACTTCGAGGACGGTTTGCTGTTCTTCCAACAGACCTTGCAGGGCCATCTGCCGCGATACGGCGTCGGCCGCAGCCTGCACCGTGCCGAGGGTATGGAAGTGAAACCAGCCGGGCTCGGCGGTGAGGGTCAGCATGGCCAGGGTCTGGCCTTGAGCATTCTTGATCGGCGCAGCGGCGCAGTGCATGCGGCGCTGGCGCAGGCCGATACCGAAGTTTTCCTCGGCCAGCACGTACACCAGGCGATCTTCGGCCAGCGCCAGGCCGGTGCAGTTGGTGCCTTGTACCGATTCCAGCAGACGACTGCCCACGGGGGTGATGTCCAGCCCGCAGAAATACAGGGTGGTGCCGTCGGCATCGGTAAGGTTGATATGGCCGCGCGGGTTGTAGGCCAGCAAGCCTCGCATGACTTGCGCGGCGGCGGCGATCAGCACGCGGTGGGTGGCCTGGGTGGCGGCCAGGGTTTCGGCGGCCACGAAGCGGTACGCGTTGTCTGCCGGGTCAATACCGGCCGCGACGCTGCGCCGCCACGAATCCCAGATCACTTGGCGCACGTGCGCCGGGCGCTCGACCTGACCGGCCAGGCAGTCGCGCCAGGCCTGCTCCAGCGTGGCCACCGGGCCATCATTCAACGCAGCAGGCCCAAGGGCTGTGAGGTAGTCGAGGTCTTGCACGCTGAACGCCATGCTCATTGGGGCGGTATCCATGTTCATGTTTTTGACATGTCAGTATAGACATGTTCATTAAATGAACACTTTTCGCTTATGAATAATAATAAATCGCTATTTATCAATGAGTTATGAATTGGCACAGGCCTTGCTCCTACCCCTTAGCCCACCAGGACCGTCCTGGGGCCAATAACAACAAGGGGTTATTTCATGAGTACACAGCACATCCGCCTGGGTTTGATCGGTGCCGGTCGCATGGGCAGCTTCCACGGCCTGACCGCCGCTCGGCATATCCCCGGCGCCAGCCTGGCGGCGATTGCCGACCCAACGCCAGGCCAGGCCGCCCGCCTCGCCGCTGAACTGGGCGTGAGCAAGGTTTACACCGACCCTCAACAATTGCTCGACGACCCGGACATCGACGGCGTACTCATCGCCGCCCCCGCCCGCAGCCACGCCGAGCTGGTGATCAGCGCCGCCCGCGCGGGCAAAGGGATCTTCTGCGAAAAACCCATGGCCATCACCCTGGATGAGGCCGACCGTGCCATCGCGGCCGCGGCCGATGCGCGGGTGCCGCTGCAGGTCGGTTTCAACCGGCGTTTCGCCAAGAGCTTTCGCACCGCGCACCTCGACGTCGCCGCCGGCCGCATCGGCACCCCGCAGCTGCTGCGCTCGCTGACCCGCGACCCGGCGCTGAACAACCCGGCCGCTTCGCCGCAATGGGTGATCTTCCTCGAGACCCTGATCCACGATTTCGACACGCTGCGCTACCTCAATCCCGGCGCCGAGGCGGTGCAGGTGTACGTGATGGCTGACGCACTGATCGCGCCCGATTACAAAAACAAAGGCTTCCTCGACACCGCGGTGGTTGCGATCCGCTTCGACAACGGCGCCATCGCCACTGCCGAAGCCAATTTCCAGGCCGTGTATGGCTACGACGTGCGCGGCGAAGTGTTCGGCAGCGCCGGCATGCTGAGCATGGGCAGCCTTAACGAGTCCGACTTGGTGCGCTACCTCGCCCAAGGCATCCAGGCCGACACCCAGCGCATGGACACCGACCTGTTGCGCGACGCCTACATCGCCGAGCTCAACCACTTTGTCGATTGCCTGCGCAGCGGCGCCAAGCCCCTGGCCAGCGGTGAAGACGCACGCGCGGCGCTGGCGATTGCCCGTGCCTGTATCGAATCGTTCGAAACGGGCAAGGCGGTGACCCTATGAGCCCGTTCAAGCTCGCGATCAGCGCGGAGATGGTGTTTCTCGACCAGCCCTTCATCGAGCGCGTACAGCGTATTCATGCGCTGGGCTTCAGCGTTGAAATCTGGAACTGGACCCACAAGGACATCGCCGCCCTCGCCGCCACCGGTGCCGACTTTACGTCCATGACCGGCTACATCAGCGGCACCCTCACCGACCCCGACGGCATCCGCCAGTTGCTCGACAGCGCCCGCGAATCCTTAGGGGTCGCCGAGCAATTGAATTGCCCCAGCCTCAACCTGCACGGTACCGGCCTGGGTGACGGCGGCCTGCCCGTTCAACCCGTGAGCCAGACCACCGGCCGCATGTGGCTGAGCGCCTGCAAGACCCTGGAAAAAATCGCCCGCCTGGGGGAAGACGCCGGCCGTGTGTTCCTGCTGGAAAACCTCAACACCGAGGTCGACCACCCCGGCACGCCCTTTGCCCGCGCCGACGACACCCTGGCGCTGGTCGAGGCCGTGGGCAGCCCCCACTTGAAGATGAACCTGGACCTGTACCACGCGCAGATCGGCGAAGGAAACCTGATCGAGCTGATCCAGCGCGCCGGTACACACATCGGTGAAATCCAGGTGGCCGACGTGCCGGGACGCCAGGAGCCCGGCACCGGTGAAATCCACTACCCAGCCATAGCCAGGGCCCTGCACGCCATGGGCTACCGCGGCGTGGTCGGCCTGGAAGGCTGGGCCAGCGGCGACAGCGAGTTGGCCCTGGAGCGATTTCGCCAAGCGTTCACCCTATAACAATAAAAGGAACACCCTTATGAACCGCTATTCATTGATCGTTGCCACGCTGGTGTTGCTGTTCAGCCAATGGACCTTCGCCGCCTATCGCATCGGCGTGAGCATTGCCCGGGTCGACGATAACTTCATGACCTACGTGCGCACCGGCCTGGAAGCCGCCGCCAAGCAGCAGGATGTGCAGATCCAGTTCGAAGACGCCCAGGGCGATGTGGTGCGCCAGCTCAATCAGGTCGAAGGTTTCCTCAACCAGAAGGTCGACGCGGTGATCGTACTGCCGGTGGACACCGCCGCCACCGCCAACATGACCCGCGCCGCCGTGGCGGCGAAGACACCGCTGGTGTACGTCAACCGTCACCCGGACGAACGCACCCTGCCCAAGGGCGTGGTCACCGTGGCCTCCAACGACATCGAAGCCGGGCAGTTGCAGATGCGCTACCTGGCGGAAAAGCTCGGCGGCAAGGGCAATGTGGCGATCATCATGGGCGACCTCGCGCAGAACGCCACCCATGACCGCACCGAAGGCGCCAAACAGGTGCTCAAGGATTTTCCCGGTATCAAGGTGGTCGAGCAGCAAAGCGCCGAATGGCAACGCAGCAAGGGCATGGACCTGACCAGCAACTGGCTGCTGGCGGGCACCCAGTTCGATGCCATCGTGGCCAATAACGATGAAATGGCGATTGGCGCGGCCATGGCCTTGCAGCAGGCCGGCAAAACCAAGGGCGAGATCGCGATTGTCGGCATCGATGGTTTGCCCGACGGCCTGGCGGCGATCAAGCGTGGGATGCTCACGGCGTCGGTGTTCCAGGACCCGAAAGCCCAGGCGACCCAGGCGGTGCACGCCGCGGTGCGGATGATCAAGGGTGAGCCGATTGAGCCGGAGGTGTGGGTGCCGTTCGAACTGATCAAGCCCGAGCAGGTGGCGGTGTTTGAGCAGCGCTACAGATAGCCTGTCGTACCCAGCGCACACTGTGGGAGGGGGCTTGCTCCCGATGAGGGTGGGTCAGTTGATACATCCGTGCCTGACCCACCGCTATCGGGAGCAAGCCCCCTCCCACACTCAGTCCAGGTCGCTTGCGTCATGCCGTTCGGGTAACTGTTCCTCGCCAGACACCCGGTTCACCCGCCGCCCCCGCTGCACCGCCGGCCGCGCTTCGATCGCGTCCGCCCAGCGCAACACGTGCGTGTACTCATGCACCGACAGGAACTGCGCCGCGCCATACAAGCGGCCTTTGACCAACCCGCCATACCAGGGCCAGATCGCGATATCGGCGATGGTGTATTCATCACCCGCAATGTACTCGCTCACCGCCAGGCGCTGGTCGAGTACGTCGAGCTGACGCTTGGTCTCCATGGCGAAGCGGTTGATCGCGTATTCCATCTTGCTCGGCGCATACGCATAGAAGTGCCCGAAGCCACCGCCCAGGTACGGCGCGCTGCCCATCTGCCAGAACAACCACGACAGGCATTCCGCACGCGCCGCAGGCTCAGTCGGGAAGAACGCACCGAATTTTTCCGCCAGGTACTGCAAAATCGCGCCCGACTCGAACACCCGAATCGGCGTGGCGCCGCTGCGGTCCAGCAGGGCCGGGATCTTGGAGTTCGGGTTGACCCCGACAAAGCCACTGCCGAACTGGTCACCGTCGCCGATCTTGATCAGCCAGGCGTCGTATTCCGCACCGGTGTGGCCCAGCGCGAGCAACTCCTCCAGCAGGATCGTGACCTTCTGTCCATTGGGCGTGGCCAAGGAGTACAGCTGCAGCGGGTGCTTGCCCACCGGCAGTGCCTTGTCATGGGTGGCGCCGGCGATGGGTCGGTTGATACTGGCGAAGGTGCCGCCGTTTTCGGTGTCCCAGGTCCACACTGTTGGGGGTACGTAATCGGTCATGCTTACTGCTCCAGGCGTGCTTGCGATCAGCGAAGCGCTCCAGACTAAACCAAAGGTTGATGGCGCGTCACACCTGCAGCGCTTTACCCGCCGCCGCATGCTGCCGAGGCACCTGCACCCGTAACGCGATCAACAAGGCGGCCAGCAGCATCAAGACACCGGCACCGATAAACACGCCGTCGATACCGCTGAGGCTGAACATCACGCCACCCCCCGCAGCCCCTGCCGCAATAGCGGATTGCACCGACGCCACCACCATGCCACCGGCACTTTCAGCTTGATCCGGCACCGCGCGGGCCACCCAGTTCGACCACGCCACCGGCACCCCGCCAAAGGCCATGCCCCACAGCGCCAGCAGCAACGCCTGGCTCGGCAGCGAGGCCGGCAGCAGCACCAGGGCGAGCGCCGCGACGCCCACCAAGATCGGCATCAGCACCAACGTGCCGCGTGGATAACGCACCAGCATCCATCCGGCCAACAGCGTGCCGACGAAGTTGGCGGCGCCGAACCCCAGCAGCATCAAGGCCAGCCCTTCGGTGCCCACGCCTGTGGTGCTTTCCAGGAATGGCCGGATGTAGGTGAACAGCGCGAAATGCCCGGTGTGCACCAATACGCAGCCAAACATGCCGATGGCGATGCCCGGACGCCGCAGCACATCCAGTATCGTGCGCAAACGTGCGGTGCCCGTGGGGGCCAGGCGTGGCAGTGTGAACAGCTGGAACGCCAGCGTGATCACACCGACGGCGGCTGCGGCGACGAACGCACTGCGCCAGCCATACAAACCACCAAGGAAGCTGCCCAGCGGCACGGCGACCACCGTGCCCACCGCAATGCCACTGAAGATGATCGACAGCGCACGGGGCAGCAGCGCCGCCGGCACCAGGCGCATCGCCACCGCTGCCGCCATGCTCCAGAAACCGCCCAGGGCGACGCCCAGCAGGATGCGCATCAACAGCAGCACCGCCAGGCTGGAAGAGAGCGCCACCAACAGGTTGGACGCAATCATCAGCAAGGAAAAACCCAACAGCACCACGCGTCGGTCGATGCCACGCGTCAGGCCGGGCACCAGCAACCCGGCGAACAACGCCACCACGGCCGTCACGGTCACCGCCTGGCCGGCGAGCGCCTCTGACACGCCAAGGTCCATCGCCATCGGCGTCAACAGGCTGGCCGGCAGGTATTCCGCCGTCAACAATCCGAACACCCCCATGGCCAGGGAAAACACCGCCATCCAGGCCGGGTCTGTGGGCTCCGCCTGCGAATGGACAGAGGGTTGAGCTACACAATCATTCATCACACGACATCCTCGGGAAATTAGCGCGACGGCCAGTCTAGGTTCGTCACATCGGATGATCTATGATGCAAACCCTTGAGTTTTTGACCGAAACCCCGAACATGACGACAGCGGCCCCTTTCAACCTGTCCTCCGACCTTATCGACGAGCTGCTGCGCGGCATGCGCCTGCGCGGGGTGCAGTACCGGCGCATCCAGGCCGGGCCGAGCTTCGGCATGGGCTTTGAGGCCAAACCTGGACACGCCTATTTCCACTTCCTGGCTGCAGGGACGGCCACCCTGCGTACCGACGACGGCAGCCTGTTTGAGTTGTCGGCGGGCAATGCGGTGTTCATCTCCCACGGCGGCGCCCATGCGCTGTCATCCACCGCGGACGGGCCGGTGCAGGACATCAAGGGCTTTGACGCCACGCCGCTAGGCGAGACCGTCTGCGCGGTGGATGCATCGCCCGACACGCTCCCGAGCACCTTGCTGTTCAGCGCCTGCATGGCGTTCGAGCTTGGCAGTATCCAGGGGCTCGGCAGCCTGATGCCGGCCTTGATGCTGATCGACGCCCAGGGCCAGCGTTACCCCGGCCTGATGCCGATCCTGGCGGTGATGGAACGCGAAGTCAGCGCCGCTCGCGTCGGCTACTCCGGCATCCTCGCGCGCCTGGCCGATGTGGTGGCCGCGATGATCGTGCGCGGCTGGGTGGAATGCGCCTGCGGCAATGCGTCGGGGCTGGTGGCGGCGCTGCGCGACGCACGGTTGGCCGGTGCCCTGCTCGCCCTGCACCAGCAACCCGGCCGCGCTTGGAGCGTGGCCGAGCTGGCCGCGCACTGTCACACCTCCCGTTCGGTGTTCGCCGAGCGCTTCCAGGCCACCCTGGGTATCCCCCCCTTGCGCTACGTGACGGAACTGCGCATGCGCCTGGCCAGCCAATGGCTGACCCTGGAGCGGTTGCCCATCGAAGACGTCGCACTGCGCCTGGGCTACACCTCCCAGGCGGCGTTCAGCCGTGCATTCAAGCGCATCACCGGCCAGCCACCGGGGGCCAGCCGCCACACCCTGCGGAGCCCGGCATGAACGCTCGCCTCGACGACATCCTGGCCGACCGCCTGGACGTGGTGTTCTGCGGCATCAACCCCGGCAAGGGCTCCGCCGCCCTGGGCCTGCACTTTGCCAATCGCAGCAATCGCTTCTGGCGCACCTTGCACCGGGCGGGCTTCACGCCCCAAGAAATCCGCCCGGAGGACGGCCGTACGTTACTGGACTATCACTGCGGCTTGACCACCGTGGTCGAGCGCCCTACCGCGAGCGCGGGCGAGCTGGCACGGCATGAATTCACCGACGCGGCGGCAGCGTTTGAACAGAAAATCCACCGCCACGCACCGCGTTTCGTGGCATTTCTCGGCAAGGCCGGCTACAGCGCGCTGTCCGGTCAACGCGAGATCGGCTGGGGGTTGCAGCCGCAGCGGCTGGGCGGTGCGTCGGTGTGGGTGTTGCCCAACCCGAGCGGACGCAACCTGGCGTTCAGCCTGGAGCAATTGGTGGAGGCGTATCAGTCCCTGCGCGAGGCCATTGCGCTCGTCGACCCCGCGCCCTTAATCTCTTGAGTCCATCACCTTGTGAGCAATGGAGGCTTCATGAAACTGATCGGTATGCTGGACTCGCCCTACGTACGCCGCGTGGCCATTTCCCTGGAGTTATACGGGGTGGATTTTGTGCATGAGCCGCTGTCGGTGTTCCGCACGTTCACCGAGTTCTCCCAGATCAACCCGGTGGTCAAGGCGCCGACGCTGGTGCTGGACGATGGCACGGTGCTGATGGACTCCAGCCTGATCCTGGACTACCTGGAAACCCTGGCCCCGGCGGATAAAAAGCTGCTCCCGTCGCAACCCGCCGCGCGTGCCCGCGACCTGCAAACACTCGGGCTGGCCCTGGCGGCCTGTGAGAAAAGCGTGCAGATCGTCTATGAACACAACCTGCGCCCGGCCGAGAAGCTGCATGCGCCCTGGCTCGACCGCGTCAGCGGGCAGTTGCTGGCCGCTTATTCGTTATTGGAAAAACAGCTGAGCGACAGTGAAGCACTGAGCCAGGCCTCGATTACCGCGGCAGTGGCCTGGTCGTTCAGCCAGTTCACCGTGGCGTCGGTGGTCAAGGCGGATGCGTTTCCCAACCTCAAGCACCATGCCGAGCGCCTCGAACAGCACCCGGCTTTCAAGAAGTACCCGATCGAATAACCCCCCCTATCCAATGTGGGAGGGGGCTTGCCCTAATGCCAGTCAGTTAAGGATGAGCACCGTACCTGTGGCGAGGGAGCTTGCTCCCGCTGGGTCGCGAAGCGGCCCCAGCGCTTTGTTTCAAAAGACTGGGACTGCTGCGCAGTCCAGCGGGAGCAAGCTTCCCTCGCCACGGGGTACTTTTCGCTCTTGCTGCTTCTTAACTGACTGGCATTAGGGCAAGCCCCCTCCCACATTCGGCCTGTGCAGCCCGGCTCAGACCCAGCCGCCATCCACAATAAAGTTCTGCGCCGAACACATCGCCGAGGCGTCAGAGGCGAGAAACAGCGCCATATTGGCGATGTGCTCCGGCAGCACACTGCCCGGCAGGCACTGGCTGCGGCTGATCAGTTCCTTGGCGGCATCATCGACCCACATCGCCAGTTGTTTCTCGGTCATCACCCAACCCGGCACCAGCGTGTTCACACGGATGCGGCTCGGCCCCAGTTCCCGGGCCAGGGCGCGGGTCATGCCGTGGGCGGCGGCTTTGCTGGCGGCGTACACCGGGTAGCCGGCGGAAGCCATCATCCAGCCGACCGAGCCGAGGTTGATGATCGCCCCGCCGCCCGCGCCTTTCATCATCGGCACCACGGCCTTGGCGGCCAGGAAGGCGTGCTTGAGGTTGACGGAGATCAGCCGGTCGAACATCTCCGAGTCGACTTCTTCCAGGGTGTGGCGCACGTCATTGGCGGCGTTGTTCACCAGCACGGTGATCGGCCCAAGGGAGTGTTCGAAACGCCCGATGGCCGCCTTGTAGGCGATTTCATCGGTGATGTCGCAGTTCACGAACTCCACGGTGTGCCCGCGCGAACTGAGCAGCGCCGCCAGGCGTTCGCCCTGGCTTTGCGCGCGGTCCACAAACCCGACTTTGGCGCCTTGCGCAGCGAAGGCGCGCACCATGAATTCACCAATGCCCGAGGCGCCTCCGGAAATCAGGACGGTCTTGCCTTCAAGGTCGGGGTAAACGGCGTGTTGAGTGCTCATAGAACAGGTGCCTCGCTCAATTAGTCTTATTTTATTTTGCAAATACGGCATTAAAGGCTATAAATTCGCTGTCTTATCGACAAAATATCGCACATTAGTAGAACTATTCCACTCAAAACAACAAAAGGAAGTTCGATCATGAAGCACCCTCGATACCTGCTCTCGGGCCTGGCCATGTCCTTGCTGATCGCCAGTGGCGGCGCCCAGGCCGCAGGGCTCACCAGCGAACACAAACCGTTTGGTAAAACCAACGACGGCACCGCCGTCGAACAGTACATCTTGCGCAACAGCCACGGCATGCAAGCCACGGTGATCACCTACGGCGGCGTGCTGCAGTCGCTGAAAGTGCCGGATAAAAACGGCAAGGTCGACGACGTGGTACTCGGCTTCGACGACGTGCAGGGCTACCAGGCTGGCACCGCGTTTTTCGGTGCGACCATCGGGCGTTTCGGCAATCGCCTCGCGGGCGGTGCCTTTGAGCTCGACGGCAAGCGCTACCAGGTGCCACTCAACGACGGCCCCAACTCGCTGCACGGCGGCGCACAAGGCTTCGACAAGCATGTTTGGAAGGCCTCGCCCGTCAAATCCAAGGACTCGGTCGGCGTCACCCTCACCTACCTGTCCAAGGACGGTGAAATGGGCTTCCCCGGCAACCTGAAAACCGAAGTCACCTACCGCCTCAACGATAAAAACGAACTGCACATCGACTACAAGGCCACCACCGACAAACCCACAGTGCTCAACCTCACCAACCACAGCTACTTCAACCTCGCCGGCGCGGGGAATGGCGACATTCTCAAGCAGGTCGCCACCTTGCATGCCAGCCATTACACCCCGGTGAATGCCACCTTGATTCCGACCGGCGAACTGGCCCCCGTCAAGGGCACGCCGATGGACTTCCTCAAACCGACGCCGATCGGCCAGCACATCAAGGAGGATCATCCGCAGCTCAAATTTGCCGAGCCCAAACAAGGCGGGTTTGACTTCAACTGGGCGCTGGACACCAAAGGCGACGTGAAGCAATTGGCCGCCGAGGTGCATGACCCTGAGTCAGGTCGGCGCTTGCAGCTGTACACCACCGAGCCAGGGGTGCAGTTCTATACCAGTAACTTCCTCGACGGTTCGGTGAAGGGCAAGGCTGGGAAGACCTACCTGCACTGGAGTGGTTTCACCTTGGAGACCCAGCACTTTCCGGATGCGCCAAACCAACCGACATTTGCCTCCACCCGCCTGAACCCAGGGCAAACCTACACCCAGAGCACCGTCTTCAAATTCTCCGCAAACTAAACATGTGGGAGGGGGTAAGCCCCCTCCCACATTTAATCCTCATATGGCATGACTCAGCGTTGTTTCATGCGGTCGATGACCACGGCCAGCAGCAGGATCGAGCCACGGATCACGTACTGGTAGAAGGTGTCGATGTTCTTCAGGTTCATCGCATTCTCGATGATCGCCAAAATCAACACCCCGGCGATCACATGACGGATCATCCCGACCCCACCGCTCAACGACACCCCGCCCAGCACGCAGGCCGAGATGACGGTCAGTTCAAAACCCTGCCCGATCATCGGCTGGCCCGAGGTCATGCGTGACGCCAGGATCACCCCGGCCAATGCGCCGATCACACCGTGTACGGCAAAGATCAGGATCTTGGTACGGTCGACGTTCACCCCCGCGAGCAACGCCGCTTCCGGGTTGCCGCCGATGGCCATAGTGTTGCGCCCGTAGGTGGTGTAGTTGAGCAACCAGCCGAAAAACATGAAGCACAGGATCGTGATGATGATCGGCACCGGCACGCCCAGCAGTTGGCCGTTGCCGAAGATAAAGAACTGATCCTGGGACACCCCCACCGCCTTGCCGTTGGCAAAGATGTACGCCAGGCCGCGCACGATCTGCATGGTCGCCAAGGTGGTGATCAACGCGTTGACCCGCAGCTTGGCGATCACGATGCCGTTGATCAGCCCCACGACCAGGCCCATCAGCAGCGCGGCGCCGATGCCCAGCATGACGCTGTCGGTATCGCGCATCACAATCGCCGCGACCACCCCGGCGCAGGCAATCACCGAGCCCACCGACAAGTCGAAGTGCCCCGACGCCAGGCAGAACAGCATGGTGCAGGCGGCAATGCCCACGGTGGAAATCGCCAGGCCCAGCCCGCGCATGTTCAATGGGGAGAGGAAGTTATCGATGAGCAAGGCGCAGAGCAAAAAGATGCTCACCGCCGCCAGCAGCATGGCCCAGTTGTCCAGCAGTGCACGCACGTCCAGGGGTTTGCGCGCGGTCGGCAGCGCATTGTTTTGGATTGTCATGATCGTCTCTCAGTTCGCCAGGCTACGCGGCAAAGCCAGCTGCAGCAGGTTGGATTCAGTGGCGTGTTCGCGGGTTTGTTCGCCGCGCATCGCGCCTTCGCACAGCACCAGGATGCGGTCGGAGATACCCATCACTTCCATCAGGTCGCTGGACACTACGATGACCGCAATGCCTTGGGCCGCGAGGTTATGGATGATCTGGTAGATCTCGGCCTTGGCGCCGATATCGATGCCACGCGTGGGTTCGTCCAGCAGCAGGACTTTCATCGGCATCGACAGCCAGCGTCCCAGGATCGCCTTCTGCTGATTGCCGCCGGACAGGTACATGATTTTCTGCGCCGCATTCGGCGTTTTGACTTTCATCGCCTGGATCTGCTGGTCGGCGTTGCGTTTTTCCCAGCCGTCACGCAGCAGCCAGCCGAACGTGGAATGAGCACCGCGCGCACTGATATTGATGTTCTCGGCCACGCTGGACAGCGGAATGATGCCCTCCTTCTTGCGGTCTTCCGGGCACAGCAGCACACCGGCGGCGATGGCATCGCGCGGTGAGCGCAGTTGCAAGGCTTGCCCGCAGAGTTCCAGTTGACCGGCGCTGGCACGTTCCAGGCCGCTGAGCAGGCGGAACAACTCGGTACGTCCGGCGCCCACCAGCCCGAACAGGCCGAGGATCTCGCCTTTGCGCACATTGAAACTGATCGGCTCACGCAGGCCTGGGCCGAGCAAACCGTCGACCTTGAGCGCCACTTCGCCCTGTTCACGCGGACGGTAGTCGTAGATGTCCTGGATATCGCGGCCGACCATGCAGGTGACCAACTGGTCGTGGGTCAGCGCACTCATGTCATCGAAGGTGCGCACGTAGCGGCCGTCCTTGAACACCGTCACGGCGTTGCAGATGCGGAACACCTCTTCCATGCGGTGGGACACGTAGAGCACCACTTTGCCCTCGTCGCGCAGGCGCGTGATGATCGCCATCAAGCGGTCGATCTCGCGCGCCGAGAGGCTGCTGGTGGGTTCGTCAAAGGCAATCACATGGGCACCACGGGACAGCGCCTTGGCAATTTCCACCAGTTGGCGCTGGCCCAGGGACAGGCGGCCGAGCTTTTCCTGCGGGTCGATTTCATCGGCCAGGCCTTTAAGGCAGGCCAGTGCCTGCTGGCGCAACAGGCTGCGATTGACCACACCGAAACGCGACGGCAAATGCCCGAGGAACAGGTTCTCGGCCACGGTCATTTCCGGCACCAGGTGCAGTTCCTGGTGGATCACCGCCACGCCGCTGGCAATGCTGTCGGCGGCGTTTTTGAAGGCCATGGTCTGCTCGCCGATCTGCAGCGTGCCACTGCTGGGGATATAAGCACCGCCGAGGATTTTCAGCAGCGTCGACTTGCCCGCGCCGTTTTCGCCCATCAAGGCGTGCACTTGCCCTGGGTAGGCGGTGAAGCTGATGCCATCCAGCGCCTTGACCCCAGGAAAGGTTTTGCCGATGCCGTTGAAGCTCAACTGGGCAGCAGCGTTGTGTGTCTGTAATTGCGCGTGCATAACCACCTCGTCACACCAAACCGGCGGCCCCGTTGTGGGGGCCGCCATGCCAAACACTCAGTTCCACAACCCGATCTTGGTCAGTTCTTCCTTGAAGTTCTCGCGGGTGATCAGGGTCACTTCGTCCATGGCGGTGTACTTCGGTGGCTCGGTGCCTTTGGTGACCCACTCGTACATCATCAGCGCCGTGTTGTAGCCCTCGATATGTGGGCTAGGCAGCATGGAGCCGAAGAAGCCGCTGTTGGGTTTCTTCAGTTCGCCGATGGCATCGGTGCCATTGATGCCGATACCGATCACGTTGGCGGCTTTGAAGCCGGCGCTTTCGGTGGCGCGCACGCCGCCGAGTACGGTGTTGTCGTTCATGCCGCCGATGATCAGGTTTTTCGCGCCGCTGGGCAGCTTGACCAGGGCCGAGTTGGTGGCGTCCATGCTGCCCGGTACATCCAGGGTCTTGGCGGCGGTGAACAGGATGTGATCCTTGGGAATGCCGGCTTCCTCCAGGGACTTGACCGAGCCGTCGGTGCGTTTCTTGCCGGTGTCGAGTTCGTTGAAGGTGTTGATCACGGCGTAGGTGTCTTTCCAGTCCCAGCCACGTTTTTTCGCTTCAGCCGCCATGGCCGCGCCCTGCTTCTGGCCCACTTCGAAGGCGGCCATGCCCAGGTACGGCACGTCTTCCATGAAGGCGCCCTTGGCGTCGACGAAGCGGTCGTCCACGGCGATGACTTTCAGCCCATTGGCTTTGGCCTTGGCGACGATGGCCGGGCCGAGGGACACGTCCGGCGGGCAGATCACAAAACCCTTGGCGCCGTTGGCCGCCAGGCTGTCGATGGCCGAGAGGGTTTTCTCGCCATCGGGCACGGCGATCTTGATCACAGTGAAGCCATGTTCCTTGCCGGCTTTTTCGGCAAACGCCCACTCGGTCTGGAACCACGGCTCTTCAGCCTGCTTGACCAGAAAACCGATCTTCACTTCTTCAGCGGCCAGCAACAGCCCGCTCAGGCTCATGGCCGAGACCGCCACAGCGGCGCAGCACAGGGAACGGATACCACGACGACGATTCATACGGGTGACTCCTTGTTGTTGTTTTTAGGTAGAACTCTAGAAGCGGGCTGGCAAGGAACCCACTCCCATTAGGGTTATCCGGCAAAGCGGTGACAGGGTTTGCCTGGCACGTCGACCTCGATGGCCAATACCGCACCATCCAGGGGGTGATCCAATGGGCTGGCAGCGCTGGTGATATACAGGGTGGTGAGGTTGGGGCCACCGAATACGCAACTGGTGGGACGGCTGACGGGCAGTTCGATGATGCGGTCCACCTCTCCTGCGGGCGTGAGGCGCAGCAGGCAACTGCCGTCCCAGCGCGCGTTCCAGAGGTAGCCTTCAACATCCATCGCCGAGCCGTCCGGCCCGCCGCGCTCGTGTGGACCAAACCACGTTTGCGCCGGACCGAGCTGGCCGTCCGCGTGGATCGCATGCCGGTACAGCGTGCCATCCAGGCTGTCGCCGAAATGCACCTGGCAGCCGTCATCACTCCACAGCAAGGTGTTGGGAATGCCCAGCCCGCTCAGCAACGGCGTCACCTGTGCATCGGCATCGATGCGAAACAGGCCGCCGGAACGTCGGGTGATCGGCACGTCTTCACCGTGTTCGCCGATGTTGTTCTGCATGGTGCCCAGCCACAGCCGGCCCTGGGCATCGCAGCGCGCTTCATTGCCACGGTTGCCCGTATGCGGGTCGGCCACGCACAGCAAGGTCAGGGCCTCGGTGGCCAGGTCCAGCCGGTACACGCCGCTGCTCAAGGTCACTAACGCATCGCCGCTTTCACACGGGATAAAGGCCGAGACATGCTCGGGCAACTGCCAGATCTGCAACTGCCCGCCCATCAGGCGCAGCGCCTGTTTGCCGGCAATGTTGACCCAATACAGGGCCTGGGTGGGCACGTCCCAGAACGGGCCCTCCCCCAGTTGCGCGCGGTGCGCGGTGACGGCGGTACACGACATGACGCCTCCTGGTTTTTTACAACGAATCGCGCGATGGCGTGCCATCCACCAGCCGCTGGATCCGCAACGGGTTAGCGTTTTTCAACGCGTCGGGCAGCAGGCTGTCCGGGTAGTTCTGGAAGCACACCGGGCGCAGGAAACGGTCGATGGCCAGGGTGCCCACCGAAGTGCCACGGGCATCCGACGTCGCCGGGTACGGCCCGCCGTGAACCATCGAATCGCAGACTTCCACACCGGTCGGGTAACCGTTGAGCAGGATGCGCCCGACTTTCTGTTCGAGCAGTGGCGTGAGTTCGGCGAACTGCTGAAAGTCGCCCGGCTCGCCAATGATCGTGGCGGTGAGTTGGCCGTGCAGGCCATGCAAGGCAGCGCTGAGTTGCGCCTGGTCAGCCACTTCGACAAACACGGTGGTGGGGCCGAAAACTTCTTCCTGCAGCACGTCATCGCCGTCGATCAACAAGCCCACATTCGCCTTGAACAGCTGCGGCTGCGCCTGGTTGCCTGCCTGGGCATTGCCCGCCAGGTGCTGGATGCCGGGGTGCGCCAGGAGTTTTTCCAGGCCTTTGCCGTAGCTGCTCAGGGTGCCGGCATTGAGCATGGTTTGCGCCGGTTGCTCGCCGATCAGTTGCGCCACCTGTTGGGTGAACGCGGTGAAGGCTGGCGAAGCAATCCCGATCACCAAGCCAGGGTTGGTGCAGAACTGGCCACAGCCTTGCACCACCGAGGCGGTGAGGTCGCGGGCAACGGTGTCGGCCCTGGCCTGCAACGCCTGGGGCAATACGATCACCGGGTTGATGCTCGACATCTCGGCAAACACCGGGATCGGTTGCGGGCGCGCCGCGGCCATATCGCACAACGCACGACCGCCCTTGAGCGAACCGGTAAAGCCGACCGCCTGGATCGCCGGGTGCTTGACCAGCGCTTCACCGACGCCACCGCCGAAGATCATATTGAATACGCCGGCCGGCATCTCGGTGGCCTCGGCGGCACGGATGATCGCATTGGCGACCTGTTCCGCCGTGGCCATGTGGCCGCTGTGAGCCTTGAACACGACCGGGCAACCTGCGGCCAGCGCTGCGGCGGTGTCGCCGCCCGCCGTAGAAAACGCCAGGGGGAAATTGCTCGCGCCAAACACCGCGACCGGGCCCAGGCCGATGCGGTATTGGCGCAGGTCCGGACGTGGCAGCGGTTGGCGATCGGGCAACGCTTTGTCGATGCGCGCGCCGTAGAAATCACCGCGACGCAACACGGTGGCAAACAGGCGCATCTGGCCACTGGTACGCCCGCGCTCGCCCTTGATACGCGCGGCCGGCAATGCGGTTTCGCGGCAGACCAATTCAATGAAGTTATCGCTCAGGGCATCCAGTTCGTCTGCGATCGCGTCCAGAAACTGCGCGCGACGCGCCGCACTCAAGGCGCGGTACGCGGGATAGGCCTGCGCGGCGGCCTTGGCGGCGGCGTCGACTTCCTGCGGGGTGGCCTGGTAGAAGTCCTGGGGCAAGGCTTCGCCGGTGGCTGCGTCGACGCTTTGCAGCTTGACGCTGCCGTTGGCGCTGCGCTGGCCGCCGATGTAGTTGTGGCCGAGGAACTGGGTCATGGGGGTCTCCTTTAAAGGGTGATGACGTTACCGGGTTCAAAGGCCGCATCGGCACTGCCGACACGGTTGACCAGCGGCGCGCCGAACTCGGCTTGGCTGATCTCGAACACATCGCCCGGTTGGGTACGTATACCGTCGGCGAATGACAGCGTGGCGGTGCCGAAGAAATGAATATGCACATCGCCGGGCTTGAGGAACTGACGGTATTTGAAGTGGTGGTATTCGAGGTTTTCCAGGCTGTGGCACATATTGGCCTCGCCACTGAGGAATTCGTTCCGCCAGATTTCCTCGCCGTTACGCAGGATACGGCTGGTGCCGGCCAGGTGTTGGGGCAATTCGCCCACGCGCAGCTCGGGACCGTAGCTGCAGCTGCGCAGTTTGGAGTGGGCCAGGTACAGGTAGTTCTTGCGCTCCATGATGTGGTCGGAGAACTCGTTGCCTACCGCAAAGCCGAGGCGATAGGGCTTGCTGTCCGGGCCGATGACGTAAAGGCCGCCAATTTCCGGTTCTTCACCGGCGTCTTCGGCAAATGGCGGCACCGGGAAGGCTTCGCCAGGGCGCACGACGATACTGCCATCGCCCTTGTAGAACCACTCCGGCTGCACACCGGCTTGGCCGGCTGCGGGCTTGCCGCCCTCGACGCCCCATTTGAAGATGCGCATGGTGTCGGTCAGTGCGGTGTCGTCACCGGCCTGGTGCATTTTGTCGCGTGCCGAGGCACTGCCCAGGTGAGTCAGGCCGGTGCCGCTGATCAGCATATGGGCCGGGTCCGGGTGATCCAGCGGCGGCAGGACTCTCAGGTCGGCCAGCAGTGCGGCGTAGTCATGGCTGTCGCCCAGGCCGAGGGTCTCGACCTGCTGCTGCAACTTGATACCTGCCTCGATGGCGGCCAGGGCCAGTTCGCGTACGCTGCGCGCCGTGTTCACTTCACGCAATGTGCTGCCTTCCACCACGCCGACGCGGCGCTCACCGTTGTGCAATTCGAACTGAACTAAACGCATGAAACTTCTCCCAGATTAAGTACGTGTGGCGCCACGGGCGCTGGCGGCGAACTGGTCGGCAGGCAATACGTGCTTGCGCTCAAGCACACGGTAGACCACGAAGGTCAGCAGCAGCCCGAACACCATCACCCCGGACAGGAAGTACAAGCCCGAAGCCAGGTTGCCGGTGTATTCCTTGAGCGCGCCGATCACGAACGGGCCAATGTAGCCGCCGAGGTTGCCCACCGAGTTGATCAAGGCAATGCCCGCCGCCGCACTGGCGCCGGCAAAGAAGCGCCCCGGCAGGGTCCAGAACACCGCCGTGCAGGAAAACATCGCGAACGCCGCCAGGCACAGCGCCGCCATTTGCAGCACCGGCACACTCAGCCAGGCACTGAAGAACAGGCCGATGGCACCGAGCACATAGAGCACGGCGAGGTGGCCGTAGCGGTCATTCAAACGGTCGGAACTGCGCGGGATGATCAGCAGGCCGATGATGCCGAAGATATACGGCACGGCCGAGATAAAGCCGGTGGTGAGGTCGCTGCCGCCGAATTGCTTGATCAGGGTCGGCAGCCACAGGCCCAGGCCGTAGATGCTCAGGGTCACCGGCAGGTAGAACAGCGCCAGCAGCAGCACGCGCTTGTCTTTCAGGGCATGCAGCGGGTTGCCGTGACGAGTCTGGCCGTAGGCTTGCAGGTCTTTAGCCAGTTCGCCGGTGAGCCAAGCCTTTTCGTCATCGCTCATCCAGTTGACCTGCTTGGGGCCGTCCGGCAAGTAGCGCAGCACCGGCCAGGTCAGCAGGATCGCCGGGGTGCCGATGACGATGAACAGCCACTGCCAGCCGTGCAGGCCAAGGATGCCGTCCATGCCCAGCAAACCGCCGGACACCGGGCCGGTGATCATCATCGCGATGGGTTGCGACAGGATGAACAGCCCGAGGATCTTGCCGCGATGACGCACCGGGAACCACTGGGTGATGTAGTACAGGACGCCCGGAAAGAACCCCGCCTCCGCCGCGCCGAGCAGAAAGCGCATCACGTAGAAGCTGTGCGGGCCCTGTACAAAGGCCATGCCGATGGTGATGGCGCCCCAGGTGATCATGATCCGCGCAAACCAGCGCCGCGCGCCGAAGCGGTCGAGCATCAGGTTGCTGGGGATCTCGAACAGGAAGTAGCCAATGAAGAACAACCCCGCGCCCAGGCCGTAGGCGGCGTCACCGATACCCACGTCGGCGCCCATGTGCAATTTGGCGAAGCCCACGGCGGAGCGGTCCACGTAGGCGATCAGGTACAGCAGGATCAGGAAGGGAATCAGTTTCAGCGTGATGCGCCGAATAAGCCGCAGTTCCTGGCTCATGGGGGTCGATCTCCGATTGTTGTTTTTATAGAAGCTCGGGGGACGCCTCTCGCGAAAATCCGCCAGGGTCATACCTCAGTTGAGACCGACTATATAGTAGGACTATTTGCAAAACAACTCTTCCAAAGCATCGATTTTGCGCTTATGTTTAAGCACGCATAGAACATATAGTCATACAATAAGAGAATCGATCATGTCTGATAAAAAGCCCGGCCTACGCTCCGCCCAGTGGTTTGGTACCGCCGACAAAAACGGTTTCATGTACCGCAGCTGGATGAAGAACCAGGGCATTGCCGACCATCAGTTCCATGGCAAGCCGATCATCGGTATCTGCAACACCTGGTCGGAGCTGACCCCGTGCAACGCGCATTTCCGCCAGATCGCCGAGCACGTCAAGCGTGGCGTGATCGAGGCCGGTGGCTTCCCGGTTGAGTTCCCGGTGTTCTCCAATGGCGAATCCAACCTGCGCCCCACTGCGATGCTCACGCGCAACCTGGCGAGCATGGACGTGGAAGAAGCCATTCGCGGCAACCCGATTGACGGTGTGGTGCTGCTGACCGGCTGCGACAAGACCACCCCCGCCCTGCTGATGGGCGCCGCCAGTTGCGACGTACCGGCCATCGTCGTGACCGGTGGGCCGATGCTCAACGGCAAGCACAAGGGCCAGGACATCGGCTCCGGCACCGTGGTGTGGCAATTAAGTGAACAGGTCAAGGCCGGCACCATCACCCTGGACGACTTCCTCGCGGCCGAGGGCGGCATGTCGCGTTCGGCGGGCACCTGCAACACCATGGGCACCGCGTCGACCATGGCCTGCATGGCCGAGGCATTGGGCACCTCCCTGCCCCACAACGCGGCGATCCCGGCAGTGGATGCACGGCGTTATGTGCTGGCGCATATGTCCGGCATGCGGGCGGTAGAGATGGTGCGCGAAGATTTGAAACTGTCGAAAATCCTCACCAAAGAAGCGTTTGAAAACGCGATCCGCGTGAATGCGGCCATCGGCGGCTCGACCAACGCCGTGATTCACTTGAAAGCCATCGCCGGGCGCATCGGCGTCGAACTGGACCTGGACGACTGGACCCGCATCGGCCGTGGCATGCCGACCATCGTCGACCTGCAACCGTCAGGGCGTTTCCTCATGGAAGAGTTCTACTATGCCGGCGGCCTGCCTGCCGTGCTGCGTCGCCTCGGTGAGGCCAACCTGATCCCGCACCCGAATGCCCTGACCGTCAACGGCAAATCGTTGGGCGAGAACACCAAGGACTCGCCGATCTACGGCCAGGACGAAGTGATCCGCACCCTCGACAACCCGATCCGCGCCGACGGCGGCATTTGCGTGTTGCGCGGTAACCTCGCCCCGTTGGGCGCGGTGCTCAAGCCGTCCGCCGCCAGCGCGGAGCTGATGCAGCATCGTGGCCGCGCGGTGGTGTTCGAGAATTTCGACATGTACAAGGCGCGCATCAACGACCCGGAGCTGGACGTGGACGCCAACTCGATCCTGGTGATGAAAAACTGCGGGCCCAAGGGTTACCCAGGCATGGCCGAAGTCGGCAACATGGGCTTGCCGGCCAAGCTGCTGGCCCAGGGCGTAACGGATATGGTGCGGATTTCCGATGCGCGCATGAGCGGCACCGCCTACGGCACGGTGGTGTTGCACGTGGCGCCCGAAGCCGCTGCCGGCGGGCCGTTGGCCACGGTGAAGGAAGGTGACTGGATCGAACTGGACTGCGCCAACGGCCGTCTGCACCTGGACATCCCCGACGCAGAGCTGGCGGCGCGCATGGCCGACCTGAAACCGCCACAAAACCTGATCGTCGGCGGCTATCGCCAGCTGTATATCGACCATGTGCTGCAGGCCGACCAGGGCTGTGACTTTGACTTCCTGGTAGGGTGCCGTGGGGCCGAAGTCCCCCGGCATTCCCACTAATTGGGATGCTATGATGCCGCGAATTTAAGTCAGAGCCTCCCTGTCGTTATGGATCACCAGCCGTCCAAGCCGCGCAAGAGCCAGCATGCCCAGATCGTTCAGGACTTGGGCATGCACATCGTTTCCGGTCGCTTCAAGCCTGAAGAGCGGCTGCCCATGGAGGCCACGCTCTGCGAGGAGTACAAGGTCAGCCGTTCGGTGCTGCGTGAAGCCACGCGGGTGCTCAGCGCCAAGGGCCTGGTGTATTCCAAGCCTCGGGTGGGCGCGGTGGTGCGGCCCCGGTTGAAATGGCACCTGCTCGACCCGGACGTGTTGTCCTGGTTGATGCAGTCCACGCCCCACAGTGAGTTCTTCAATACCTTGGCGGGTGTGCGGCGCATCCTCGAACCGGAAATCGCCGCAATGGCCGCGACTACCGCCACCGATGAAGACATCGCAACCATTGAACAGGCCTACCGGGGCATGGAAACCGCGAAGACCCACGAAGACCTGTTGCAGGCCGACCTGGATTTTCACCGCGCGATTGCCGATGCCACCCGCAACGACCTGCTCGCTTATATGTGCAACATGCTGTCGTTGCCGTTGCGCGAGTCGATCAACATCACCAACCGCCGCCCGGATATCCAGGGCCTGAGCCTGCCCCGGCACAAGGCGATCCTCACCGCGATCCAGAACCGTGACGCCCTCGGGGCACGGCATGCGTCGCTGGTGCAGCTGGATGACACGCGAGTGGCGTTGGATACGGTGATGAACGTGCTCACGCCGCTCTGACTCCAAGGCATACCCAGGACCCCATGTGGGAAGGGGGCTTGCTCCCGATGGCAGTAGACCGGTCAATATTGCGTTGACTGATCCACCGCTATCGGGAGCAAGCCCCCTCCCACATTGAAGCGGTGTACACCGTTATAGCGTGTAGGCGATTCCGACCTGCACGGTGCGCGGCTCGCCTGGGTAGGCGTAGACGTTGCCGAACGCGCCTTCTTCATACTCGCGGTTGAACAGGTTCTTCACGTCGAGGTTCAGGCGCACTTTGTCGTTGACCTTGTAGTAGCTGAGCAAGTCCACCACGGTGTAGGCATCCATCGAGAACGCGGTGTTGGACGTCTGCCCGGCGCGCTCATCCACGTATTTGCCGCCCGCCCCCAGGCCCAGGCCTTTGAGGGCGCCGTCCTGGAATTCGTAGACGTTAAGCAAGCTGAAGCTGTTGCGCGGGATGTTCAGCAAACGGGTGCCGGTGCGCAGGGTGTTGTCCTTGGTGACTTCGGCGTCCACATAGGCATAGCCGCCGATCACGCGCCACTCGGGGGTGATATTGCCCGTCACGTTCAGGTCGAAACCTCGGCTGCGCACTTGGCCGGCGGCGACGCTGAAGGTCGAGTCCTGGGGGTCGGTGGTGAGCACGTTTTTCTTCTCGATCTGGTAGATCGCAGCGTCGACGCTCAACTGGCGATCCAGGGCTTCCCACTTGACGCCCATCTCGTAGGATTTGCCTTTTTCCGGCGCAAAACCGCCGCCCTGGCGGCTGGCGCCGGTGTTGGGCTTGAACGAGCGCGCGGCGTCGGCGTACACCGCGACGGTGTCGGTGAGGTCGTAGATCACACCGACACGTGGGGTGACGGCGTTATCAGCGGCTTGCCAGCTTTTAGTGCCTGGCACGTAACTCTCGTAATCGTGCTCAAACCGTTCGAAACGCGCACCGGCCAACACTTTCAAACGCTCGGTCAGTGCCACTTGGTCTTGGACAAACGCCGCGTAGGTTTTGAGGTTTTCCTTGTCATGTGTCGGCGTGCGGGTCAGCGGTGGACGCGCCTGGCCGTAGACCGGGTCGAAGATATCAATCGGGTAAGTACCCACGGCAGCGCTGGAACGTTGGATGATCGACTTGTAGTCGTAGTCCTCGTACTCGATACCGGTCAGCAACGTGTGATCAAAACCGCCGGTAGAGAAGTGCCCGGTCAAGTTGAGCTGGTAGTCCTTGTCGGTCCATTCCAACTTACGGTAATTGAAGTTGCGTTGCAGCGTGCGGCCGTCAGCGTTGAGGCTGGTCGTACCATTGGCCTCAATCGCGTTGCCTTGCAGCGTGCCATCCAACCATTGCATACCGCCGCCCAGGGTCCAGTTGTCGTTGAGCATATGTTCGAAACGCAACTGAGCCATGTTGTTGTCGTTGTGCAATTTACCGACATCTTTATCCCCCCAGAAAGTGTCGCGCGAAGGCGTACCTTTTTGGTTCGGGTACCGCGTCAAGCCACGGTCCAACGGGTGGTTGTTACGCATGAAGTCGCCTTCGAAGATCACCTTGGTGTCGTCGGTGGCTTGCCAGGTGATGACCGGGGTCACGCCGTAGCGCTCGGTTTCGACATGATCACGGAAGGTATCGCCGCCCTCGCCCACCACGTTCAGGCGATAGGCCAGGCGACCTTGCTCGTCCAGTGGGCCCGATGCGTCAAGCGTGGCGCGCTGCATGCCCTGGTCATCCAACTGGCTGCCGAGGGTGACGGTGGGTTCGGCCAGCGGTTGCTTGGACACCACGTTGAAGGTGCCGCCGGGATCACCACGGCCGTAGAGCATGGTCGCCGGGCCGCGCAGCACTTCCAGGCGCTCGATGGTGTTGGCGTCCGGCATGTTCGGGTAACCGCGGTTGATCGGGAAACCGTTGCGGTAGAACTCGCCGGTGGTAAAGCCGCGCACGGTGAACGTGGTCAGCCCCTGGCCGCCAAAGTTGTTCGCACGCCCGACACCGCCGGCGTAATCCAGCGCGTCCTGCAGGCGAGTGGCGCCGATGTCGTCGACCACGGCCTTGGACACCACGGTGATGGACTGCGGGGTTTCATGAATGGAGGTGTCGGTGCGCGTCGCACTGGCTGAACGTGTGGCGTGGTAGCCCTTGACCGGCCCTTGAGCCGTCTCGTAGTCCGCCTCGCCCGTGACATTGGTGGCTTGCAGCTCAAGACTGGCTTTGTCGGCAGGGACAACCTCAGCCCAAGTAAAAGGCGAAAATGCCTGAAGCACACAGAGGGAAATCAAGGTACGACGCATGGATGTTGAACCTAGTGAATGAGCCAGAAGGGGCGGCAAACCTGCCAAAAATTCGCGGGGATGGTATACCAATCCATTCGCGTTTGACATCTATTCTCATTCACTATTTTTCAGGTAACAGCTTTGTATCGATAAGCAGCAAGTTTGATGCGAACTCAATGTGGGAGGGGGCTTGCGCCCGATAGCAGTGTGCCAGACACCGATGTTGTGACTGCCACACTGCTATCGGAAGCAAGCCCCCTCCCACAGTTGGATTGCTATACGACGTCAGGATCCGATCAGCGATAGCGCTCCAGCCAATGGGCGTAAGGCGCAGGCAAGGTCCAGGAGGATTTCTCCACGCCCAGTTCCTTGGCCGCAAAGTACGCCCAATGCGGGTCAGCCAGGTGCGCACGACCGACCGAGACCAGGTCCAGATGCCCGGCCTGCAATGCGCCTTCTGCCAGTTGCGGTGTGCCAAAGCCCCAGGCCGACGTCACCGGGATACCGGCTTCACGACGTACACGTTCAGCGATCGGGCCCATGAAAGCCGGGCCCCACGGGATATTGGTGTCGGGAATGGTAAAACCGACGCTGACGCTCAGCAGGTCCAGGCCACCGGCTTTGAAGTTGCGGGCCAGTTCGATGGATTCGGTGAGGGTCTGCTCGTCGCGGCCGTCGTATTCGATCACGCCGAAACGCGCGGTCAGCGGCAGGTTCTCCGGCCAGACTTCACGCACGGCGGCCAGGGTTTCCAGGAGGAAACGGCTGCGGTTGTCGAAGCTGCCACCGTAGGCGTCGGTGCGCTGGTTGGAATGCTCGGAGAAGAAGCTCTGGCCCAGGTAACCGTGGGCGAAGTGCAGTTCGATCCACTCAAAGCCGGCGTCACGGGCACGGCGGGCAGCATCGACGAAGTCCTGGCGCACACGGGCGATGTCGTCCAGGGTCATGGCGCGTGGCACTTGCGGCAGGTTGGCACCAAAGGCGATGGCCGACGGTGCGATGGTTTCCCAGCTGCGCGCATCGGAGGCAGGCATATGGTCGTCCCCTTCCCACGGGCGGTTGGCGCTGGCTTTGCGACCGGCGTGACCGATCTGGATGCCTGGCACCGAGCCGGCGGCCTTGATGGCCTTGACCATGGGCACGAAGGCCTCGGCGTGGGCGTCGCTCCAGAGACCGGCGCAACCGGGGGTGATACGCCCCTCGGGCGCTACAGCGGTGGCTTCAACCACCAGCAAACCGGCGCCGCCACGCGCCATACTGGCCAGGTGCACGAGGTGCCAGTCGTTGACGATGCCGTCATCCGCCATGTATTGGCACATTGGCGGTATGGCGATGCGATTGCGCAGGGTGACGTCTTTGAGTTTGAACGGTTCGAACAAAGCGGACATTGAGAACTCCGGGAGCGAGTGGATGATTCGATAGTTCGATGGTAATCGAACTATGGTATTCGATGATACCCCCCTGTTATGATTCGTTTCATGCGAGCCTTTAAACATCCCCCTCTGGAAGACCTGACCCTCGAGCGCCTGCTATATGCGCTGAGTGATCCGGTGCGCCTGGAAATCGTGCGTTGCCTGGCCGGTGTGCCCGAAGCCACCTGCGGCGAATTGGATGGCGGGCGGCCCAAGTCGAGCATGTCCCATCACTTCCGGGTGCTGCGCGATGCCGGCCTGGTACACACCCGCAGCGTGGGCACTACCCATATGAATTCACTGCGCGGCGATGTGCTTGAGGAACGGTTTCCGGGGTTATTGCAGAGCATCCTGGCGCAACAATAAAACCCGGCTCAGTCCAGCAGCGCAACCAGCCGCGACTCGATCGTCAGCTCCTGCACCTCCAGCACCGCCAACGTCACCGGCAACTTGAAGCGCCGCCGCCCTGCACTGCCGGGGTTCACATACAGCATTGCGCCGCGCCATTCGATCAGGGGCTTGTGCGAATGGCCGGTGATCACCAGCCGAGTAGACGTGTCGAGTAAGGCGGGTACGTCGGCGATGTCATGCACCACCAACGTCCGCCATCCGTCCACATCCAGCAGCAGATGGTCGGGCACCTGCTCTGCCCACGGCGCGTCCTGGTCATTGTTGCCGCGCACCACGTGCAGGGGCGCGATCTGCGCCAATTGCTGAAGAATCTCAGGGCTGCCGATATCGCCGGCATGAATGATCTGCTCACATCCCTGCAAAGCCACCACGGCTTCAGGTCGCAGCAGGCCATGGGTATCGGAAATCACGCCAACTTTCATAGGGCCTCCGGGGTGGAAATCGAACCGTGAGACACCCGCGCGCCATCTAGGTACACGCGGTCCTTGCCGTTGCCCTTGGCGGTGTAGAGGTTGCGGTCGGCACGCTTGAGAACCGCCGACATATCGGCCCCGAGCGTAAAATGCGTCATGCCCGCACTGCAGGTGTAGTCATGGGGCGGCGCGACACTGCTGCGGATCGCTTGCAGCAGGCGCAGCGCGTAATCGGTGGCGAGACCAGGGTCATCGCCCACCAGCAACACTCCGAATTCTTCGCCGCCAATCCTGCCGAAACTGTGGCTGCCTGGGGTGGATTTAAGGCACGCGGCCATGGCGCAGAGAATCCTGTCGCCGACGTCATGACCGAACTGGTCATTCTTTAATTTGAAACTGTCGATATCCAGCATCATGAAGTAGCCGGTATCACCGGCCGCAATCAGTTTGGCAAAGCTCTCCATAAAGGCCCGCCGGTTCAGGATGGAGGTCAAGTAATCGGTCTCGGCCAACTCCCTAAACTCACTCTCCACCATTAACACCGAACGCAGGTTCTTCAGGTAGTAGACATTCAAGATAAAGCCGATCGCCACCGACGCGGCACAAAAGATAAACACGTAGATATCGACGCCTTCGTAAAGGCTCATCTGAATGCTGGGCCACGTCAGTAACCAGACCAAGGCGGCGCAGACCAGAAAATCCTGAACCACGATAAACAGGATTGCACTGCTCAGCACCAAGGTCACGGCCAGCGGCAAGGCAAACACCTGCAGCGCGGGATGGACGTGAACCACATAGGCAAAACCCGCAGACAGCAGCACCATGTAGGCCACACCTAGCGCCCGCCACAGCACATAATGAGTCACCACTCGGTGAACCCCATACACCCCGCACAGCCCGATCGTGACCAGCGCGACCGGCCAGCCAAACATCGCCCAGCGGTCCACCAGCAACACCGCCAGCCAGGCGAAAATCCCGATCAGTTCAGCCTTGGCGATCGCGGGCGACAACAGTCTTTGCATCCGTGGCCTGAGCTTCACATTAGCCGGCATCCCGTCACTCCCTGTGAATGAGTGGCCGGTGTGCTATCGGCATGACTCAGTTGAAGACTGTGGAGGCCGGTCGCAAACGAGTAAGCCATAAACCGCCTGACCAACACCATAAAAGGTGGCAGGACTTCAAGCAATGTCTTGGAATGAATCTTGAAATAGCCCCGGTCGGCCCCCTCTTGAACCAGACGAATAACGTGGGTCTTGGATACCGAGAGTTGCTCAGCGATGGAAAGGTAGGACGAAGACCTGAAACTTGCCCCTTGATTATCGAGCGCACACGCATCGTTATAGATCGCCAGCATCAACATATGCCCGGCATCGCGTTTTACCAGCCAATAACAATCAGGCATCAACAGGTCGATGGTCACGTTATGGGAGAGAAGGACCGAAAATCCTTTGAAATAACGTGCCAGATAGGCGCGATCATCCAACCCGCCCATTGACCCGCACACCGCCGTTCCCGAGCACATCACACCCAGCGGCTCGACCACGGAGGTGAGCATCCGCCGGATCTCCTCGCAGGCTTGGGATGACGGGCTGAATACCCGCAAACGGCTGTCATCCGGATGCCTGGACACCGTCATGAACCCCAGCGCCCTGAACAGCAGGAAGATCGACTCCAGGCTGTTTCTGGAACAGAACCCGCGCGCCACACAAAACGCCTTCACCTCGGACAGTAAGGGAACGGGCTTGGAGAAATACGTGCTCAATAAGGTAAAGGACACCATCAAGCGACTGAACTTGAGTGCGGTCTTATAGAAAAACGGTCTTTTTGAATAGCACTCCAACAAAATCGAATAATGGGAACGAATACACGCTTCAAAATCCACATGACGCTCAAACGCCCGCGCCGACTGTTCTATCGCCAACTTCAACGAACCACTGCACATGAGAAAGAGCCCTGATCAAACAACTTGGATTCACTGATCTCAATTGCAGCACCGATAATGGCGTTTTGCCTTGAGCGCAATCTATCGTGATTAGCGCAGAGGACACCGTCGCTACCAAAATTGTTCCAAAAAGACCTCGATGGCTTAACCGTTTCAGTCGCCGCAGCGAACCTTCCCCGCAAGCCGACGTCCGAGCTTTAGCACTGTTGCTTACTGCTCGCCGCGAGGGCCTCGTTTGAAAGCCGCCATCATCAAAAAATACCGTTTGATCATCAAGACCATGGGCTACGTGGGCTGGGCGCTGTTCTGGCTGTTGCTGTGGGACGTCGCCGTCACCGTGGACTTCATGCTGTTTCTCACCGCCAAGATCAATCTGCCGCTGATGCCGCTCACCCTGCTGGGCTCGGCGCTGGTGGTGCTGATCAGTTTCCGTAACAGCAGCGCCTATAACCGCTGGTGGGAAGCCCGTACCCTGTGGGGTGCGATGGTCAACAACTCGCGCAGCTTTGCCCGCCAGGTACTGACCCTGCTGGACGACCCCGACGGCGAAGTGAACCCGGTCAAGGCCACCCTGCTGCGCCGCCATGTGGCCTACGTGAATTGCCTGGCCGCCCACCTTAAAGGCGAGCCATGCCCCGAAGAAGTGCGGGCGTTTATCCCGGCCGAGGAATTTGCGCGCAACGGTGCCACCAATAACTTTGCCAATGACATACTCACCGGGTCGGCGGCGTTGCTGGCCAAGGAATACAAGGCCGGGCACCTGGACAGCATCCGCCTGGCGCGGCTGGAGTCGACCCTGGTGGATCTGTCCAACGCCCAGGGCGGCATGGAGCGCATCGCCAACACGCCACTGCCCTACCCTTACGTGTACTTCCCACGGCTGTTTATCTCGCTGTTCTGCCTGATCGTGCCGGTGGGCCTGGTGGAATCCCTGGGTTGGTTTACCCCGCTGGCGTCGACGGTGGTCGGTTTTATGCTGCTCGCCATCGAACGCATCGGCACCGACCTGCAAAGCCCGTTCAACTCCAGCGAACACCAGATCCAGATGGAAACCATCTGCGAAACCATCGAGAAAAACCTGCAGTCGATGCAGCGTGACGCTCTCGGTGGCGAGCGCATCGGTTAAACCTGCCCTCGGCCCTCAAGTGCTTGCCCCCGCGGTCGATATACAGGGGGTACGCATGGGCCATATCCCCCTCACAACAACACATGCGACGCTCGACACTACTGTTTTCTCCTTGCCAAAAATATAAATACCCGCGGGTGAAGTCATGAATATCAAGCAAAAGCTGACCTGGGCGTTTGCCGCCATCGCGTGCGTCCCGGTTATTTTGGTCGCTGTGTTAGTTGTACTGAATGTGCGCGAGGGGGCCGTGGCCAATTTCCTCGACAGCAGCGGCCGCGAAATCCGTCAGATCGACAATGGCATGAAACAGTTCTTCGACGGCATCAGCCAGAACGTCGACTTCGTCGCCAAGGACCCGCGCGTTGTCGCGGCCAAGGACCTCAAGAGTTACGCCGGCGCCGACGCCGCGCAAATCCCCCTGACCCAGACCAACAAAGACCTGCTGGCGATTTTCGACCAGTTCGCCAAAAGCCACCCGAGCACCGCCTACTTGTCTTTGGGCCTCGCCGACGGCGGTTATGCCAGCTGGCCTGATGACACCAAACTGAACAACTACGACCCGCGCGTACGCCCCTGGTATCAGGCGGCCATCGCCGCGCCGGGTAAAACCGTGCGCACCGGCGCCTACTATTGGGCGCCGGACGATGTGACGCTGATCGGCACCGTACACACCGTCGCCGACGGCAGCGGGAATATCCTCGGCGTGGTTGGCCTGGACGTGTCGCTCAAGCAGCTCACCGAGCTGGTGCGCAACATCAAGCTGGGCGACAGCGGCTACCTGATGCTGGTGGAAGGCAACGGCAACGTGCTGGTCGACCCCAGCGATGCCAAGCACAACTTCAAGCCCCTGGCCGACCTGGGCCCCAACTACGCCGAACTGGCCAAGCGCGGCGACGGCGTGAGCCAGATCGACATTGATGGCGTGGCCTACATGGCCAACATGGTCAGTTCCAAGGACCTCGGCTGGCGGTTTATCGGCCTGATCAAGCGCGACGAAGTGATGGCCGGCGCCACCCGCCTGACCTGGTTGATCGCGGCCATCGCAGCAGTATTGGCGTTGGTGTTCGCGATTGTCGGCGCCAGTTTTGCCAGCGTCATCGTGCGCCCGATTCGCGGCGTGGCCGACGGCCTGCAAGAAATCGCCGAAGGCGAAGGCGACCTGACGCGCCAACTCAAGGTGCAAGGCAAGGACGAAACCGCCAGCCTGGCCGGCTGGTTCAACCAGTTCCTGAGCATGATCGCGCAGCTGGTGCAGCGCATCGGCAACGCCTCTTCCGACCTGCAAACCGCCGCCGCCGACACCAGCGAAGTCGCCCACAATATGAACCAGGCCGCCGGCCGCCAGCGTGAAGCGGTGGAGCTGGTCAGCACCGCGTTCAACGAAATGGTGGCCACCGCCAACGAAGTCGCCCGTTCCTGCAGCGCCGCCGCCACCAGTGCCGACGAAGGCTACCGCGACGTGCACGACGGCCAGCAGCACATCGGCGAAGCCACCGGCAGCGTCCTCAAACTCAGCGAGGACCTGCAGAAGTCGACCCAGACCATGCAACTGCTGGAGCAGGACAGCAAAAACATCAACACCATCCTCGACACCATCCGTTCGATTGCCGAACAGACCAACTTGCTGGCGCTCAACGCCGCGATTGAAGCCGCGCGCGCCGGTGACCAGGGCCGAGGCTTCGCCGTGGTCGCCGACGAAGTCCGCGCCCTGGCGCGCCGCACCGCCGACTCCACCGGTGAAATCGACAGCCTGCTCGGCAACCTCGCCCGCCGCACCCAGGAAGTCACGCAGCAGATGCAAGGCAGCCTGCAGGTGTCCCACACCAGCGTG
>Ga0207650_10000363_pt1 | contig 43515 bp, 43 predicted proteins | sample KBSS63metaG_FD_184325 | JGI IMG/M metagenome (GOLD analysis project Ga0207650, IMG submission 184325) | Switchgrass rhizosphere microbial communities from Kellogg Biological Station, Michigan, USA - KBS S6-3 metaG (SPAdes) (version 2) | ecosystem: Host-associated > Plants > Roots > Rhizosphere...
GCCTTGTCGGCATCGCTGAGCTTTTTATCTTCGCGCAGGCCCAGAAGTTCCAGGGTATGCAGGTAACTGTCGACCCACGCGCTGCGAATCATCGAACTGAGGTACACCCCCGGCACCGCATCGTCGCGCACCGCGACTTCGCTGGATTCGATCTTCATCAACCGCGAATACGAGACCACAACCATGAGCAGCATGATGGCGATAATGACCGCAAAGCTTGCCAAGATGCGTTGGCGCAAGGTCCAGTTCTTCACAGTAATTCCTCGGAGGGCCATTCAAATGGAGGGCAGTATAGCCGAGCGCAAGCCCTCATAAATCAATGGGTTTGGATGCAGCGCTCGCAAATTGCAAAAACACCCCGGGGTATTGCACCAGACGGGGTGCCTGATATAAGCGCAAAGGCTCAGAGGGTGGCTTGGCGCACTTGCTTTTCCAGCTCCAGTTTCAAACCTGGTTCAAGCTTGAGTTGACGCGCCAATTCGTCCAGATAGGCCTTTTCCATGAAGTTTTCTTCGTCCACCAACATCACGCTGGCGATATACATCTCGGCGGCCATTTCCGGGGTGCCGGCCGCTCGCGCCACGTCGGCCGGGTCCAGCGGTTTGTTCAGTTCGGCGTGCAGCCAGCTTTGCAGTTCGCGGTCATTGTCCAGTTTGGTGAACTCACCCTCGATCAGTGCGCGCTCGCGCTCGTCCACATGCCCGTCGGCTTTTGCCGCGGCCACCAGCGCCTTGAGGATGCCCTGGCTGTGTTGCTCGACCTGGGCCGGTGGCAGGCGGTCAATGGTTTGCGGTTCGCCCCGAGGGGCGCCGCCCTGATTGGCCTGCCAGTTGCCGTAGGCCTTGTAGGCGATCACGCCCAGCGCCGCCAGCCCGCCATAAGTGAGGGCCTTGCCGCCGAATTTGCGCGCCTTTTTGTTGCCCAGCAACAGGCCCATGGCGCCGGCCGCCAAGGCACCGCCACCCGCGCCGCCGAGCAGGCTGCCCAGCCCACCGCTGCCGAGCAAACCGCCCAATGCGCCTTTATCGTCCTGCTTACGTTGGCCGCCAGCTTTGTTTTGCAACATGTCCTGGCCCGATTTGAGCAACTGATCGAGCAATCCACGGGTGTTCATAAAAGCCTCCAGACACTTGGGTTCATAGGACCAATAGGCCACCAGCGTAAAACTAAGTGCCAAAAAACCCCGATCTAGAGTGCTTCCAGATGTAACGCCGGTGCCGTTCGCTAAAATCGATATACACTCGATCAAATCTATAAAAACACCCCACCGGTAATTCCAGCATGATGACCCTGCGTCAAATCCGGCACTTCATTGCCGTGGCCGAGACCGGTTCGATCTCCGCCGCCGCGCAAACCGCGTTCATCTCCCAATCGACCCTGACCCTGGCGATCCAGCAATTGGAGCAGGAAATCGGCGTCAACCTGTTCAACCGCCACGCCAAGGGCATGACGCTGACCCACCAGGGCCACCAGTTCCTGCGCCAGGCGCACCTGATCCTCGCCACCGTCGACAACGCCAAGCGCAGCCTGCAACAGAGCACCGACCAGGTGGCTGGGCAGCTGATCATCGGCGTGACCAGCCTGGTCGCCGGCTATTACCTGGCGGACCTGCTCACCCGTTTCCAGCGTGCCTACCCCAATGTGGAACTCCGCGTGATGGAAGACGAGCGCCCGTATATCGAGCATTTGCTGGTCAGCGGCGAGATCGACGTGGGCGTGCTGATCCTCTCCAACCTGGAAGACCGCCATGCGTTGCAGACCGAAGTGCTGACCCATTCGCCCCACCGCCTGTGGCTGCCGGCGCAACATCCGCTGCTGGAGCACGACAGCATCAACCTCGCCGATGTGGCGCGCGAGCCGCTGATCCAACTGAACGTCGACGAAATGGGCCACAACGCCCAGCGCCTGTGGACCAGCGCAGGGCTGCAACCGCGCGTCACATTGCGCACGGCATCGACGGAAGCCGTGCGTAGCCTGGTTGCCGCAGGCCTGGGCGTGTCGATCCAGCCCGACATGACCTACCGGCCCTGGTCACTGGAGGGCGACATCATTGAAGCGCGGCCCATTGCCGACCTCAGCCAGACCCTCGACGTAGGCCTGGCCTGGCGCCGTGGCACGGCAAGGCCTGCGCTGGTCGACCCATTCCTTACCGTGGCCCGGGAGCAGCCACACCCACGCAAGCCATCTATTTAATCGAATGCTGCATTCAGTATTTAGTATTTGTTGAGCTCGTGCCTGGCCTCTAGTCTCTGTTGATCCCCTAAGAGAAGGTCAGGCGCCTTGTAAGAGAACGCCCATGACCGCACAAGAAAAGAGATCACGAAAAATGTCCGGCGCGCCCACTCCGCTGCTCACTGCGTTGCTGATCGACGGCGAACTGGTCCCTGGCCAAGGGTTTGTCGAGCCGATCCTCAACCCGGCCACCGGCGAAGTGCTCACCCAGATCGCCGAAGCCAGCCCCGAGCAAGTCGAAAGCGCCATTCTGGCCGCCCACCGTGCATTTGCCGGTTGGTCGCGCACCACGCCGCAGCAACGCTCCAACATCCTGCTCGGCATCGCCGATGCCATCGAAAAACAAGCCGACTACCTGGCCCGCCTGGAATCCCTGAACTGCGGCAAGCCGCTGCACCTGGCGCGCCAGGATGACTTGAGTGCCACCGTCGACGTGTTCCGCTTCTTCGCCGGTGCCGTACGTTGCCAAACCGGCCAGCTCAGCGGCGAATACCTGCCGGGCTACACCAGCATGGTGCGGCGCGACCCGATTGGCGTGGTGGCGTCCATCGCCCCATGGAATTACCCGTTGATGATGGCCGCCTGGAAAATCGCCCCGGCACTGGCCGCCGGCAACACCTTAGTGTTCAAGCCGTCGGAGCACACGCCGTTGTCGATCCTCGCCCTGGCGCCGGCCCTGAAGGATTTGTTACCACGCGGGGTGATCAACATCCTGTGTGGCGGCGGGGAAGGCGTCGGCAGCCACTTGGTCAGTCACCCGAAAGTACGCATGGTCTCGCTGACCGGCGATATCGTCACCGGGCAAAAGATCCTCCAGGCCGCCGCCAAGACCCTCAAGCGCACCCATTTGGAACTGGGCGGCAAGGCCCCGGTCATTGTGTGCAACGACGCCGACCTGCAAGCCGTGGTCGAGGGCGTGCGCGCTTACGGTTATTACAACGCTGGCCAGGATTGCACCGCCGCGTGCCGTATTTACGCCCAGGCCGGTATCCACGACACCTTGGTCGCCGAACTGGGCGCAGCGGTCAGCAGCCTGCGTTTTGCCGGCAAGCGCGATGCCGACAATGAACTGGGCCCGCTGATCAGCACGCGCCAGCGCGACCGCGTGGCCAGTTTTGTCGAACGCGCCCTCGGCCAGCCGCATATCGAACGCGTCACCGGTGCCGCCGTGCATTCCGGGGCGGGCTTTTATTACCAGCCGACCTTGCTCGCCGGCTGTAAACAGAATGATGAAATCGTGCAGCGCGAAGTGTTCGGCCCGGTGGTCACCGTGACGCGGTTTGACGAGCTGGAACACGCGGTGGACTGGGCCAACGAGTCCGAATACGGCCTGGCCTCGTCGGTGTGGACGCAAAACCTGGACAAGGCCATGCAAGTGGCGGCGCGTCTGCAATACGGCTGCACCTGGATCAACAGCCATTTCATGCTGGTCAGCGAGATGCCCCACGGCGGCTTGAAGCGCTCGGGGTATGGCAAGGATCTGTCCAGCGATTCGCTACAGGACTACAGCGTGGTGCGCCACATCATGGCTCGCCACGGCCAGCATCTTTAAAACAACAACTACGCTCATGCGTCACCGGTTCAAAACACTGCCCCGACCATAATTAAAGAAGAGGGAACCCCCATGTCCGCGCACAAGACAGCATTACTCAGCGCCTTGACCACCGCGCTGCTGGCCAGCGTCAGCGTTCAGGCCGCCGAACCGCTCAAGGCCGTTGGCGCAGGTGAAGGCCAGTTGGATATCGTCGCCTGGCCCGGCTATATCGAACGCGGCGAAAGCGACAAGGCCTACGACTGGGTCACCGGTTTCGAGAAGGAAACCGGCTGCAAGGTCAACGTGAAAACCGCCGCCACCTCGGACGAAATGGTAAGCCTGATGGCCAAGGGGGGTTACGACCTGGTCACCGCGTCGGGTGACGCATCGCTGCGCTTGATCGCCGGCAAACGGGTGCAACCGATCAACACCGCGTTGATCGCCAACTGGAAAAACATCGACCCGCGCCTCAAGGACGGGCCGTGGTACGTGGTAGGCCAGCAAACCTACGGCACCCCTTACCAATGGGGCCCGAACGTATTGATGTACAACACCAACGTGTTCAAGACCGCGCCCACCAGTTGGGATGTGCTGTTCAAGGCGCAGAACCTGCCGGACGGCAAACCGAACAAGGGTCGCGTGCAGGCCTATGACGGCCCGATCTACATCGCCGATGCGGCGCTGTACCTCAAGTCGACCAAGCCGGAGCTGGGTATCCAGAACCCGTACGAACTGACCGAAACCCAATACAAGGCCGTGCTCGACGTGTTGCGCGCCCAGCAACCGCTGATCCACCGCTACTGGCACGACACCACCGTGCAAATGAGTGACTTCAAAAACGAAGGCGTGGTGGCCTCCAGCGCCTGGCCGTATCAGGTCAACGGCCTGCAAAACGAGAAGCAGCCGATCGCCTCGACCATCCCGAAAGAAGGCGCCACCGGTTGGGCCGACACCACCATGTTGCACAGCGAGGCCAAACACCCCAACTGCGCCTACAAGTGGATGGACTGGTCGCTGCAACCCAAGGTCCAGGGCGATGTGGCCGCCTGGTTCGGCTCGCTGCCGGCGGTGCCCGCAGCGTGTAAAGAGAGCGAACTGCTCGGCGCCGAAGGCTGCAAGACCAACGGGTTCGACCAGTTCGACAAGATCGCCTTCTGGAAAACCCCGCAGGCCGAAGGCGGCAAGTTCGTGCCGTACAGCCGCTGGACCCAGGATTACATCGCGATCATGGGTGGGCGCTGAGGCCCTTCAGACAACATAGGCCCCTGTGGGAGGGGGCTTGCTCCCTCCCACACTGACCGTATTCACAGATCTGTTGTTTTTTCAGAAGCCCAGGCCGGGCCGCTGCGACGGCCCATGCTTTTTTGGAGCACCGCACCATGACGCTTGCAGTCCAATTCACCCACGTTTCTCGTCAGTTCGGCGAAGTAAAGGCCGTTGACCGGGTTTGCATCGATATCCAGGACGGCGAGTTCTTTTCCATGCTCGGCCCTTCGGGCTCGGGCAAGACCACCTGCCTGCGCCTGATCGCAGGCTTCGAGCAGCCGAGCGCGGGCTCGATCCGTATTCATGGCGAGGAAGCCGCCGGCTTGCCGCCCTACCAGCGCGACGTCAACACCGTGTTCCAGGATTACGCGCTGTTCCCCCACATGAACGTGCGCGACAACGTGGCCTACGGCCTCAAAGTCAAAGGCGTGGGCAAGGCCGAGCGCCTGAGCCGTGCCGAAGAAACCCTGGCCATGGTGGCCCTGGGCGGCTATGGCGAGCGCAAACCGGTGCAACTCTCCGGCGGCCAACGCCAACGCGTAGCCCTGGCCCGCGCGCTGGTCAATCGCCCGCGGGTGTTGCTGCTCGACGAACCGTTGGGCGCCCTCGACCTCAAGCTGCGCGAACAGATGCAAAGCGAGCTGAAAAAGCTGCAACGGCAATTGGGCATCACGTTTATCTTCGTGACCCACGACCAGACCGAAGCGCTGTCAATGTCCGACCGCGTGGCGGTATTCAACAAAGGCCGCATCGAACAGGTCGACACCCCGCGCAACCTCTATATGAAACCGGCCACCGCGTTCGTGGCGGAGTTTGTCGGCACCTCCAACGTGATTCGCGGCGAGCTGGCCCAACTGCTGAGCGGCAGTGCGCAGGCGTTTTCGATCCGCCCGGAACACGTGCGTTTTGCCGAAGGCCCGGTGGCGGCCGGTGACGTGGAAATCAGCGGTGTGCTCCACGACATCCAGTACCAGGGCAGTGCCACGCGCTACGAGTTGAAACTGGCAAACGGCCAGGCGCTGAACATCAGCCAGGCCAACAACCAGTGGCTCGATACCAGCAGTGCGCATCAGGTCGGCCAGACCATCACCGCACGCTGGGCGCGGCAAGCCATGACGCCGCTGGCCGACAGCACAGGCGAGGTGTGAGATGAGCCTGGCCGTTTCCCGACAACCGCCGCTGCGCAGGTTTTCCAACCTGCTGTACCGCAAGCCCAACCTCTACCTGGCGATGTTGCTGATACCGCCGTTGATCTGGTTCGGCGCGATCTACCTGGGTTCGCTGCTGACCCTGCTCTGGCAAGGTTTCTACACCTTCGACGATTTCACCATGGCGGTCACGCCGGACCTGACCCTGGCCAACTTCGCCGCGCTGTTCCAGCCGTCGAACTTCGACATCATCCTGCGCACCTTGAGCATGGCCATCGTGGTGTCGATCGCCAGCGCGATCGTGGCCTTCCCTATCGCCTACTACATGGCGCGCTACACCACGGGCAAGACCAAGGCGTTTTTCTATATCGCGGTGATGATGCCGATGTGGGCCAGCTATATCGTCAAGGCGTACGCCTGGACCCTGCTGCTGGCCAAGGGCGGCGTGGCGCAGTGGTTCGTGCAGCACCTGGGGCTGGAGCCGCTGTTGCAGTTCGTGCTGGGCATTCCCGGCGTGGGCGGCAGCACCTTGAGCACCTCGCACCTCGGGCGGTTCATGGTGTTTGTGTATATCTGGCTGCCGTTCATGATCCTGCCGATCCAGGCTGCGCTGGAGCGTTTGCCGCCGTCGCTGCTGCAAGCCTCGGCCGACCTGGGCGCCAAGCCGCGCCAGACCTTTATGCAGGTGATTCTGCCGTTGTCGGTGCCAGGGATCGCCGCCGGTTCGATCTTTACGTTTTCACTGACCCTGGGCGATTTCATCGTGCCGCAACTGGTGGGCCCGCCGGGCTACTTTGTCGGCGGCATGGTCTACGCCCAGCAAGGCGCCATCGGCAATATGCCCATGGCCGCGGCGTTCACCCTGGTGCCGATCGTGTTGATCGCCGTGTACCTGTCCATCGTCAAACGCCTGGGGGCCTTCGATGCACTCTGATCAATCATCACTGGGCCTGAAAATCGCAGCCTGGGGCGGCCTGGTGTTTCTGCACTTCCCGATCCTGATCATCTTCCTCTACGCCTTCAATACCGAAGAGGCCGCGTTCAGCTTCCCGCCCCAGGGGTTTACCTTGAAGTGGTTCAGCGTGGCCTTCGCCCGGCCGGATGTGCTGGAAGCGATCAAGCTGTCGCTGCAGATCGCCGCGATTGCCACCCTGATTGCCATGGTGCTCGGCACGCTGGCGTCGGCGGCGTTGTATCGCCGGGAGTTCTTCGGCAAGCAAGGCGTGTCCCTGATGCTGATCCTGCCGATTGCGCTGCCGGGGATCATCACCGGTATCGCCTTGCTGGCCACGTTCAAGACGCTGGGCATCGAGCCTGGAATGTTCACCATCATCGTCGGCCACGCAACGTTCTGCGTGGTGATCGTCTACAACAACGTGATCGCACGGTTGCGCCGTACCTCCCACAGCCTGATCGAAGCCTCGATGGACCTGGGCGCCGACGGCTGGCAGACCTTTCGCTACATCATCATGCCCAACCTGGGCTCGGCGCTGCTGGCCGGCGGCATGCTCGCCTTTGCGCTGTCGTTTGACGAAATCATCGTCACCACCTTCACCGCCGGCCACGAGCGCACCTTGCCGCTTTGGCTGCTCAACCAGCTCAGCCGCCCACGGGACGTGCCGGTGACTAATGTGGTGGCGATGCTGGTGATGCTGGTGACGATGGTCCCGATTCTGGGGGCCTATTACCTGACACGTGGCGGGGAAAGCGTGGCCGGTAGTGGCGGTAAATAACTTGACTGGAGGAATGCGATTCCAATGTGGAAGGGGGCTTGCTCCCGATAGCTGTATTTCAGTCAATACAGGGCTGTCTGATGTACTGCCATCGGGGGCAAGCCCCCTCCCACATTTAGAGCCGGTTTCTTCAGGGAAATAACATTCGTTTGAGGAGAGCTGAACCATGCAAACCAAACTGCTGATCAACGGCCAACTGGTACAAGGCGAAGGCCCGGCCCAGGCCGTATTCAACCCGTCATTGGGCCGGGTGCTGGTGGAAATCAACGAAGCCAGCGAAGCCCAGGTCGACGCCGCCGTGCGTGCCGCCGACGCGGCCTTTGAAAGCTGGTCGCAAACCGCGCCGAAGGACCGTTCGCTGCTGCTGCTGAAACTGGCGGACGCGATCGAAGCCCACGGCGCTGAGCTGGCCAAGCTCGAATCGGACAACTGCGGCAAGCCGTACAACGCCGCACTGAACGACGAGATACCGGCGATTGCCGACGTGTTCCGCTTTTTTGCCGGCGCCAGCCGCTGCATGAGCGGCTCGGCGGGCGGTGAATACCTGCCGGGCCATACGTCGATGATCCGCCGCGATCCGGTGGGCGTGATCGCCTCTATCGCGCCGTGGAACTACCCACTGATGATGGTCGCCTGGAAAATCGCCCCGGCCCTGGCCGCCGGTAATACCGTGGTGCTCAAACCGTCGGAGCAAACCCCGCTGACGGCGTTGCGCATGGTTGAGCTGGCGGCGCGGATTTTTCCGGCGGGCGTGCTCAACCTGGTGTTCGGTCGTGGGCCTACGGTGGGCAGCCCATTGGTCAGCCACCCGAAAGTGCGCATGGTGTCGTTGACCGGCTCCATCGCCACCGGCGCGAATATCATTTCCAGCACCGCTGACAGCGTGAAGCGCATGCACATGGAGCTGGGTGGCAAGGCCCCGGTGATTATCTTCAACGACGCAGACATCGACGCCGCCGTGGAAGGCATCCGCACCTTCGGCTTTTACAACGCCGGCCAGGACTGCACCGCCGCGTGCCGCATTTATGCCCAGGCGGATATCTACGATGCCTTCGTCGAGAAACTCGGCATCGCCGTGTCGAGCATCAAGTACGGCTTGCAGGATGACCCGGCCACCGAGTTGGGCCCGTTGATCACCGCGCAGCACCGGGACCGCGTCGCCGGGTTTGTCGAACGTGCCGTGGCGCAGCCACATATCCGCCTGGTCACGGGTGGCAAGGCCGTGCAAGGCAATGGGTTCTTCTTTGAGCCGACGGTATTGGCCGATGCGCAGCAGGACGACGAGATCGTGCGCCGCGAGGTGTTTGGGCCGGTGGTGTCGGTGACCAAGTTCGCCGACGAAGCCCAGGTGCTGAACTGGGCCAATGATTCGGACTACGGCCTGGCGTCATCCATATGGACCGCCGATGTAGGGCGAGCCCATCGCTTGGCCGCACGCTTGCAGTACGGCTGCACCTGGGTAAATACCCACTTTATGCTCGTCAGCGAAATGCCCCATGGCGGTCAGAAACTGTCGGGGTATGGCAAGGACATGTCCATGTATGGGCTGGAGGACTACACCACCGTTCGCCATGTGATGTTCAAGCACTGAAGCCAATGGGGGAGGGAGCAAGTCCCTCCCCGTTTTTTATCTGCATGATTTCTGGGTAGGGTATTCCCCTCACAGGCTCGGAAACGTCTTGTTTCATATGCACTGCCATCACCCCGCCATCAATCAATTTTCCTTCCCCACCGAACCGCTTAAGCTATCCGGCGTCTGTTTAATGTCCGTTGCGTTTGGCCGAAGGCATGTCCGAACCGTAATTTCTGATCCAGCACGTGCCAGGTACGGCGCGGGATTTGCTCACGACAGGTTGTCTCTATGCATCGCAGGAATTTGCTCAAAGCGTCCATGGCCATTGCGGCTTACACCGGTTTATCGGCCAGCGGCCTGCTGGCCGCGCAGGCTTGGGCGGGTAACCGCGCCGCCGATGGCAAGGCCGTGGCGTTCGACTTCGACACGCTGAAAGCCCAGGCCAAGCAACTCGCCGGGACCGCGTACAAAGACACCAAACAGGTGCTGCCGCCAACCCTGGCGAGCATGACCCCGCAGAATTTCAACGCCATCGGCTACGACGGCAAGCATTCGCTGTGGAAAGAGTTGAACGGCCAACTGGACGTGCAGTTCTTTCACGTCGGCATGGGTTTCAAGACGCCGGTGCGCATGCACAGCGTCGACCCCAAGACCCGTGAAGCGCGGGAGGTGCACTTTCGTCCGTCACTGTTCAACTATGAAAAAACCACCGTCGACACCCAACAGCTGACCGGCGACCTGGGCTTCTCCGGCTTCAAGCTGTTCAAGGCACCGGAACTGGATCGCCATGACGTGCTGTCGTTCCTCGGCGCCAGTTACTTCCGCGCGGTGGATGCCACCGGCCAATACGGCCTGTCGGCACGTGGCCTGGCCATCGACACCTATGCAAAAAAACGCGAGGAATTCCCCGACTTCACGCAGTTCTGGTTCGAAACCCCGGACAAGGACGCCACCCGCTTCGTGGTCTACGCCCTGCTCGACTCGCCGAGCGCCACCGGCGCCTACCGTTTCGATATCGACTGCCAGGCCAGCCAGGTGGTGATGGCCATCGATGCGCATATCAATGCACGTACCACCATCGAACAACTGGGCATCGCACCGATGACCAGCATGTTCAGTTGCGGCACCCATGAGCGTCGGATGTGCGACACCATCCACCCACAGATCCACGACTCGGACCGCTTGGCGATGTGGCGCGGCAATGGCGAGTGGATCTGCCGCCCGCTGAATAACCCGGCCAAGCTGCAGTTCAACACCTTCACCGACAAAGACCCGAAAGGCTTCGGCCTGGTGCAGACCGACCATGAGTTCGCCAGCTACCAGGACACCGTGGACTGGTACAGCAAGCGCCCAAGCCTGTGGGTAGAACCGACCACCGCCTGGGGCGAAGGCTCGATCGACCTGCTGGAAATTCCGACAACGGGCGAAACCCTGGATAATATCGTGGCCTTCTGGACCCCGAAAAAACCGGTGGCGGCCGGCGACTCGCTCAACTACGGCTACAAGCTGTACTGGAGCGCCTTGCCGCCGGTGAGCACACCGTTGGCGCAAGTCGACGCGACCCGCTCAGGCATGGGCGGCTTCACCGAAGGCTGGGCGCCGGGCGAGCATTACCCGGACGTGTGGGCGCGCCGTTTCGCCGTGGACTTCAAAGGCGGTGGCCTGGATCGCCTGCCCGCCGGCACCGGGATCGAGCCGGTGGTGACCTGTTCCCACGGTGAAGTGAAAGACTTCAGCGTGCTGGTGCTGGACAACATCAAGGGCTACCGCATCCTGTTCGATTGGTACCCGACCAGCGACAGCGTTGAACCGGTGGAGCTGCGCCTGTTTATCCGCACGCAGGACCGCACCTTGAGTGAAACCTGGCTGTATCAGTACTTCCCGCCGGCGCCGGAGCTGCGCAAGTACACCTGATACCCATGTGAGAAGGGCTTGCTCTCAAGAGTGATGTGTCAGTGACAGGTTAGCCGACTGGTACACCGCATCGGGAGCAAGCCCCCTCCCACCCTGGTTCTACGTTGACCCTAAAACCGCGACACACTCTTCATCGCTCCCACCAGATAACGCATCGCCACCTGATCGTTTTCGTTCAAAGCGCGATACTGCGTAAGCAATTCGGCCTCATCCGAACTCAACCTGCGACCACGCAAGGACAGCCTGCGGGCCAAAAAAGACGCCACCACACCCGCTACACCATAGGACTTGGCCATGGACTGCTTCTCCTGATCTCGATCAAATACTCACGGCGCCCACCCACCCAGTGCCTTCTGTGAAGCGCTACGCCTCCCTGGACAAGACTGACTTCTTGGGCCAGCAACCAGTCCTACCCTAAGCGTAGAAACAATCTCGTTACGTGTGGGATTTTTTTAGAGCATTCACTTAAAAAACCCCTTCGGTAACAAATACCTACAGCCAAATCCCACGACCATACGCAAAAAAAAACCCACCGGCTCAGGGTGGGTTTACGACTGCCGAGAAAAACTCAATCGCGCAAGTCAGACTCATGAATCGGCTGGTCCCGATGAGTCGCCCGTTGGTACTGCGCCGGCCAGATCGCTTTGCGCCCGCCCAGGTCATCGTCGGCGTGCAACGGCCAGTACGGGTCGCGCAGCAGTTCGCGGGCCAGGAAGATGATATCGGCCTGGCAAGTGCGCAGGATGTGCTCGGCCTGGGCCGGTTCGGTGATCATGCCCACGGTGCCGGTGGCGATGCCCGACTCTTTGCGCACGCGCTCGGCAAACCGTGTCTGGTAGCCGGGGCCAGTGGGGATCTCGGCATTGGCGGCGGTGCCACCGGAGGAAACGTCGATCAGGTCCACGCCCAAATCTTTCAGGCGGCGCGCCAGTTCCACGGTTTCATCGGGGTTCCAGCCGTCTTCCACCCAGTCGGTGGCCGACACCCGTACGAACAGCGGCAGTTCTTGGGGCCAGACTTCGCGCACGGCCCTGGTTACCTCAAGCACCAGGCGGATGCGATTTTCAAACGAGCCGCCGTACTGGTCCTGGCGCTGGTTGCTGAGGGGCGAGAGGAATTGGTGCAACAGGTAACCATGCGCGGCGTGGATCTCTACCACCTCGAAACCCGCCGTCAATGCGCGTTTGGCGGCGGCGACAAAGTCGGCGACCACTTGCTGGATCTGCCCTTCATCCAGCTGCTTGGGTTGGGTGTGTTGCGGGTCGAAGGCAATCGGCGAAGGCCCTACCGGCACCCAGCCACCATCCTCGGGCTTGACGCTGCCATGCTTGCCGATCCATGGCCGGTGGGTGCTGGCCTTGCGCCCGGCATGGGCCAGTTGAATCCCCGCCACCGCGCCCTGGGCGGCAATGAAACGGGTGATCCGTTGCAGCGGTTCAATCTGCTGGTCATTCCACAGGCCCAGGTCCTGGGCGGTGATGCGGCCGTCGGCGGTCACGGCGGTGGCCTCGGTGAATATCAGCCCGGCCCCGCCGACGGCACGACTGCCGAGGTGGACCAGGTGCCAATCATTGGCCAGGCCATCGTCACTGGAGTATTGGCACATCGGTGACACCGCAATGCGGTTGAGCAGGGTCAATTGACGCAGGGTATAGGGTTCGAGCAGCTGACTCATGGCGCACCTCTTCCGGGTTCTGTGGGCGAGCTTCAAGACTCTCTAACGGTGAGTAGAGCCTAGTCGACAACGCTCGATTGCACAGGGTTCAGAAGACAAAACGGGAGCCGATTGCCGGCCCCCGTACAGCGCCAGGCTACATTTCGACCTGGGTGCCCAGCTCGATCACTCGGTTTACCGGGAGTTTGAAGAAGCGCAGGTTGCCGTTGGCGTTCTTCAACATGAAGGCAAACAAACCTTCGCGCCAGCGCGCCATGCCCTCGAGTTTGGAGGCAATCACCGTTTCGCGGCTGAGGAAGTAGGTGGTGCGCATCGGGCTGAAATCCAGATCGTCCAGATGGCACAGTTTCAGCGCTTGAGGCACATCCGGCTCGTCGGTGAAGCCGAAATGCAGAATCACACGGAAGAAACCTTCACCGTAGGCATCCACCTCGAAACGCCGAGAGGCCGGTACGCGCGGAATGTCTTCGTACACCACCGTCAGCAGCACCACTTGCTCGTGCAGCACCTGGTTATGCAGCAGGTTGTGCAACAGCGCATGGGGCACTGCATCCGGCCGCGCGGTCAAGAACACCGCCGTGCCCTGCACGCGATGGGGCGGTTGCACGCGGATGCTGCTGATAAAGATCGGCAGCGGCAGGCCGCCTTCGTCGAGGCGATCTACCAGCAATTGCTTGCCGCGCTTCCAGGTCGTCATCAACACGAACAGCACGATCCCCGCGACCACGGGGAAAGCGCCGCCCTGGATGATTTTCGGCACGTTGGCCGCAAAATACAGCCCGTCGACCAACAGGCAGCAAAGCAGTACCGGCACGGCCAGCACCGGTGGCCATTTCCACAGCAGCAGCATCACGGCCGAGACCAGGATGGTGGTCATCAGCATGGTGCCCGTCACGGCCACACCGTAAGCCGAGGCCAACGCGTTGGAGGACTCGAAGCCCAGCACCAGCAGGATCACGCCGACCATCAGCGACCAGTTCACCGCGCCGATATAGATCTGGCCCTGTTCGGCGCTGGAGGTGTGTTGAATATGCATGCGCGGGATGTAACCCAGCTGGATCGCCTGGCGCGTCAACGAGAACGCCCCGGAAATCACCGCTTGGGAGGCGATCACCGTAGCCAGGGTCGACAACCCCACCAGCGGGATCAGCGCCCAGCTCGGCGCCAGCAGGTAGAACGGGTTACGCGCGGCTTCCGGGTCGCCCAGCAGCAGGGCACCCTGGCCGAAATAATTGAGCACCAGCGCCGGCAGCACCAGCATGAACCAGGCGCGAGCGATGGGCTTGCGGCCAAAATGGCCCATATCGGCATACAGCGCTTCAGCGCCGGTCAATGCCAGCACCACGGCGCCAAGGATGGCCACGCCAATGCCTGGGTGAGCTTCGAAGAACCGCACGGCCCAGATCGGGTTCAAGGCCTTGAGCACTTCCGGATGCTGGGAGATGCCATAGATGCCCAGGCCGCCCAGCACCAGGAACCAGGTCACCATCACCGGTCCGAATAACTTGCCGATACGGTCGGTGCCGTGCTTCTGGATCAGGAACAGCGCCACCAGCACCACCAGCGCAATGGGCACGACCCATTTTTCCAGGCCATCGAACGCCAGTTCCAGGCCTTCTACCGCCGACAATACGGAAATCGCCGGGGTGATCATGCTGTCGCCGTAGAACAGCGCCGCGCCGCACAGGCCACAGACCACCAGGAAACTGCGCAACTTCCTGCGCTCCCCTGCCGCCCGTCGAGCCAGCGCCGTCAGGGCCATGATGCCGCCCTCCCCCTGGTTGTCGGCGCGCAGCACAAACAACATGTATTTGATCGACACCACCCAGATCAGCGACCAGAAGATCAGCGCCAGGATCCCAAGCACACCATCATGATTGACCTGAACCCCATAACCGCCGGTGAACACCTCTTTAAGGGTATAGAGCGGGCTGGTCCCGATATCGCCGTAAACCACCCCAACCGCTGCCACCAGCATGCCAATCGGCTTGACGTTGGAATGCTCGGCACCCGCTGCCTGACTACTTGCCTGACCCATCAACCACTCCTGCCCTTTGACCTGCGGTCTTTTATAAACAACGCCTCTAAGCTGACCCTAGCATGCGCTGTTTTACTTCTCGTAACAGACGTTTTGTTGACCCACGGGTTTTCCCGGTGGGTAACGGCGCGAAGCATAGCGCAGCACTCGTCGCATTTCCCTGCTCAAGTGCTTTAGAGGCTGCTTTAGGCGATCAGTTATGACTGACACAGCCTTTTGGAGCCTTTTTGCCTGCATTGATCACACTTACCACCGACCGTATATTTTGGCGCGACTCGGCGGTGCCTACCTTAACGATGCGATTAAGAAATCCTTGGCCGGCTTGGTTCGCTCTATCAAACGTGCCCGCGCACGGCGATCGCAGTCGATATAGAAACTCAATCATCGACATGTCTCTTTTAAGGTACATTCCTTATGTACGAAGTGAAACACGTGCTGTCCGCCAATGGCGTGGATATCTACCAAGCCTGGCTAGACACCGTTCAAGACAATCGTTCTAAAGCAAGAATCACCACCCGAGTGGACCGAGCGTCACTTGGTTACTTCGGAATAACCGAGCCGGTGGGTGATGGGGTCTTTGAAATGAAGCTCGACTTTGGGCCTGGGTTTCGCGTGTATTACGCACTCCAGGACCGAAAAATTGTTTTCCTGTTGGGCGGTGGCTCAAAGGCCAGGCAGCAGAACGACATCGAGCAAGCCAAGGCTCTCTGGAAATCCTATAAGGTGCAGCAAAAATGACTATTCGTACTCGCTCTCATGAAGACAGCGTCCTTGAAATGCTCCGAGACAACGAAGCCTTCGCTCTGGAGTATCTATCCGCCGCACTTGAAGAAATCGATGAAGCGGGTGGTGAGGACGCCTTTCTTGTCGCTGTCCGTCGAGTGGTGGAAGCGCGTGGAGGGATGCTCAACCTGTCCCAGAACACGGGACTCAATCGGGCAAATCTGTACCGGTCCATTGCAGTCGGCGGCGACCCGAAGCTCTCCACCCTGCTCAAAGTGCTTCAGGCGTTGGGCGTGGGGATGTCCAAAGTCGTATCTCACCGTACAGAGCAAGATGTTCACGCTTAAAAAGCGTAAGTAGCCGCACTGCGAATTACCCAGCGCAGCACTCGTCGCATTTCCCTGCATAAAGCTGGTCAATTGCTTTGCCCGTCGCTAGAATTGCGCACTTTTTGATCAGAGGCGCGCCAAGCGCCCGTCCGTTGCCTCGTCGTGCACGACCGGCGGCGTCATTCAATACCGAGGTTAGACATGTCCACCACCATCGCAAAAGCCAACCCCAAGGTTGGCTTTGTTTCCCTGGGTTGCCCGAAGGCGCTCGTCGACTCCGAGCGCATCCTCACGCAACTGCGTATGGAAGGCTATGACGTCGTGTCCACTTACCAGGACGCCGATGTGGTGGTGGTCAACACCTGCGGTTTCATCGACTCGGCCAAGGCTGAGTCGCTGGAAGTGATCGGCGAAGCGATCAAGGAAAACGGCAAGGTCATCGTGACCGGCTGCATGGGCGTGGAAGAAGGCAATATCCGCAACGTGCACCCCAGCGTGCTGGCGGTGACCGGCCCGCAGCAGTACGAGCAGGTGGTCAACGCCGTGCACGACGTGGTGCCGCCGCGCCAGGACCACAACCCGCTGATCGACCTGGTGCCGCCGCAAGGCATCAAGCTGACGCCACGCCACTACGCGTACCTGAAGATTTCCGAAGGCTGCAACCACAGCTGCAGTTTCTGCATCATCCCGTCGATGCGCGGCAAACTCGTCAGCCGCCCGGTGGGCGATGTGCTGGACGAGGCCCAGCGCCTGGTCAAATCCGGCGTCAAAGAGCTGTTGGTGATCTCCCAGGACACCAGCGCCTACGGCGTCGACGTGAAATACCGCACCGGTTTCTGGAACGGCGCGCCGGTGAAGACCCGCATGACCGAACTGTGCGAAGCCCTCAGCAGCCTGGGCGTGTGGGTGCGCCTGCATTACGTTTACCCGTACCCGCACGTCGATGAGCTGATTCCGCTGATGGCCGCTGGCAAGATCCTGCCGTACCTGGACATTCCGTTCCAGCACGCCAGCCCGAAAGTGCTCAAGGCCATGAAACGCCCGGCCTTCGAAGACAAGACCCTGGCGCGCATCAAGAACTGGCGCCAGATCTGCCCTGAGCTGATCATCCGCTCCACCTTCATCGTCGGCTTCCCCGGCGAAACCGAAGAAGACTTCCAGTACCTGCTGGACTGGCTGACCGAGGCCCAGTTGGACCGCGTCGGCTGCTTCCAGTATTCGCCAGTGGAAGGCGCCCCCGCCAACCTGCTGGACCTGGCCGTGGTGCCGGACGACGTCAAGCAAGACCGGTGGGAACGCTTCATGGCGCACCAACAGGCGATCAGCTCGGCGCGCCTGCAACTGCGCATCGGTAAGGAAATCGAAGTATTGATCGACGAAGTCGACGAGCAAGGTGCCGTTGGCCGCTGCTTCTTCGACGCGCCGGAAATCGACGGTAACGTGTTTATCGACGACGCCAGCGGCTTGAAGCCGGGCGACAAGGTGTGGTGCACGGTGACCGATGCCGACGAGTACGACTTGTGGGCGGAAAAACGCGCCTGATCGGTAAAGAATAAAAAAGCCCTGCTTCTGGACAAGATGCAGGGCTTTTTTAGGTCTATTGTTTCGCCCATCAGCACCGTTCACAGCGAGGGGCAGCGGGCATGCGTCAGCATTCGGTTATCCACACACCTAAAACCAGTGACTACCCAGCATTGGCGCGGATCTGGGAGGCTTCGGTGCGGGCCACCCACGATTTCTTGCCGGACAGTTACATCGTGTTGCTCAAAGAGTTGGTGCTGACCCGCTACCTCGACGCCGTGATGCTGATCTGCACCAAGGACTCGCGCCAGCGCATCACCGGGTTTGCCGGCGTAGCAGCGGGCAAAGTGGAGATGCTGTTTATCGACCCACAGCACCGTGGCCAGGGCCTCGGCCGGCAACTGCTGGGGTATGCGGTTGAGCATATGAACGCCGAGGAACTGGACGTCAACGAACAGAACCCCCAGGCCCTGGGGTTTTATTTAAAGTTTGGGTTCGAAGTAATCGGTCGTTCGGCGCATGACGGCCTGGGCCAGCCTTATCCGTTGCTGCATCTGCGTTTGCGCCAGCAGCAGCAACGATGCCGTGGCTGACCCACACCGCGCCATTTTGAATTGCGTTTGATCAATAGAGCACCGCGCTGAAATGGGGCCGGGATTAACCGGCGCCAGGCAGGTACAATAGCCGCCCCCTTTTGTTACGGCCCTTGTCATGACTGACCCCATACGCCTCTCCAAACGCCTTATCGAACTGGTCGGTTGCTCCCGTCGGGAGGCTGAGCTGTTTATCGAAGGCGGCTGGGTCTCGGTGGACGGCGAAGTGATCGACGAGCCGCAGTTCAAGGTCACCACCGAGAAGGTCGAACTCGACCCCGAGGCCAAGGCCACCGCGCCGGAGCCGGTGACCATCCTGCTTCACGCCCCTGCCGGCGTGGATGCCGAGACGGCCATGGCCTCGATCAGCGCCGACACCCTGTCCGAAGAACACCGCTTCAGCAAGCGCCCGCTCAAGGGCCACTTCCTGCGCCTGACCGCCAGCGCCGACCTGCAGGCCAAGGCCAGCGGCCTGCTGGTCTTTACCCAGGACTGGAAAATTCTGCGCAAGTTGACCGCCGATGCAGCCAAGATCGAGCAGGAATACGTGGTGGAGGTCGAGGGCGACATGGTTGCCCACGGGCTCAACCGCCTCAACCACGGCCTGACCTACAAAGGCAAAGAGCTGCCAGCGGTCAAAGCCAGCTGGCAGAACGAAAACCGCCTGCGCTTTGCGATGAAAAACCCACAGCCCGGCGTGATCGCGTTGTTCTGCGAAGCCGTTGGCCTGAAGGTTGTGGCCATTCGCCGCATCCGCATCGGCGGCGTGTCCATCGGCAAGGTGCCGGTCGGTCAATGGCGTTACCTGTCCGGCAAAGAGAAGTTCTAAGCCGCTCCCCTTTTCTCGGTACCGCCCGATAGGCGGTGCCCTCAGTTGAATACCAGGATTGCCCACCATGATTCACAACGACGTACTGCGCAGCGTGCGCTACATGCTCGACATCAGCGACAACAAGATGGTCGAGATCATCAAGCTCGGCGGCATGGACGTGACCAAGGACGACCTGCTGACCTACCTCAAGAAAGACGAAGAAGAAGGCTTTGTGTTCTGCCCGGACGACGTCATGGCCCACTTTCTGGACGGCCTGGTGATCTTCAAGCGCGGCAAGGACGAAAGCCGTCCACCGCAGCCGATCGAAACGCCGGTGACCAACAACATCATCCTCAAGAAGCTGCGCGTGGCCTTCGAACTCAAGGAAGACGACATGCATGCCATCCTCAAGGCCGCCGAATTCCCGGTGTCCAAGCCGGAACTGAGCGCGCTGTTTCGCAAGTTCGGCCACACCAACTACCGCACCTGTGGTGACCAGTTGCTGCGCAACTTCCTCAAGGGGCTGACCCTGCGGGTTCGTGCGTAAACCATGAGCTATCAAGTCTCGCCCGTCGGCTTCGTTCGCTCCTGCTTCAAGGAGAAGTTCGCCATCCCGCGCCAACCGCAACTGGCGCCTGCAGCCCGGGGCGTGCTGGAGTTGGTGGCGCCGTTCGACGGTGGTGAGGCGGTGCAGGGCTTGGAGCAGGTCAGCCATGTGTGGCTGCTGTTCCTGTTCCACCAGGCCCTGGAAGACACACCACGCCTCAAAGTGCGCCCGCCTCGCCTGGGCGGCAACACGTCCATGGGCGTATTTGCCACCCGTGCGACCCATCGGCCCAACGGCATCGGCCAGTCGGTGGTCAAGCTGGACAAGGTGGAAGCGGGCCGGCTATGGATTTCCGGGATCGATTTGCTCGATGGCACACCGGTTTTGGATATCAAGCCATATGTGCCGTATGCCGATATTGTCGACACGGCCACCAATGGCATCGCCAGTGGTGCGCCGGCGTTGATTGCGGTGCAGTGGCTGAAGACAGCGCTGCAGCAGGCACAAGGCCATGCGCAGCGCCTTGGTGAACCGTTGGTGGAGTTGATTGATCAGTGCTTGGCGCAAGATCCACGGCCGGCGTATCAAACGCCTGGGCCTGAGCGCGAATACGGAGCGCAGTTCTGGGATGTGGATGTGCGGTGGCACTACCCTGAAGCTGGCGTCATTTGTGTATTGGAAGTGGTGCCTGCTGGATAAACCGGAAACCCAATGTGGAAGGGGCAAGCCCCTCCCACATTGGGTTCTACTGTGTTGCGAAGTCAGCACATGGCCTGACTGTTTTACTTCTCGACGAACGCACGCTCGATCAAGTAGTCACCCGGCTCACGCATCCGTGGCGAAACTTTCAGGCCGAAGCTGTTCAGCACTTCGCTGGTCTCATCCAACATGCTTGGGCTGCCACACAGCATGGCGCGGTCGTCCTCGGGGTTGATCGGCGGCAGGCCGATGTCGCGGAACAGTTTGCCGCTGCGCATCAGGTCGGTCAGGCGGCCTTCGTTCTCGAAGGGCTCGCGGGTCACGGTCGGGTAGTAGATCAGCTTGTCACGCAGGGCCTCGCCGAAGAATTCGTTCTGCGGCAGGTGCTCGGTAATGAATTCGCGGTAGGCGACTTCGTTGACGTAACGCACGCCGTGGCACAGGATCACTTTTTCGAAGCGTTCGTAGGTCTCTGGGTCCTGGATCACGCTCATGAACGGCGCCAAACCGGTACCCGTGCTGAGCAAGTACAGGTGTTTGCCCGGCTTCAAATCGTCAAGCACCAGGGTGCCTGTCGGCTTTTTGCTGATGATGATCTCGTCGCCTTCCTTCAAGTGCTGCAATTGGGAAGTCAGCGGGCCATCCGGCACCTTGATGCTGAAGAACTCCAGATGTTCTTCCCAGTTCGGGCTGGCAATGGAGTAAGCACGCATGAGCGGGCGGCCGTTGGGCTGTTGCAGGCCGATCATCACGAACTGACCGTTCTCGAAGCGCAGGCCCGGATCACGGGTGCACTTGAAGCTGAACAGAGTGTCGTTCCAGTGATGAACACTGAGGACACGCTCGTGGTTCATGTTGCTCATGTACGGGGGACTCCTGGAAGTGGGTCTGCGCCAGAGATGAAGCGCGCAATTGCACAGCATTCTAATGGCGGCGACAATATCTGTTAACTGGATTATTAAGATAAGGGTTATCGGTTATATCGATATGCGATTTACTCTCCGTCAACTGCAAGTCTTCGTCGCCGTCGCCCAGCAGGAAAGCGTCTCACGCGCTGCTGGCCTTCTGGCCTTATCCCAATCTGCGGCCAGCACGTCGATTACCGAGTTGGAGCGCCAATCCAGCTGCCAATTATTCGACCGTGCCGGTAAACGCCTGAGCCTCAACGCGCTCGGCCATCAGCTATTACCGCAGGCGGTGGCATTGCTGGACCAGGCCAAGGAGATCGAGGACTTGCTCAATGGCAAGTCCGGCTTCGGCTCCCTGGCAGTCGGCGCCACCTTGACCATCGGTAATTACCTGGCGACGCTGTTGATCGGCAGCTTCATGCAGCAGCACCCGGAAAGCCAAGTGAAGCTGCATGTGCAAAACACTGCCAATATCGTGCACCAGGTTGCGCATTACGAAATTGACCTGGGTCTAATCGAAGGCGACTGCAGCCATCCGGACATCGAAGTGCAAACCTGGGTCGAAGATGAGTTGGTGGTGTTTTGCGCGCCGCAGCATCACCTGGCCAAACGCGGCGTGGCAACGATGCAAGAGCTGACCCATGAAGCGTGGATCCTGCGCGAACAAGGCTCAGGCACGCGCCTGACTTTCGACCAGGCCATGCGCCATCACCGCAGCGCACTGAATATCCGCCTGGAGCTGGAACACACCGAAGCGATCAAGCGCGCCGTGGAATCCGGATTGGGGATTGGCTGCATCTCGCGCCTGGCGCTGCGCGACGCGTTTCGGCGCGGCAGCCTGGTGCCGGTGGAGACCCCGGACCTGGACCTGGCGCGACAGTTCTACTTCATCTGGCACAAGCAGAAGTACCAGACCTCGGCGATGCGCGAGTTTTTGGAGCTGTGCCGCGCTTTCACCGCAGGGGTTCAACGCAGCGACGAGATCGTACTGCCGAACATTGCCTGAGGCTCAGACCAGGATCACTGCCCATACCAGAGTGATCATGGTCAGCGCGACGAATTGCGCGGCGCTGCCCATGTCCTTGGCGTTTTTCGACAGGGGGTGGCGGTCCAGAGAGATGCGATCGATGGCCGCTTCCACCGCCGAGTTGAGCAACTCGACAATCAGGGCCAACAGGCATACCGCAATCAGCAAAGCGCGCTCGACCCGGCTGACGTTCAGGAAAAAGCTCAGCGGGATCAGGATCACGTTGAGCAGCACCAACTGACGGAAAGCCGCCTCGCCAGTGAAGGCCGCGCGCAGGCCATCCAGGGAATAGCCCCCCGCATTGAAGATACGTTTGATACCGGTTTGACCCTTGAAAGGCGACATAGACGTAGGCAACTGAACCAAAGAAGTGGGGAAGCTAGATCACGCAAAGTCAAAAAAGCGTGAACCCGTGACATTTTATTGCGACGAAATTGACTCAAGTTGTTGCAAAAGCAGCGCCGCCTGAGTCCGCGTCCGCACATTCAGTTTGCGGAAAATTGCTGTCACATGCGCCTTGATGGTCGCTTCCGACACGCTCAGCTCGTAGGCAATCTGCTTGTTCAACAAGCCCTCGCAGACCATGGTCAATACCCGGAACTGCTGGGGCGTCAAACTGGCGAGGCCGTCACGGGCAGCCTTGGCTTCGTCGGACACGTTGATTTCTTCGAACGCCTGCGGCGGCCAGGACACATCGCCATCGAGCACTTTGCGCACGGCGTTCTGAATATCGTCCATGGCGCTGGACTTGGGAATGAAACCGCTAGCGCCAAACTCTTTGGAGCGCACCACCACGTCGGCGTCTTCCTGGGCCGAGACCATCACCACCGGGATCTGCGGGTATTGCCCGCGTAACAACACCAACCCCGAAAAACCGTAGGCACCGGGCATGTTCAGGTCGAGCAGCACCAGATCCCAGTCGGACTTTTCGGCGAGGCGGGTCTCCAACTCGGCAATGCTGGCCACTTCGACCAGGCGCACGTCCGGGCCAAGGCCCAGGGTCACCGCTTGATGCAGCGCACTGCGAAACAGCGGATGGTCATCGGCTATCAGGATTTCGTATGTGGCCATTGATTAAATGATCCTGTTTTTTAAGGCAGCCCTGATGGGTTCAGGGTTCGCCAGTACACACGGCAGCGGCCAGGCAGCCATTGCCACAGGGCAAACTCGACGTCAAAAGCGCCTGGAACGACGTCGAAAAGTCACGGTTGCGCCCCAATCGGCGCCCAGCATGCCCAGCGTAGCCTGGGGGGTCAAGCACCACGCCCAGTGGGCATTTTAGCGGCGAGTGGCTTTACGGTGCCATCATGCAAACGTCGTCTGGCTATACGCTCGGTATATAGGGCGCCAGTCGAGTATGGACGATATCAGTCGGGTCCAAAGGCATCTGGAACTTGGCGGCCAGGTAATGAGTGCTGAAGACGTCGAGGTAGGCGTCCAGTACTTCGCTGGCGGCACCGTCGGCGGCCAACTCCAGACACAAGGCGGCGACTTCGGCGGTGCAGAAATGATCATCGCGCTTGGACCGGCGCAGTTTGTAACGCGACAGTTGCTCAGGCGCCAGGCTCAGGACCGGCAAATGCTCCAAATAAGGGCTCTTGCGAAACATCTTGCGCGCTTCACTCCAAGTGCCATCCAGCAGGATAAACAACGGGCGCTTGCCCTCTTCCACCTTGACCTCACCGACCACCCGTTCAGGCGCCACGAATTCGCCGGGGAACACGATATAGGGCTGCCATTGCGGGTCAGCGAGCAAGGTGAGCAACTCGGGATCGACTTCGGTTCGCGACCACGCGAAGGCGGTCGTGTCTTCGATGACATCGGCGATCAACCAGCCAGTGTTGCTGGGCTTCATCGGCTCGACATCATGCATCAGCAGGCACATGGCGGACTTGGCCTGGACCCTGGGCCGCCAATCGCACAGGCAGTACTCGGGGATCACCCGGCAACCGGGGCAGCGTTCGGCACGGGAGCCCCGGTTGACGAAGGGCTTGATAGCACGCGCCAGACGCTGGGTACGCAGGCGGGAGACGGCGTGGTTCATCGGATGCGCCGCAGGGACGGAGAGATCGACACGGGATAGCTCAAGAAAGGTTGAAGTGGCGGCAGTTTACCAGCGATACGCCTGGCTGTAGTGGCAAGGGCTCACCTATAATTGCCCGCCACTGAACGCACAGCGCAGTGGCTGGTCTATGCACCAGTAACCGAATCAGGAGAGTTTCATGCTGCGTTCCATGCTGCGCCTTGCCGCCCCATCCATTGCGCTTGCGCTGGTTTTGCCCGTAGGCGCCCAGGCGGCCTCGCTGCTGGAGGCGCAAATGAACAGGAAGCTGCAAAGCGTCGCAACCGAAAGCAACAAGGACCTGCCCCGGGAAATCGATGAAAAAACCCTGGAAGTGGCCTACACCGTTGAAGGCATGCAACTGATCGATCACCTCAGCGTACTGCCCGACCGCGCCGAACAGATGCGGGCCAACCCTAAGGCTGTGTATTTCCAGCTGGGCCAGAGCGTGTGCCTGAACAAGGGTTATCGCGAGCTGATGGCCAAGGGCGCGGTCATGCGCTACGAAATCACCGAGAACAAAACTAACCGCCCGGTGGCATCGGTGAAGTTCGTGGAAGCGGATTGCCCTGCCCCCGCTTCAGCCAAGAAGAAAAAGTAACCTCTGCCTGACTTCGCGCGTTGCTGCCAGTGACGCGCACTTCCCCCGCTTCAACGCTCCGCCTGCAGCTAGACTCCGTGTGAGTGACCAATAAGCGGTTGCCAGGCAAGGGTTTTTCAGCCCATCATCAGGCCATCCCCCACAGCTCACTCACAGCATTTCTCATGCTGTTCTGTAACATTTTCAGGGCAAAAGAAGGTTGCCCTCTGCGGCAAGCAGCGACACATGCAGTGTCGTAGCCTCCGGCGAATCGCTCGTCGGCCATCCGGGCCCTGTAAGAAGGAGACGTTGAATGCCATACGAACCGAATGACAGCCTGCTCCGGCACTTTGAAGAAAGTGGAGCCGACCTCACGCAACAGGTCGAAGCGCAACTCCATCTGATCGCCCCCAACAGCACGAATATCCCTCTGTATCGCGACATGATCCTCACCGTGCTACGCATGGCCCAGGACGACCGCAACCGTTGGAACGCCAAGATCACCCTGCAAGCCATCCGCGAACTGGACCATGCCTTTCGCGTGCTCGAACAGTTCAAGGGCCGACGCAAAGTCACGGTATTCGGCTCCGCGCGCACGCCCGTGGAAAGTCCCCTGTATGCCCTGGCCCGTGAAGTGGGCGCCGCGCTGGCACGCTCCGACTTGATGGTAATCACCGGCGGCGGCGGGGGCATAATGGCCGCGGCGCATGAAGGCGCCGGCCTGGAGCACAGCCTGGGGTTCAATATCACCCTGCCGTTTGAACAGCACGCCAACCCGACCATTGATGGCACCGAGAATCTGCTGTCGTTCCACTTCTTCTTTACGCGCAAGCTGTTTTTCGTCAAGGAAGCCGATGCGTTGGTACTGTGCCCGGGCGGCTTCGGCACACTGGATGAAGCGCTGGAAGTGCTGACCCTGATCCAGACCGGCAAGAGTCCGCTGGTACCGGTGGTATTGCTGGACGCGCCAGGTGGCGGGTTTTGGCAAGGTGCCCTGGACTTTATCCGTAACCAATTAGAAGCCAATCGCTATATCTTGCCGACCGACCTCAAGTTAGTGCGCTTGGTATACAGCGCTGAAGAAGCGGTGGAGGAAATCAATCAGTTTTATGCGAACTTCCATTCCACGCGCTGGTTGAAGCGCGAGTTTGTGGTGCGTATGAATCACCCGCTGAGTGATCGAGCGCTTAAATATCTGCAGAGTGAATTTGCCAGCCTGCGATTGAGCGGGGAATTCCAGCAACTTGCCTATACGGGTGAGGATCATGACGAGCCAAAATTCAGCCATTTGACACGGCTGGTGTTCAACTTCAATGGGCGAGATCAGGGCCGGTTGCGAGAGTTGGTGGATTACATCAACTTGCCGGAGAACTGGGCATCGGCTCAAGGGAAGACACAGCAGCGGGTGGCGCCGGAAACGGCTTGATTTTTAAGCGCAAAAAAAGACCCACTATTTTCATAGTGGGTCTTTTTTGTGGCGAATCAGGTCGGTGATGGAGGATTTAGGGCTGCTGTGCAGCTCTGCGGGAGCAAGCTCCCTCGCCACAGTCAACTCAGTCATCCATGTCTCGGCCGCTCAACAAGCGGCTGATCATCTCCATAGAAAATCCGCGATAACTCAGGAAGCGGCCTTGTTTCGCTCGCTCCTTGGCATCGATGGGCATCTGGCCAGAGAACTTGCGCCGCCAAGTGTCTTCCAACTGCGCCTGCCAACTGATACCGCACTCGCGCAGGGCAAGGTCGATATCGGCACGTTGCAGACCACGCTGGCTCAACTCTTCACGAATTCGCGCAGGGCCGTAACCGGAGCGGGCGCGGTAGGAGACAAAACTCTCAAGGTAACGGGATTCCGACAACAACCCTTCTTCCGTCAACCGGTCGAGTGCTGTATCGATCATCTCGGGGTCTGCGCCGCGCTGACGCAGTTTACGCGTCAGCTCGACTCGACCGTGCTCGCGTCGAGCGAGCAGGTCCATCGCAGTGCGCCGAACGGCGACGAGTGTATCCAGTACAACTGTCATCGTTTGCTTCAGATGTCAGTGTCGGCTTCTTCTACTTCTTCAACCGGCTCGCGGTTGGCGGCTGCTTTCACGTCTGGCGCGGCCGTCAGCAGCTTGTCGCGGATCTGCTTTTCAAGCGTGGCAGCGATGTCCGGGTTATCTGCCAGGAACTTGGCCGAGTTGGCCTTGCCTTGTCCGATCTTGCTGCCGTTGTAGGCATACCAGGCACCGGACTTCTCAACGAAACCGTGCAGCACGCCCAGATCGATCATCTCGCCGTTCAGGTAGATACCCTTACCGTAGAGAATCTGGAACTCGGCCTGACGGAATGGTGGAGCCACTTTGTTCTTCACAACCTTGACGCGGGTTTCGCTACCGACAACCTCGTCACCTTCCTTCACCGCGCCGGTACGACGGATGTCCAGACGGACCGAAGCGTAGAACTTCAGCGCGTTACCACCGGTGGTGGTTTCCGGGCTGCCGAACATTACGCCGATCTTCATACGGATCTGGTTGATGAAGATCACCAGGCAGTTCGCGTTCTTGATGTTGCCGGTGATTTTACGCAACGCCTGGGACATCAGACGGGCTTGCAGGCCCACGTGCATGTCGCCCATTTCGCCTTCGATTTCCGCCTTCGGTACCAGGGCAGCCACGGAGTCAACCACGATCACGTCGATGGCGTTGGAGCGCACCAGCATGTCAGTGATTTCCAGGGCTTGCTCACCAGTATCCGGCTGGGAAACCAGCAGGTCGTCAACGTTGACACCCAGCTTGCCGGCGTATTCAGGGTCCAGGGCATGTTCGGCATCGACGAACGCACAGGTGGCGCCCATTTTCTGTGCCTGGGCGATCACCGACAGGGTCAGGGTAGTTTTACCCGAAGATTCAGGACCGTAGATTTCAACGATACGGCCTTTTGGCAGACCGCCAATGCCGAGCGCAATGTCCAGACCCAGAGAGCCAGTGGAAATAGCCGGGATCGCCTGACGGTCATGATCGCCCATACGCATTACGGCACCCTTGCCGAATTGACGTTCGATCTGACCCAGGGCCGCAGCCAAGGCTTTCTTCTTGTTGTCGTCCATTAAAGTCCTCACGTAATCAATAAGGCCTGACGGCCAACACCTGTATAAGTAGACAGTATTGTTCCACAAAGATCGGAGATCGCCTACCCCTGATTTTCTATTTCTGCTGCAGCTCGTCGCAACAAGCCCTCAAGGGCGGCCTTTACCGTTTGTCGGCGGACCTCGTCGCGGTTGCCGGCGAAGTGCTCAAGCTCGGCGGTCACCTCATCGCCCACACCGAACGCGAGCCATACAGTGCCCACCGGCTTGTCCGGCGAGCCGCCGTCCGGCCCCGCCACACCGCTGACCGCCACGGCAAACCGCGCCAGGCTTTTTTTCTGAGCGCCGCGCACCATGGCCTCCACCACTTCCCGACTGACCGCGCCCACTTTTGGAAACAAATCCTCCGGCACGTTCAACTGCCGGGTCTTCTGCCGATTGGAGTAGGTGACGTACCCCGCTTCGAACCAGGCAGAACTCCCCGGAACCCGCGTGATGGCTTCGGCGATCCCGCCGCCCGTACAGGACTCAGCGGTGGTGACATGGGCATTGAGCACCTGCAAACGTCGGCCTAGTTCAGCAGCAAGTGGGGTGATGTCGTTCACGGGCGTCTCCAGAAGTGGGCGGGCGTTCGCCTACCCTACAGGAGCGAATCGCACACGCAAGCGACAGACTGAATCAAGACGCTAACAGGCGACGCCACGCACATAGGCCTGGCAGGCACGCCCCCCCCTTCGACTAAAAAGCACACAGTTATTGCTGATCCGGCCGGGAAGGTGGGCCCTGGTTGACGCCGATACGCTTGGCCGCCCAACGCTCATAAAGGCCGATGGCGACGTCGGCCCCCGCCATGGCGGTGAGGCAACCAATCGCGCCGGCGGTCCAGATCGACATACCCGCGGCGTAGCACAACATCAACGCCGAAACACCGCAGACCATGCACGCTCCGGATCGCAGCGCCAGGCGCCGTACCAGGGACCAACCGCGAGCGCCCTCCTTGTCGGCGCGCCACATTTCGCCGGACACTGCGCCGATCAGCGCCAGTACGATCACCAGCCAGATAGGCATTTCCGCTAACGCTTGCTGCTCGGTTGTCATGTCGCGCCTCCTGGCTGAGCAACGCCGGCAACATGCCGGTGTCTGGGTAATTCCGTATAGGCAGGCATTCCAAAAAGCCCGGTTGCCCAGGCTTTTCAGTAATACGGTCCTTCGGCGCTACTGGCGCGTTACGGATTGGTCCTTGATGTTTTTCCGACCACGATCCTTGTCTGCCGGATAACTGTTCTGATGCTTCAAGCTGTACACCCAGACCAACCTTCCGAACCGTCAAAGCCGATTCATTACTGTTTATCTGGATACAACCTTGTAACTAAAGAGCGTCGGCATCCTTGCCGGTGTTGCCTGGCGTCCTTGCCATCGCTCGGATGGCGTCCTTGCCGATGTTGCGTGCCTTCCCTGTCTTCCTAGGCAGCATCCTTGCCGCCTCCACCAGACCTTGTTGGCTGGCTTGAGATGAAGAGTATTACTGGATGCATATACAGTCAATGCATTAATGCATTTATTTCTCTCGGCAAAATGCACATACGCATTTATAGCCCGACAGGCTTAGGGTTTAGTGATTTTTTACAGGTAAAAAAGCCCGCACGTTGACGGGCTTCGTCTGACAGAAGATGGTTAGCGGGCGTACATGCCCCACCAGAACACATGGCCGAGGATGCTGATCTGCTCATCCTGAATATCCTGGAAGCTGTAGTCTTCATCCGGGTGCTCATCACGATTGAAACTGCGCAGGCGAATACCCGAGGGCAGGCGATAGAGCTGTTTAACCCGCAACTGGCCATTGTGATTAATGGCATACAGGTCGCCATCGACAATGTCGCCAATCGCGCTTTTTCCGGCATTCACTCCGACCGTCGCGCCATCGCGCAGCACCGGCAACATACTATTGCCGCGCACCGTCACACATTTGGCCTGGTCGAACTGCACTCCGTTATGCCGCAGGCTGCGCTTTCCAAAACGCAGGCTGGCCTTTTCGCTTTCCTCAATGACGAATCTTCCTGATCCAGCAGCCAATTCAACCTCGCGCAAAAAGGGGATCGATACCTCGTCATCATTCACGGGGGTGTCATCGTCCCACAGGCTTATGTCCTTGAGTTCCGAATGCATCGGGTCGCGCCCCTCTTCGCGCGAAACGCCCAGCGCCACACGTCCGCGCAGTTGATCGGTGCTGACGCAAAAATACTCGGCGATACGGGAAATGTGCTTGTCCGATGGATCAACGATTTTGCCGCTGAGGATCCGGGACAGCGTGGATTGAGGCACTCCGGTGCGCCGGTAAAGCTCCGTGGGGGAGATCCGGTCGCGGCCCAGCAGTTCTCTTAAGACGATAGAAACGTTGCGTTTTTGCATAACGAGGATAGTGCCGGGTGTTTAAGGGGTTGGCAAATGCTGACCTGCATCAAAATGCATTATTTATGCACTCGGCATACCTTTTAGCAGACCTGCGAAGGTCAGGCTTGAGTGTTAACCTTTTCTACATCGCAGATATCGACGGGATGGGCGGCAAGGATGAGTCAATGGCGAACCTATAGTTTCTGGACCAAGGCCTGGATCCTCGGCCTCCTGGCACTTATGGCCGTAGTGTCCGATGGTGCAGACCTAAGTTCTCTGGGAGAGGGCTCGTCCCACCGCAAGCGCGTCTTCAGCCCCGGCTTCATTGTGTTGTGCATTTTTGTAGCCGTATGTGAGCTGATACTGCTGAACCACTTCTACGGTGTATGACCTGAATTTGTAACCCACGTGGTTGAGTCATACCCTTTCATATTTTGCCTCTCCGTTTGCGACCTGCGAAGGGCCGACCTCGCATGTTAACCTTGCCGCCATCGCAAAAACTGCTGGGCCAAGCGCGCCCTTTGCCCCATCACTTTCAACGAATTTGCCTACTACCCAATGAGTAAAAATACGTCCGATCTGTCCTCCCACACCCCGATGATGCAGCAGTACTGGCGCCTGAAAAACCAGCACCCTGATCAGTTGATGTTCTATCGCATGGGCGATTTCTACGAGATCTTCTACGAAGATGCGAAGAAGGCCGCCAAGCTGCTGGACATCACCCTGACCGCGCGCGGGCAGTCGGCGGGGCAGGCGATTCCGATGTGTGGGATTCCTTACCACTCACTGGAAGGTTACCTGGCCAAGTTGGTGAAACTGGGTGAGTCGGTGGTGATCTGTGAGCAGATCGGTGACCCCGCCACCAGCAAGGGGCCGGTGGAGCGTCAGGTGGTGCGCATCATTACGCCGGGTACGGTGAGTGACGAAGCGCTGCTGGATGAGCGTCGCGATAACCTGATCGCCGCGGTACTGGGCGATGAACGCTTGTTCGGACTGGCGGTGCTGGATATCACCAGTGGCAATTTCACGGTGCTGGAGATCAAGGGCTGGGAGAACCTGCTGGCGGAGTTGGAGCGGATCAATCCGGTGGAGTTGATGATCCCGGATGATTGGCCAAAAGACCTGCCGGCGGAAAAACGTCGTGGGACCAAGCGGCGCGCGCCGTGGGATTTTGAGCGCGATTCGGCGTTAAAGAGCCTGTGCCAGCAATTTTCCGTGCAGGACCTCAAGGGTTTCGGTTGCGAAACCCTGACCCTCGCCATCGGCGCCGCCGGTTGCCTGCTCAGCTATGCCAAGGAAACCCAGCGCACCGCCCTGCCGCACTTGCGTAGCCTGCGCCACGAACGCCTGGATGACACCGTCGTGCTGGATGGCGCCAGCCGTCGCAATCTGGAGCTGGACACCAACCTGTCCGGCGGACGCGACAATACCCTGCAATCGGTGGTCGATCGCTGCCAAACGGCCATGGGCAGCCGCTTGCTGACCCGTTGGCTGAACCGTCCGCTGCGGGACTTGAAGGTGCTGCAAGCGCGTCAGTCCTCTATCACGTGCCTGCTGGACGGCTATCGCTTTGAAAAGCTGCAACCCCAACTGAAAGAAATCGGCGATATCGAGCGCATCCTGGCGCGTATCGGCCTGCGTAACGCGCGCCCCCGTGACCTGGCGCGCCTGCGCGACGCACTCGGCGCGCTGCCGCAACTGCAAGCAGCGATGACCGACCTGGACGCACCGCACCTGCAACAGTTGGCCGTCACCAGCAGCACTTACCCAGAACTCGCGGCGCTGCTGGACAAAGCGATCATCGACAACCCGCCGGCGATCATCCGCGACGGCGGAGTGCTCAAGACCGGTTACGACAGTGAGTTGGACGAGCTGCAAGCCCTGAGCGAAAACGCCGGGCAATTCCTGATCGACCTGGAAGCCCGCGAAAAAGCCCGTACCGGCCTGGCCAACCTGAAGGTCGGCTACAACCGCGTGCATGGCTACTTTATTGAGCTGCCGAGCAAACAGGCCGAGCAGGCGCCGATTGATTATCAGCGCCGCCAGACCCTCAAGGGAGCCGAGCGTTTTATCACCCCGGAGCTGAAAGAGTTCGAAGACAAGGCGCTGTCGGCCAAGAGCCGTGCGCTCGCCCGCGAAAAGATGCTCTACGAGGCGCTGCTGGAGGACTTGATCGGCCAACTGGCGCCGCTGCAAGACACTGCGGCAGCCCTGTCGGAACTGGACGTACTGAGCAACTTCGCGGAACGTGCGCTGAACCTGGACCTGAACTGCCCGCGCTTTGTCGGCGAACCGTGCATGCGCATCGTGCAGGGACGCCACCCCGTGGTGGAGCAGGTGTTGACCACGCCGTTCGTCGCCAACGACCTGTCGCTGGACGACGACACCCGCATGCTGGTGATCACTGGCCCGAACATGGGCGGTAAATCCACCTACATGCGCCAGACCGCGTTGATCGTGTTGCTGGCGCACATCGGCAGCTTTGTGCCGGCGGCCAGTTGCGAGCTGTCCCTGGTCGACCGTATTTTCACGCGGATCGGCTCCAGCGATGACTTGGCCGGTGGTCGTTCGACTTTCATGGTCGAAATGAGTGAAACCGCAAACATCCTGCACAATGCCACCGAACGCAGCCTGGTGCTGATGGACGAGGTGGGTCGCGGCACTAGTACCTTTGACGGCCTGTCCCTGGCATGGGCGGCGGCCGAGCGCTTGGCCCATCTGCGCGCCTATACGCTGTTCGCCACCCACTATTTCGAACTGACCGTGTTGCCTGAAAGCGAGCCGCTGGTGGCCAACGTGCACCTCAATGCCACCGAGCACAACGAGCGCATTGTATTCCTGCACCATGTGCTGCCAGGGCCGGCCAGCCAGAGTTACGGCCTGGCCGTGGCGCAACTGGCGGGTGTGCCGAACGACGTTATCCTGCGCGCCCGCGAGCACCTCAGCCGCCTGGAAACCACGGCCATGCCGCACGAAACCGTGGTCGCCAGCCCTGCCAAGAGCAACCGCAAGCCCTCGGCGCCACACCAGAGCGACCTGTTCGCCAGCCTGCCCCATCCGGTGCTGGATGAGTTGGCAAAGCTTGATCTGGATGACTTGACTCCGCGTAAAGCGCTCGAAATGTTATATGCACTGAAGACTCGGATATAACGCAGACGCTTGCAAGCTGGTAGACTCTCGCGCGGTTTGGGATGCTGCAGGCTTTTAGCCTGGCCTGCAGACTATCGCTCCCGAACCTCGCGAGCCCTGCCATAAAGGGTTTCGCTGCCGCCGCCTGAGGAGAAAATTAGAAATGACCTTCGTCGTCACCGACAACTGCATCAAGTGCAAGTACACCGACTGCGTAGAAGTGTGTCCGGTGGACTGCTTCTACGAAGGCCCGAACTTCCTGGTTATCCACCCGGACGAGTGCATTGACTGCGCCCTGTGTGAGCCAGAATGCCCGGCCGTTGCGATTTTCTCCGAGGACGAAGTGCCTGCGGGTATGGAACAGTTCATCCAGTTGAACGTCGAGCTGGCAGAAGTGTGGCCGAACATCACCGAGCGCAAAGATCCGATGCCGGATGCCGCTGAGTGGGATGGCAAACCCAACAAGATTGAGCAACTAGAGCGCTAAAACGCCGCTGCCCAACAAAAAAAGGCCCTCAAGGGCCTTTTTTGCATTCTGGTGCCTGCGTTCACTTTCCTACAGGCGAAAAAAGGGGCGGTATGACCCGCCCACATTTTTTCCCTAGTCCCTGTATTCCTTTTCATCATCCTGATGAATCGCATCCCGCGATATTCCTTGAACCATCGTTCCGTGATGGCCGTGCCAATCCGTGGACACAGGGCTGATGTTAGAGAGTTCCAAGGGAAGTTCAACGAGATGCTACCAGCGCACTGATGGGCTTACCCGCTTAGACACCAGAAAATAATTCTTATATTTCAATAAGATAGAAAACACGTTCGCAATTTCGAGACGGACACGGCGAATAAAAACCCCAAACGCTTACGAAAAAGTAAGCCATTGCTTACACGAACAATTGCGTAAAGGGGTAATCAGCGCACATTGCCCCTCTGCCAGGCGTAAAAAAGCCCCGACACTGTCGAGGCCTTTTACCTTAAACAATCTCAGTCGTCGCTGACGGTAATCGTCGGCATCGCCGGGGCAGCGGCTTCCTGCAACACGATCCGCGCGCCCACATGACGAGCCAGTTCCTGATAAATCAGGGCGATCTGGCTATCCGGCTCTGCCATCACCGTTGGCTTACCGCCGTCAGCCTGTTCGCGAATCTGCATCGACAACGGTAGCGAGGCCAACAGTTCCACCCCGTACTGGGTCGCCAGCTTTTCGCCACCACCTTCACCGAACAGATGCTCGGCGTGACCGCAGTTGGAGCAGATGTGCACGGCCATGTTCTCCACCACACCCAACACCGGAATGTTGACCTTGCGGAACATCTCAACGCCCTTTTTCGCGTCCAATAGCGCCAGGTCTTGAGGGGTGGTCACGATCACGGAGCCGGCCACCGGGACTTTCTGCGCCAGGGTCAGTTGGATATCACCGGTGCCTGGCGGCATGTCGATCACCAGGTAATCCAAGTCGCCCCACGCGGTCTGGGTGACCAATTGCAGCAACGCCCCGGACACCATCGGCCCACGCCACACCATCGGCGTGTTGTCGTCGGTGAGGAAGGCCATGGACATCACTTCCACGCCCAGGGACTCGATCGGCACGAACCACTTCTGGTCCTTGACCTTGGGCCGCGTGCCTTCGGCAATGCCAAACATCACGCCCTGGCTGGGCCCGTAAATGTCCGCGTCGAGGATGCCCACGCGCGCACCCTCACGGGCCAGGGCCAGCGCCAGGTTGGCCGCTGTGGTGGATTTACCCACGCCGCCCTTGCCGGACGCCACCGCGACAACGTTTTTAACGTTGGCCAGGCCCGGGATCTGCGCCTGGGCCTTGTGCGGCGCGATCACGCATTGAATGTCAACCTTGGCCGAGCGCACGCCGTCGAGGTTTTCGATGGCCATTTGCAGCATCTGCGCCCAGCCGCTCTTGAACAAGCCGGCGGCGTAGCCCAGTTCCATTTGCACTGACACCTGATCGCCCTGGACCTCGATGCCACGCACACAGCCGGCACTGACCGGGTCCTGGTTCAAATAGGGGTCGGTGTACTGGCGAAGAACGGCTTCCACCGCTGCGCGATTCACGGCGCTCATGAGCTACTCCCGAAAAAGACTGACTGAAACAGGCGGCTATCCTAACCGTTCCGGCGAATTAACGGCATGCTTTCGAAGGTTCGGAAGATTCGGAAACAGCGCCACGGGGTGAAATATATCCGCCGGCGCTTTATAGTGGCCGACCTCCGTTTCATCAAGTAGCCGAGCCCCATGTCCGAGCCACGCAAGATCCTCGTCACCAGCGCCCTGCCCTATGCCAATGGTTCCATCCATCTTGGCCATATGCTTGAGTACATCCAGACCGATATGTGGGTGCGTTTCCAGAAACATCGCGGCAACCAATGCATCTATGTCTGCGCGGACGACGCCCACGGTTCGGCCATCATGTTGCGCGCCGAAAAGGAAGGCATCACCCCGGAACAACTGATCGCCAACGTGCAGGCTGAACACAGCGCCGACTTTGCCGAGTTCCTGGTGGACTTCGACAACTTCCATTCGACCCACTGCGAAGAAAACCGCGAGCTGTCGAGCCAGATCTACCTGCGATTGAAGGAAGCGGGGCACATCGACCAGCGTTCGGTGACCCAGTATTTCGACCCGGAAAAGAAAATGTTCCTGGCCGACCGCTTCATCAAGGGCACCTGCCCGAAATGCGGCACCGAAGACCAGTACGGCGACAACTGCGAAAAATGCGGCGCCACCTACGCACCGACCGACCTGAAGGATCCGAAGTCGGCGATTTCCGGCGCCACGCCGGTGCTCAAGGACTCCCAGCACTTCTTCTTCAAGCTCCCGGATTTCCAGCAAATGCTGCAAACCTGGACCCGCAGCGGCACCTTGCAGGACGCCGTGGCCAACAAACTCTCCGAATGGCTCGACAGTGGTCTGCAGCAGTGGGACATCTCCCGCGATGCGCCGTATTTCGGCTTCGAGATCCCGGGTGAGCCGGGCAAGTACTTCTATGTGTGGCTGGACGCGCCGATCGGTTACATGGCCAGTTTCAAAAACCTGTGCGAGCGTACGCCGCAGCTGGACTTCGATGCGTTCTGGGGCAAAGACTCCACCGCCGAGCTGTACCACTTCATCGGCAAGGACATCGTCAATTTCCACGCGCTGTTCTGGCCGGCGATGCTCGAAGGCTCGGGCTACCGCAAGCCGACCGGCATCAACGTGCATGGCTACCTGACGGTCAACGGTCAGAAAATGTCCAAGTCGCGCGGCACCTTTATCAAGGCGCGCACCTACCTGGACCACCTGTCGCCTGAATACCTGCGCTACTACTACGCCTCCAAGCTGGGCCGTGGCGTCGATGACCTGGACCTGAACCTGGAAGACTTCATACAGAAGGTCAACTCGGACCTCGTGGGCAAAGTCGTCAACATCGCCAGCCGATGCGCTGGTTTTATCCACAAGGGTAACGCCGGTGTACTGGTCGCCGAAAACGCTGCGCCGGAACTGACCGACTCGTTCCTGGCCGCCGCGCCAAGCATCGCCGACGCCTATGAAGCACGCGACTTCGCCCGCGCCATGCGCGAAATCATGGGCCTGGCTGACCGCGCCAACGCCTGGATCGCCGACAAGGCACCGTGGTCGTTGAACAAGCAGGAAGGCAAGCAGGCTGAAGTCCAGGCGATCTGCGCCACCGGCGTCAACCTATTCCGCCAACTGGTGATCTTCCTCAAGCCGGTGTTGCCGTTGCTGGCCGCCGACGCCGAAGCGTTCCTGAATGTGGCGCCGTTGACCTGGAACGACCACGCCACCTTGCTCAGCAATCACACGTTGAACGAGTTCAAGCCGCTGATGACCCGTATTGACCCGGTAAAAGTCCAGGCCATGACCGACGCCTCGAAAGAAGACCTGGTTGCCAGCCAGACCGATACCGGCTCGACGGCACCGGCAGGTAATGGTGAATTGGCCAAGGACCCGATTTCTCCAGAAATCGAGTTCGACGCCTTCGCCGCCGTGGACCTGCGCGTCGCGCTGATCGTCAAGGCCGAAGCGGTGGAAGGTGCCGACAAGCTGCTGCGTCTGACATTGGATATCGGTGACGAGCAACGCAACGTATTTTCCGGAATCAAAAGCGCTTATCCGGACCCGTCCAAACTCGATGGTCGCCTGACCATGATGATCGCCAACCTCAAGCCTCGGAAAATGAAGTTCGGTATTTCCGAAGGCATGGTGATGGCGGCCGGCCCCGGCGGTGAAGAGATCTACCTGCTGAGCCCTGACAGCGGCGCCAAGCCGGGCCAGCGCATCAAGTAAGCCCTGCCCGACAGCCCTGTCGTCTCGGCGACAGGGCTTTTCAGCTAGTGCCCCTCTCTTGGTTGCCGGATAATCAGGTTCTGTTTGTTTAACCGGCATGCCCTGGGGATTGTCATCACTCGGGTGACGCTCCTGGGTTTCAACGCAATGACCAACGCATGAACCTCATTCAACGTATCGACGCGCTCCTGCCACAGACCCAATGCGGCAAATGCGGGCATCCGGGCTGCAGGCCTTACGCCGAGGGTATTGCCCAGGGTGAGGCGATCAACAAGTGCCCGCCGGGCGGCCAGGAAACCATTATCGGGTTGTCGCAGTTGCTGAGCGTGCCGGTACTGAAGCTGGATACAACCCGGGGCGAGGCGCCTGCACAGGTGGCGTATATCCGTGAAGCTGAATGCATCGGCTGCACCAAGTGCATCCAGGCGTGCCCGGTGGACGCAATCGTCGGCGCGGCCAAGTTGATGCACACAGTGATCATCGACGAGTGCACGGGCTGCGACCTGTGCGTAGCGCCCTGCCCGGTAGACTGCATCGAAATGCGCCCACCAACGACAGTCCTGGCGATTGTGGGCGGCCTGGCGAAGAGCGACGAGGAGCGCCGCCAACGCGATTTCAAGCGCAACCGCGCACGGCAGCGCTTCGAACAACGTAACGCGCGCCTACACCAGGAAGAAGAACACAAATTGGCCGAGCGCCTTGCCAGGCTCAAGCGATCGCCGGCGATAGAGCCCGTTCAACTTGACGAAGCACAGGCTGCCCGGGACGCGGCGGTAAAGAAAGCCAAGATCAATGTCGCGATGAGCCGCGCCCAGTTGCACAAGTCCTTGAAGGCGTTTGGGCATCCACCGACCTTTGAGCAACAATCGCAATTGATTGCGCTACAGCAACAGTTCGAAACGTCGGAGCAGGCACTGGCCGCCCTAGAGGCGAGCCATACAATCACGCCGACGCCGCCCTCCAGTAATGCCGATCTAAAACGCGCCAAGATTCAGCTGGCTATGCGCCGCGCCGAGCTGAAAAAAGCCCAGGATCAGCATGCCGACCCGCAACAGTTGGCCCAAGCGCAACACCGATTGGATGAAGCACAGCGCCAGGTAGATACCCATGGTGCTTGACCCACTACTCGATACAACGCTGATCGAGCGTAAGGACCCCTGCGCCCCATGAATGCCGCAAAACGTCTGGAAATTTTCCGCCGGTTTCACGAAGACAATCCGGAACCCAAGACCGAACTCGCCTACTCGTCACCGTTCGAGTTGCTGATTGCGGTAATTCTGTCGGCGCAGTCCACGGATGTTGGCGTCAACAAGGCCACCGCAAAGCTGTATCCCGTCGCCAATACGCCAGAGGCGATCTATGCCTTGGGTGTGGAGGGTTTGTCGCAATACATCAAGACCATCGGCCTGTACAACAGCAAGGCCAAGAATGTCATCGAGACCTGCCGCCTATTGATAGAACGGCATGGCAGTGAAGTACCGCAAACGCGCGAAGCGCTGGAAGCGTTGCCGGGTGTGGGGCGAAAGACCGCCAATGTGGTACTCAATACCGCGTTTCGGCAACTGACCATGGCCGTGGACACGCACATTTTCCGGGTGAGCAACCGTACCGGTATCGCTCGCGGCAACAACGTGGTGGAAGTAGAAAAGCAGCTCATGAAGTTCGTGCCCAAACCCTATCTGCTGGACTCCCACCATTGGCTGATTCTTCATGGGCGCTACGTTTGCCAAGCCCGCAAGCCACGTTGCGGGAGTTGCCGCATCGAAGACCTGTGCGAATACAAGGACAAGACGTCCGACGATTGAGCGATCATTAACTTTTTCGATGAGTCGATTGAAAAAATCTTTTTTACCGCTTCATCAATTCTCGTTATAAGGAGCGCCAACGGCAGTCTTAGCCTGGAGTTAACCTTATGAGCACTGGCAAGGAACAACTGGAAGTAGAAGACGACCTCGTTGAGTCGGATGACGATGTGGCAGAAGCCCCTGTAGAGGTGGCAAAAACCAATCTAAGCAAACGCCGCACCATCGACAATCTTCTGGAAGAGCGACGCTTGCAAAAACAATTGGCCGATTACGACTTCGACCTCTGAACAAGCGACCAACGACCGGAAGCCTCCCTGACGGAGGCTTTTTTCTGCCGGTTGCCCTGGTTATTCGGGAGTTGCGTCACCCCTATACCAGTCCGTTACGCTGCGCCAACTCGATCAAGTCAACCAGCGACCGAGCATTGAGCTTGAGCAACAGGCGAGTCTTGTAGGTGCTGACGGTCTTGTTGCTGAGGAACATACCGTCGGCGATCTCCTTGTTGGTCTTGCCCCGTGCCAATTGTTGCAACACCATCATCTCTCTGCCCGAAAGGCGCTCGACCATATCGGCTTCGCTGGCGTTGCCCATGGTGGAGCGCACGGAATTGAGCGCCTGGTTTGGAAAGTAGCTGTAGCCTGATAGAACAGCCTTGATCGCACTCAGCAACTCGGTCAGGTCCTGTTGTTTGCACACGTAGCCGGCAGCGCCTGCCTGCATGCACCGCATGGAAAAATGGCCAGGAGCCTGAGAGGTCAGCACCAGCACCTTGAACGGCACAGATTGTTTGGTTGAAGACAGCCGGCAAATAACCTCCAGGCCATCGAGTTTGGGAATCCCAATATCCAATATAACAATGTCCGGCATATGCTCCCGTGCAAGTTGCAACGCGTCGACACCGTTGTCGGTCTCGGCAACGACCTCATAACCATGACGTTCCATTAGCATACGCACAGCAAGACGAATGACGGGATGATCATCCACGATCAGCACTTTATTCATGAGAAAGTCCAATTTCGCTGTTCGAATTATTTAGAGCAAACACAATAGCCTAGTCGTTTCCTAGTTGGCATAGCGTTCCCCCCCGAGCAACAGCAAGCAGAGACGCAACCCACAGAGATAAAAGAAATACCCTACAAAAAAACGCCGACTCAGATGTGTCTTGCTTTACAGAGCCTTTCAGACCTTTCCGGGGGCTTACATATTTTGAGGGAAATGACCCGACGATTAAGGGGCGGCGGTAAACGCGCCGCGCATGGCGTTCAGGCAAACCCTGCTGCACGGGGCATTCAGGAGCGGGACCGCGTGAAAACAAATAGTGTGTTTCAGTTCCCTTTAACATATTTATTAGATCCTTGTTTCCTACAGAACTTTCAGCGGCAAATAGACTCACCACAGTTTCATAAGTGAACTTTCTGTAAGACCAGTTCCTACACAGGTGTAAAAATTCATTCCCCTTTAAAACAACCCGCTTTAGGGCCGATACAAAATCGGTCCCACACGAACTTGAGCAATCATTAAATGGATAAACAACGCGTATTTATCCAAGGCTTTCGGCCAAAAAAAATGGCCCCTTTTAAGGGGCCATCCTTCACTGCGGATACAACAATCAGAACAACGAGCGGCCTTTGTTGGCAGCGATGCGCATGCGCAAGGCATTCAACTTGATAAAACCAGCTGCGTCCGCCTGGTTGTAAGCACCGCCATCCTCTTCGAAAGTGGCGATGTTGGCATCGAACAGCGAATCATCGGACTTACGCCCGGTGACAATCACATTGCCCTTGTACAGCTTCAGGCGCACAACGCCATTCACGTGGGCCTGGGAGGCATCGATCATCTGTTGCAACATCAGACGCTCAGGGCTCCACCAGTAGCCGGTGTAGATCAGGCTGGCGTACTTGGGCATCAGCTCGTCTTTGAGGTGAGCCACTTCACGATCCAGGGTAATGGACTCGATGGCGCGGTGAGCGCGCAGCATGATGGTGCCGCCCGGGGTTTCGTAGCAACCACGGGACTTCATGCCCACGTAACGGTTCTCGACGATGTCGAGGCGGCCGATGCCGTGTTCGCCGCCGATACGGTTCAGGGTCGCAAGCACGGTGGCCGGGGTCATTTCGACGCCGTCCAGTGCCACGATGTCGCCGTTGCGGTAGGTCAGTTCCAGGTACTGCGGTTTGTCTGGAGCGTTCTCCGGAGAGACGGTCCATTTCCACATGTCTTCTTCGTGCTCGGTCCAGGTGTCTTCCAGCACGCCGCCTTCATAGGAGATGTGCAGCAGGTTGGCGTCCATCGAGTACGGGGACTTCTTCTTGCCGTGGCGCTCGATCGGGATCGCATGCTTTTCAGCGTAATCCATCAATTTTTCACGGGACAGCAGGTCCCATTCACGCCAAGGTGCAATTACTTTCACGCCTGGTTTGAGAGCATAGGCGCCCAGTTCGAAACGCACCTGGTCGTTACCCTTACCGGTAGCGCCATGGGAAATAGCGTCAGCACCGGTTTCATTGGCGATTTCGATCAGGCGCTTGGCGATCAGCGGACGTGCGATGGAGGTACCCAGCAGGTACTCGCCTTCGTAGACGGTGTTGGCGCGAAACATCGGGAAAACGAAATCGCGGACGAACTCTTCGCGCAGGTCGTCAATGTAGATCTCTTTCACGCCCATGGCTTGCGCCTTGGCACGTGCTGGCTCGACCTCTTCGCCCTGACCCAGGTCAGCGGTGAAGGTCACCACTTCACAGTTATAAGTATCCTGCAGCCACTTGAGGATCACCGAAGTGTCCAGGCCGCCGGAATACGCGAGAACGACCTTGTTTACGTCGGCCATGCCATCACTCCACGGGGTTGTACGGAAAGGCGTCGATTCTACCGACCAAAACCGTGGATTTACAGGGGCGCGACAGCAAATGAAGATAAAGCGACAGATTATGTCGAGCGGGCGACCGATGGTCGCACGCTACGAGCGCACTTATGACTGCCGTTATGAAGTGTGCGCAGGATTGCTCGGGCCACTGGCCTGGGGAGCCGGTTTCTCCGGAGCCGCTACCCGCTCAAGCTGAATATTCACACGGCGGTTGCGGGCCCGATTGGCGGCATTGGTGTTGGGCACCAAGGGGTAGCTTTCGCCATGGAAACGCAGGGTGACCTGGGATTCCTGAATGCCGTTGGCCTTGAAGTAATCCATCACCGCCAATGCGCGACGACGCGACACATCGCGATTGCTCAGGCGGTTGCCACTGTTGTCCGAATGACCGTTCAACTCGATATGGTTGACGGTTGGATCCGCCTTCATGAATTCGAGAATCACCGACAATTTCTGTTTGGCCGCTGCATCCAATTCGATACCGCCGCCGGGGAAGCCGACTTCGGTCTGCTTGACCTGATCGTAATTCATCGGCAACAGCTTGGCGGTGCACAGCTGATAATCGCTGTAGGCCTTGTTGAACTTGACCGGCAACAGGCGAATTTCCGAGTAGCCGCCCTCACGCGCATAATGCCGAACAGTCGGCGAGCGCCCTTCGAGCAAGCCATTGAACAGGCGACCAGCCTGAGCCTGGGAGCTGTTAAAAAGCACATCGCCACTGCCGGCGCGCACGGCACCGAGGTTGATGTCGCCACGCCCCGGCTGCCAGGGAGCAGCAGCGGCCAGTAGGGTGGCCGACCCGGCGCCCAGCGAGCCGCCATAGGCTTTCAGACGGAAAGTCGCTTGCTCACCGGCCCGGCGTACGAACTCACCCGAACCGAAGTCGGTGATCGGCTGGGTCAGTCGGCACTCGAACTTGTCGCCTTCCACCTTCCACTCAATGTTCTCCAGACGTGTCTGGAACGTGAGGGCCATCGCAGGCAGGCTGGCGAACACACTGAGCAGGGCTAGATAATGCTGGCGCACGGGAGGCTCCACTGGTTTCTAC
>Ga0207650_10000366_pt1 | contig 43103 bp, 35 predicted proteins | sample KBSS63metaG_FD_184325 | JGI IMG/M metagenome (GOLD analysis project Ga0207650, IMG submission 184325) | Switchgrass rhizosphere microbial communities from Kellogg Biological Station, Michigan, USA - KBS S6-3 metaG (SPAdes) (version 2) | ecosystem: Host-associated > Plants > Roots > Rhizosphere...
CGCATCGACCCTCACCCGGGTATCCAATTGCAGGCGGTAGCCGTGGTGAGGGTCGATGCGGTTGTCGCTGCGCAGGTAGGAATAACTGACACCCGGCATCACCAGGTTACTCAGGCCCGAGTCATCGCCCAGGCGATATTCCTCGCGCTGGTATTTGAGCGAGATCACCCGGGTCCAGCCGCTGGGCAACTTGCTGTGCCATTCCGGGCCCACGGTGAGCAATTTACTCAGGGTGTCGGTGTTGGCCAGTTCTTCATTCTGGTAGCCACCGGCGAAACGCAGTTTGTCGGTAAGCGGTGGGTCCAGCGGGATGTCGTACCACAGCCCGACGTTCTGCCGCGGCGCCGACAGTTCGGTTTCCCAGCCATAACTGTGGCCTTGGGGGTTGACCCAGTGGCGCGTCCAGTTGGCTTTGCCGCGCGGCCCGACGTCGGTGGAAAACCCCAGGCCCAGGCCCATGGTGCGTGGCTTGCGGGTTTGCAGGCGTACGGCGACCGGGATGACATCGTTGGCCGATGCCGCCGGAGCGGCGTCCACGCGCACGCCCTCGAAAAAGCCGCTGGCTTGCAGGTTCTGGTTGAGTTCGGCGATCAGTTCGGAGTCGTACGGGTCGCCGGCCTTGAAGGGCACCATGCGTTGCAGCAGCTCTTCGTCGAACGGCGTGTCGCCGGCGAAGTTGACCATGCCCAGGGTGTAGCGCGGGCCGCTGTCGTAGACAAGTTCGATATCGGCAACGCCGGCCTGGGGGTCCACCGCCAGTTTCTGACGGGTAAACCGCCCGCTGAAAAAACCGTAGCGCGAGGCCTGGTTCTGGATCAGCCGCTTGGCGTCTTCGTAGTGGCCATGGTTGAGCACGGCGCCGGAAATGAGGTCGTTGCTGGCGGGCACGCGAAACGCCTTGAGGTTCGCGGCCGGGCCATCGACCCGCAAGGTCACGTTACGTAAATGCACCGGTTCGCCGGGGTCGATGGTGAGGATCAGGCGCGGGTTCTTGCCGCCCTTCACGTCACTTTCGATCTGTGGCTGATAAAAGCCCAACGCCTGGGCGGCTTTGCGCGCCTGCTCCTCGGCGCCACGGCTGAACCGTAGCAAGGCCTCTTCATCACGATCGCCCACCCCGCCGATATAGCCTTCGATGTTGGCTTTCAACGCGTCGTTCGAGGGTTTGATCCGCACGTCCAATTCGCTTTGTGCAAATGCGCCGCAGCTTGTGAACAGCAGAACCAAGCCGCTGGTAAATCTTCCTGGAAATCTCATAGGCGCGGATGCTACACGAGCTGAAGAGTTACGTTGAACTGAGAATTATCTGAATAATTCTGTTCTAAGCCGTTGTCGCCTGTAACGACTGCGGGTTGGGATGGAAAAACACGTGCTCCAGGATAGGCCCTACAGCCACTTCGCCGATTTCCTCGTAGCCCTGGCGTTTATAGAAATCCAGATACCGTGAGTTTCCGGTATCCAGCACCACCCCGGACGAATGCGGGTCGTCGGCGCACCAGTTGTGGACCGCCTCCAGCAACTGCTCGCCGTAGTGCTTGCCCTGGAACTGTGGGTGAATACCCAACAATGGCAGCACGTGCACCGACTCGCTGGGCAGGCACGCCAGCACCGCGTGATGGTAGTCGAGGTAACGCCGCGTACCGCGTACGCCGGTGCTCAGCCACATGCGCAACTGCCAGGCCCAGCTCTCGGTAATTCCCAGGCGCCGTTGCGGCGGGGCGATCAGGGCAATACCGATCAGCCGATCATTCACGAACAGCCCAATGGCAGGCAGCTTCTGGAAAAAGTGTTGCTTGACCAGTTCGCGCACCGTGGCGCGTACCCGTTGTTCATAGCCGGTACGCTCTGCTTCGAAGATATAGGCGAACGTCGGCTCATGCCGATAAGCCTGGTACAGCAGTGAGCGGGCCTCGCGGGAGTACCCGCTGTTGAGCAGGCGGATTTCAGCAACGGCAGTCGAAGTTTCAGGCATACGGTCAATCTCCCTGGGCGCCATTTAAACGATGGCGTTCGTATGGGTACGAACCTGCGCGGCACAAATCGTTCTCAGACCTTAGCAGCGCAACTGTGCTACCGCCACGCTGGCCCCCGTCTGACTTGTCGGCTAGCATCGCCCTTTTGCCAGGACCGGACTGCCGACCATGAAAATCGTCTCCTTCAATATCAACGGGCTGCGCGCCCGCCCCCATCAGTTGGCGGCGCTGATTGAAAAGCACCAACCGGATGTGATCGGCCTGCAGGAAACCAAAGTCCACGACGATCAGTTCCCCCTGGCCGAAGTACAGGCCCTTGGCTACCACGTGTATTACCACGGCCAAAAAGGCCATTACGGGGTGGCCTTGCTTTCGCGCAAGGAAGCACTGAGCGTGAACAAAGGTTTTGCCAGCGATGAAGAAGACGCCCAGCGCCGCTTTATCTGGGGCACCTTCGCCGATGAAAACGGCCAGCCGATCACCATCATGAATGGCTATTTCCCCCAAGGCGAAAGCCGCGACCACCCTACCAAGTTTCCGGCCAAGCAACGGTTCTACGAAGATTTGCAGCACCTGCTGGAAAGCCAGTTCAGCAATGACCAGGCGCTGGTGGTGATGGGCGACGTGAATATTTCCCCGGAAGATTGCGACATTGGCATCGGCCCCGACAACGCCAAGCGCTGGCTGAAAACCGGCAAGTGCAGCTTCCTGCCGGAAGAGCGCGAGTGGATGGCCCGCTTGAAGAACTGGGGCCTGGTGGACAGCTTCCGCCACCTCAACCCGGACGTGGCCGACCGCTTCAGCTGGTTCGACTACCGCAGCCGTGGGTTTGAAGATGAGCCCAAGCGTGGGCTGCGCATTGACGTGATCATGGCGTCCACTGGCCTGGTGCAGCGGGTCAAGGATGCCGGGGTGGATTACGATTTGCGCGGCCTGGAAAAGCCGTCGGACCATGCGCCGATCTGGCTTGAACTGAGCTGATCCCCCTCACCGTCTTGGGTTGAATGTGGGAGGGCTTTCCCACATTTGATCGCTTGATTGCCAGTCACATTATTGCAATCCAACTGACTTAATCTCGCGGAACTCCCTTTGGCTTGAGAAGGTGCCGGCATGACGCTGCGCGTTCTGTTTCTGTTGTGTTGCGCGGTGCCCCTCTGCGCCATGGCCACTCCCCTACCCGTCCCCGAACAAGGCCCCGCGTTGCGCATCCAGGGCTCCAACACCATCGGCGCGGCGCTGGGACCTGCGTTGGCCAAGGGATTGATGGAGCAACAGGGCTTGCAGGCGATACACACTGAGCCGGCCAGCGCCAACGAGCAGCGTGTGATCGGCAAGACTCGCCAGGGGAAGTCGGTCACTGTCGAAGTGGCGGCTCATGGTTCCAGCACGGGTTTTGCTGCGCTGAAAAACTCCACGGCCGACCTCGCGGCTTCATCCCGCCCGATCAAGGACAATGAGCTGGTCGACCTCGAGCCCCTCGGCGACCTGAAAAGCCCCGGCGCCGAACAGGTGATCGCCATTGACGGCTTGGCGATCATCCTCAACCCGCAAAACCCGCTGAATACCTTGAACACCGAGCAACTGGCGCAAGTCTTCAACGGTGAAGTCAGCACCTGGGAGGCGCTGGGCGGTATCGGCGGGCCTATCCATGTGTATGCGCGGGATGATCAGTCCGGCACCTACGACACCTTCAAGGAACTGGTGCTGCGCTTGCGTGGCAAGCCCCTCGTCGCTTCGGCCAAGCGTTTCGAGTCGAGCGAGCAGTTGTCGGATGCGGTGAGCCAGGACGCCCAAGGCATCGGGTTTATCGGCCTGCCCTATGTACGCCAGGCCAAGGCCGTGGCGATTGTGGACGGCGACTCACAACCCATGTTGCCGCTCAACAGCCTGATTGCCACCGAGGATTACCCACTGTCCCGGCGGCTGTTCTTTTATTTGCCGCCGGCAGGCCACAACCCATGGGCCAAGGCACTGGTGGAGTTTGCCCAGAGCAGCAAGGGCCAGGCCATCGTCGCGGCCAACGGGTTTATCGCGCAGCAGGTGCAGGCGATGGCGGTGCAAGCGCGCGGGTCGATGCCCGAGGACTATCAAGCCATCGCCCGCGATGCCCAGCGGCTGACGGTGAATTTTCGTTTCGAAGAAGGCAGCGCCAGCCTGGATAACAAAGCGCGCCAGGATCTGCAGCGGGTGGTGGCGTACCTGCGCAACCACGCCAAGCTGGATAAACAGGTGACACTGGTGGGGTTCGGCGACGCCAAGAATGACCCGCAGCGGGCCGCGTTGCTGTCGAAGCTGAGGGCGATGGCGGTGCGTCGCGAGTTGGTAAAAAACGGCGTGGTGCTCAGGGACATTCGCGGGTTTGGCGCGCAGATGCCGGTGGCGGCGAATACCGCGGATGAAGGCCGGATCAAGAATCGGCGGGTGGAGGTCTGGGTGTATTAAAACCTGAGCCTTGCGGGGCTCAGGCTTGCTCCCGATACAGGCGACGCGATCTTACTGCCCGCCGCGCATCAGCTCTTTGGGCACGTACTTGCCGATCTCGAATTTGCCGATGGCTGCGCGGTGCACTTCGTCCGGGCCGTCGGCCAGGCGCAGGGTACGTTGCATGGCGTACATGTAGGCCAGCGGGAAGTCATTGGACACGCCCGCTCCGCCATGGATCTGAATGGCGCGGTCGATCACTTTCAAGGCCACGTTCGGTGCCACCACCTTGATTTGGGCGATTTCGCTTTTCGCCACTTTATTACCCACGGTGTCCATCATGTAGGCGGCTTTTAACGTCAGCAGGCGCGCCATGTCGATTTCCATCCGTGAGTCGGCGATCTTGTCGATATTGCCGCCCAAACGGGCTAACGGCTTGCCAAATGCGCTGCGGCTGACCGAGCGTTTGCACATCAATTCCAGCGCACGCTCGGCCATGCCGATGGAGCGCATGCAGTGATGGATACGGCCCGGGCCAAGACGGCCCTGGGCGATTTCAAAGCCGCGGCCTTCGCCGAGCAGGACGTTTTCATACGGCACGCGCACGTTGTCGAACAGCACTTCGGCGTGGCCGTGGGGCGCGTCGTCGTAGCCGAACACCGGCAGCGGCCGTACGATTTTCACCCCGGGGGTGTCCACCGGCACCAGGATCATCGAGTGCTGTTGGTGGCGCGGCGCATCCGGATTGCTCAGGCCCATGAAGATCAGGATCTTGCAGCGCGGGTCGCAGGCGCCGGAGGTCCACCACTTTTTACCGTTGATCACCCATTCGTCGCCCTGGCGTTCGGCGCGGGCGGCCATGTTGGTGGCGTCCGAGGAGGCCACGTCGGGTTCGGTCATGGCGAAGGCCGAACGGATCTCGCCGCGCAGCAGCGGCTCGAGCCAGCGGTGCTTTTGCTCTTCGTTGGCATAACGCACCAGCACTTCCATGTTGCCGGTGTCGGGGGCCGAGCAGTTGAACGGCTCCGGGCCCAGCAAGGATCGGCCCATGATTTCGGCCAGCGGTGCGTACTCAAGGTTGGTCAGGCCGGCGCCCAGTTCGGACTCGGGCAGGAACAGATTCCACAGGCCCTCGGCTTTAGCGCGGGCCTTGAGCTCTTCCATGATTGCGGTGGGCTGCCAGCGGTCGCCTTCGCTGACCTGGCGCTCGAACACCGGCTCAGCCGGGTAGACGTAAGCGTCCATGAAGGCGGTGACGCGTTCACGCAGTTCCTGAACCTTGGGCGAATAGGCGAAATCCATGAGCAGCTCCCTTCTCTGAGAGGTTGTTTAAGTCATGCAATCGATGCTAGAACAGCGTTGATAATTTACCTAGCCTATTCTCGGCGTGTATTAACATTCATCACCGATATATGATCGACGCCTCGGCACGCAACAAATCGCCACCTAACAATAAGAGCGCACCCCAATGAATCTGAGCAAGGTCGACCTCAACCTCTTTATCGTCTTCGACGCGATCTACACCGAAGCCAACCTGACCCGCGCCGGGCAGATCGTCGGCATCACCCAGCCGGCGGTGTCCAACGCATTGGCGCGCCTGCGCGAGACCTTCAACGACCCGCTTTTCGTGCGCACCGCCCAAGGCATGGTGCCTACGCCCATGGCGCAGAACATCATCGGGCCGGTGCGCAATGCGCTGTCGTTGCTGCGGGTGTCGGTGCAGGAAAGCCGCATTTTCAACCCGCAACAGGCGGCCAAGACCTACCGCATCAGCATGACCGACCTGACGGAGGCGGTGATCTTGCCGCTGCTGTTCCAGCGCCTGCGCCGCCTGGCGCCGACGGTGGTGATCGAGAGTTTCCTGTCCAAGCGCCGCGAAACCACCAAGGAACTGGCCGCCGGCCGCCTGGACTTTGCGGTGGACGCGCCGCTCAACACCGACCCGCAAGTGCGCCATGTCAAGCTGATGGAAGACCGCTACGTGTGCGCCATGCGCAAGGGCCACCCGATGGTGGGTAAAGACAAACTGACCCTGGACGATTACATGGGGCTGACCCATATCCATATCTCCAGCCGCCGCAACGGCTTGGGCCATGTCGACCTGGCCCTCGGCAAGATGGGCCTGCAGCGCAAGATCGCCCTGCGCTCCCAGCATTACCTGATGGCCTCGCAAGTGCTGCAGCAGACCGATATGGTCATGACCGTGCCCGAACGCTTCGCCCGGCGCCATGAACTGCACTGGTTCAATTTGCCGGTCAATGATGTGCCGCCGGTGGAAACCCATTTGTACTGGCACGAAAGCACCGACCAGGACCCGGCCAACCGCTGGATGCGCGAACAGATGATCGAGTTGTGCCAGCAAGTGACGGCCCATGAGAAAAAACTGGATGGCAAGCAGGCTTGACCTGCGCCGGGGCTGCAAAGCAGCCCTTGACGTTAACGTAAACCAGCCACTAGCCTAACGCCCAAGCCACCCTTGAGCATCGTCATGAGCACCACTTACAGCATTTCCGACCTCGCCCGCGAGCTCGACATCACCACCCGCGCCATTCGCTTTTATGAAGAGCAAGGCTTGCTGGCCCCGGAGCGCCGGGGCCAGGAACGCATCTACTCGGCGCGGGACAAGGTCAGCCTCAAGCTGATCCTGCGCGGCAAACGCATCGGCTTTTCCCTAGCCGAATGCCGCGAGTTGATCGAACTCTATGACCCCACCAGCGGCAACCATATCCAGCTCAACAGCATGCTGGCGAAAATCGCCGAGCGCCGTGAGCAACTGGAACAGCAGTTGCTGGATATCGAGCAGATGAAACTGGAACTGGACACCGCCGAAGAGCGCTGCACCCAGGCCCTTGCGCACACCATGAGCCAGGCCGGCCATTGATCAGAAGGTAACTGCCATGTCCCTCCCCTCCTACGTACGCCTGGTGGAAGTCGGCCCGCGCGACGGTTTGCAGAACGAAGCCCACCCCATCAGCGTGGCCGACAAAGTGCAACTGGTGGACGCTCTCAGCGCCGCGGGCTTGAGCTATATCGAAGTCGGCAGTTTTGTCTCGCCCAAGTGGGTGCCGCAGATGGCCGGTTCGGCCGAGGTGTTTGCGCAAATCCAGCGCAAGCCCGGCGTGACCTACGGCGCGCTGGCGCCGAACCTGCGCGGCTTTGAAGATGCCCTGGCGGCCGGGGTGAAGGAAGTCGCGGTGTTTGCGGCCGCGTCCGAAGCGTTTTCCCAGCGCAATATCAATTGCTCCATCAGCGAAAGCCTGGAACGGTTTGTGCCGATCATGGCCGCCGCCAAAGCCCATGGGGTGAGCGTGCGCGGGTATGTGTCCTGCGTGTTGGGTTGCCCGTACGAAGGCTCGGTCGCACCGGAACAGGTGGCGGCGGTTGCCCGCGAACTGTTCGCCATGGGCTGTTATGAAGTGTCCCTGGGCGACACCATCGGCACCGGCACGGCGGGCGCCACGCGGCGGCTGTTTGAGGTGGTGGGTGCCCAGGTGCCACGGGACAAACTGGCCGGTCACTTCCATGACACCTACGGCCAGGCGATTGCCAATATCTACGCCAGCCTGCTGGAGGGCATCCAGGTGTTCGACAGCTCTATCGCGGGCCTTGGCGGCTGCCCCTATGCCAAGGGCGCAAGCGGTAACGTCGCCACCGAGGATGTGGTGTACCTGCTCAATGGCTTGGGGATCGACACCGGTATCGACCTGGAGGCCTTGATTCTTGCGGGCCGGCAAATCAGTACGGTACTGGGCCGGCCTACCGGCTCACGGGTGGCCAAGGCGCGCAGTGCGGTTTGAGTAGAAGGCTTGTGACAATGTGTTACCGAGCCTCTACACATCGAGTAACACGGGAACATATTGTGGGGCATTGGCCGCGTGGCATTTCCCCTAAAAAACTCAAGCCATTGAATTTAAACGACTTTTAAAAGTTGGCACGCCTTCTGCTATCTCTATTGCATAACAAGAATAAAAAGCACCAAACCTAATAAAAATAAGACGAAACGACTCTGACATAACAAAAACAACACGGCAGAGACGCAGCTAACAGATTTTTTTGGAGAAGATGTGCTTCGCAGGGTACGGCTTGCCGAAACCCGCAACCGGTTAGAGAACAATAAAACTACCTCAGGTAGCTACCCACTGGTTGGATCGTTTACGAAGAAGCAGATCAGCGCTCAAAAAAATACGTTTGCTCTTGACCCCGAATGGGGGTCGCCAAAAACAGCAACAAAGGGCCACGGCTGCCAAAAACAACAACAGGCCGCCCCTCAATAATAAAAAAGAGCACGCAACGACACATTAAAGGGGACCTTCGGGTCCCCTTTGTGCGTTCTGCGTTTCGACAAACCCAAGCCCGGCAGCGCGCCCACCTGGGTTGTGTCGCTTCAGGTGGAGTGGGCTCGCAACTCCTCGATCGAGATCTCACGCATCCGAAACTTCTGGATCTTGCCCGTCACCGTCATCGGAAACGCCTCCACGAACTTGAAATACCTCGGCGTCTTGAAGTGCGCGATGCGGCCCTTGCACCAGTTCTGAAGCTCAAGCTCGTTGACCATATGGCCTGAATGACATTTGACCCAGGCGACGATCTCTTCGCCGTAACGCTCATCGGGAATACCGATGACCTGCACGTCCGCCACCGCCGGATGGGTGAAGAAAAACTCCTCCAATTCCCGCGGATACACGTTCTCGCCGCCACGGATGATCATGTCCTTGTTACGCCCCGCGATGCACACGTAACCCTGCTCGTCCATGGTCGCCAGGTCGCCGGTGTGCATCCAGCCGGCCTCGTCAATAGCGTCGCGGGTGCCTTCGGGGTTGTTCCAGTAGCTGAGCATCACGCTGTAGCCTCGGGTGCACAACTCGCCAATCTCACCGCGCGCGACCGTGTTGCCATCGCCGTCGATAATCTTGTGTTCCAAGTGCGGCTGGGTGCGGCCGACCGTGGTGACGCGGCGTTCCAAGTCGTCCGTGGCAGCGGTCTGCAACGATACCGGGCTGGTTTCGGTCATGCCGTAGGCGATTTGTACTTCGCCCATGTGCAACTCATTGATGACCCGGCGCATCACTTCGATGGGGCATGTGGCGCCGGCCATGATGCCGGTGCGCAGGCTGGACAATTCAAACTCGCCCCGCCGTGGGTGGTCGAGCAAGGCGATAAACATGGTAGGCACGCCGTACAGGCCGGTAGCGCGCTCCGCGGCGATGGCGGTGAGGGTCAGCAGCGGGTCGAAGCCGTCATTGGGGTAGATCATGGTGGTGCCGTGGGTGATGCAACCCAGGTTGCCCATCACCATCGCGAAACAGTGATACAGCGGCACCGGGATCACCAGGCGATCCCGCGCAGTCAGGCCCAGGCTTTCGCCGACCATGTAGCCGTTGTTGAGGAGGTTGTGGTGACTGAGGGTGGCACCCTTGGGGAAGCCGGTGGTGCCGGAGGTGTACTGGATATTCACGGGCTGGTCGACGTGCAGGCTGGCCTGGCGGCGGTGCACTTGCTCGGGCGGCACACCCGCGCCGAGGGCCGTCAGTTGCGACCAGGGCAAGAACCCCGAAGGTGGGTTGGGGTCAAGGCTGATGAGGCCGCGCAGATCGGGCTTCAGCTCTTGAAGCATCGCGTGGTAATCGGAGGTTTTGAACGACCCGGCACATACCAGCCATTGGCAACCGGATTGCTTGAGCACGTAGTCCAGCTCACTGCTGCGGTAGGCCGGGTTGATATTCACCAGGATCACCCCGAGCTTGGCGCTGGCGACCTGGCTGATGCACCACTCGGCACAATTGGGCGCCCAGATCCCCAGGCGGTCGCCGGCCCGCATGCCCAACGCCAGGAATGCACGGGCGTGCAGTTCAACCGTTTCGGCCAGTTGCCGCCAGGTATAGCGGCGCTGCTGATGACGCACCACAAGGGCTTCGCCGTCGGGGTATTGCGCCACCGTGTGATCGAAGGCCTGGCCAATGGTCATGGCCAGTAAGGGCTTATCCTGAGAGCCACGGCTGTAGCTCGGGTGCGGTTGATCCATAACGACCCCTGTTGTCTTTTTTGTAGGTTGACGTGAACGTAAACTACGATTGACAGCGTCGTAACGCAAGCTTACGTTAACGTAAAGGTGAGCGCCCTCCCCTGGCGCGCCATCGACACAACAACAACGCTGACATTAAGGTGCCTGTCCATGAGTTACCCGTCCCTGAACTTCGCCCTTGGCGAAACCATCGACATGCTGCGCGACCAGGTGCAGTCCTTTGTGGCCAAGGAAATCGCTCCCCGCGCGGCACAGATCGACATCGATAACCTGTTCCCCGCCGACCTGTGGCGCAAGTTCGGAGACATGGGCCTGTTGGGGATCACCGTGGCGGAAGAATATGGTGGCGCCGGGCTGGGCTACCTGGCCCACGTGGTCGCCATGGAAGAAATCAGCCGTGGCTCGGCTTCGGTGGCACTGTCCTACGGCGCGCACTCGAACTTGTGCGTGAACCAGATCAACCGCAACGGCAACCACGAACAGAAACTCAACTACCTGCCCAAACTGATCAGCGGCGAACACGTCGGCGCCCTGGCCATGAGCGAGCCGAATGCCGGCTCCGATGTGGTCTCGATGAAGCTGCGCGCCGACAAACGTGGCGACCATTACGTGCTCAATGGCAGCAAGACCTGGATCACCAACGGTCCCGACGCCAACACCTATGTGATCTACGCCAAGACCGACCTGGACAAGGGCCCGCATGGCATCACCGCGTTTATCGTCGAGCGCGACTGGAAAGGCTTCAGCCGCAGCAACAAATTCGACAAGCTGGGCATGCGCGGCTCCAATACCTGTGAGCTGTTTTTCGACGACGTCGAAGTGCCGCAGGAGAACATCCTCGGCGTACTCAACGGTGGCGTTAAAGTGCTGATGAGCGGCCTCGACTACGAACGCGTGGTGCTCTCCGGCGGCCCCACCGGGATCATGCAGGCCTGCATGGACCTGATCGTGCCCTATATCCATGACCGCAAGCAGTTCGGCCAGAGCATCGGCGAGTTCCAGCTGATCCAGGGCAAGGTCGCCGACATGTACACCCAACTCAACGCCAGCCGTGCCTACCTCTACGCGGTTGCGCAGGCCTGCGAGCGCGGCGAAACCACACGCAAGGACGCCGCCGGGGTGATCCTGTACAGCGCCGAACGCGCCACGCAAATGGCCCTGGATGCCATCCAGATTCTGGGCGGGAATGGCTATATCAATGAGTTCCCCGCCGGGCGCTTGCTGCGTGACGCCAAGCTGTACGAAATCGGCGCCGGCACCAGTGAGATTCGGCGGATGCTGATCGGGCGCGAACTGTTCAACGAAACCCGCTGAGGGAACGCGCCATGGCCACCCTGCACACCCAACTCAACCCGCGCTCGGCGGAATTCGCCGCCAACAGCGCGGCAATGCGCCAACAGGTCGACGCCCTGCACACCTTGCTCGCCCACGTGCAGCAAGGCGGCGGCGCCAAGGCTCAGGAGCGGCATACCTCACGGGGCAAGCTGCTGCCGCGCGAGCGCATCAACCGCCTGCTGGACCCCGGCTCGCCGTTTCTGGAACTCAGCCAATTGGCCGCTCACCAAGTGTATGGCGAGGATGTGCCCGCCGCCGGGGTGATCGCCGGGATCGGCCGCGTGGAGGGCGTCGAATGCATGATCGTCGCCAACGACGCCACGGTGAAAGGCGGCTCGTACTACCCACTCACGGTGAAAAAACATCTGCGCGCCCAAGCCATCGCCGAGCAGAACCGCCTGCCGTGCATCTACCTGGTGGACTCCGGCGGCGCCAACCTGCCGCGTCAGGACGAAGTGTTCCCCGACCGAGAACACTTCGGGCGCATCTTCTTCAATCAGGCCAACATGAGTGCCCAGGGCATCCCGCAGATCGCCGTGGTGATGGGCTCATGCACCGCCGGTGGCGCCTATGTACCGGCCATGGCCGACGAAGCGATTATGGTGCGCCACCAGGCCACCATCTTCCTCGCCGGCCCGCCGCTGGTGAAAGCCGCCACCGGTGAAGTGGTCAGCGCCGAAGACCTTGGCGGTGCCGATGTGCACTGCAAGGTCTCCGGCGTGGCCGACCACTATGCCGACAGCGACGAACACGCCCTGGCCCTGGCCCGGCGCAGCGTGGCCAACCTCAACTGGCGCAAGCACGGCCAATTGGCCCAGCGCGTGCCGATGGCGCCGCTGTACAGCGGCGAAGAGTTGTATGGCGTGATCCCGGCCGATGCCAAGCAGCCGTTCGACGTGCGCGAAGTAATCGCGCGGCTGGTGGACGGTTCGGTGTTCGATGAGTTCAAGGCGCTGTTCGGCACCACCTTGGTGTGCGGTTTTGCGCACCTGCACGGCTACCCGATTGCAATCCTGGCCAACAACGGGATTCTGTTCGCCGAAGCGGCACAAAAGGGCGCGCACTTTATCGAACTGGCCTGCCAACGCGGAATCCCGCTGCTGTTCCTGCAGAACATCACCGGTTTTATGGTCGGGCAAAAATACGAAGCCGGCGGCATCGCCAAGCATGGCGCCAAACTGGTCACTGCCGTGGCTTGCGCCAAGGTGCCGAAATTCACCGTGATCATCGGCGGCAGCTTTGGCGCCGGTAACTACGGCATGTGCGGCCGCGCCTACGACCCGCGTTTTTTGTGGATGTGGCCCAACGCGCGCATTGGTGTGATGGGCGCCGAGCAGGCCGCAGGGGTGCTGGTGCAGGTCAAGCGTGAGCAGGCCGAGCGGGCCGGTAACCCCTTCAGTGCCGAGGAGGAAGCGGCGATCAAACAGCCGATCCTCGACCAGTATGAAACCCAGGGTCACCCCTACTATTCCAGCGCGCGCCTATGGGATGACGGCGTGATCGACCCGTTGCAGACCCGCGATGTGCTGGCCCTGGCCCTCTGCGCCGCGCTGAACGCCCCCATCGAGCCGAGCCGCTTCGGCGTGTTCCGCATGTAACTGGAGCTGTACCCCATGAGCGATTTCAACACCCTCGAACTGATCACCGACCGCCGTGGTTTTGCCACGCTGTGGCTCAGTCGTGAAGCCAAGAACAACGCGTTCAACGCCGAAATGATCCGCGAACTGATCATCGCCCTCGACCACGTGCAAGGCGATGCCTCCCTGCGTTTCCTGGTGCTGCGCGGGCGCGGCAAGCACTTCAGCGCCGGCGCCGACCTGGCCTGGATGCAGCAGTCGGCCGAGCTGGATTACCACACCAACCTCGACGACGCGCGCGAACTGGCCGAGCTGATGTACAACCTGGCCAAGCTGAAAATCCCTACCCTGGCGGTGGTGCAAGGGGCGGCTTATGGCGGCGCGCTGGGCTTGATCAGTTGCTGCGACATGGCCATCGGCGCCGACGACGCGCAGTTCTGTCTGTCGGAAGTGCGTATCGGCCTGGCACCGGCGGTGATCAGTCCCTTCGTGGTGCAGGCCATCGGCGAGCGTGCGGCGCGGCGCTATGCCCTTACCGCCGAACGCTTTGGCGGCCAGCGTGCGCGGGACATCGGCCTGCTCGCGGAAAGCTATCCGGCGGGCGAGCTGGACACGCACGTGGAACAGTGGATCGCCAACCTGCTGCACAACAGCCCCGCCGCGATGCGCGCCAGCAAAGACTTACTGCGTGAAGTGGGTAACGGCGCCCTCACCCCTGCCCTGCGTCGCTATTGCGAAAATGCCATCGCACGGATTCGCGTCAGCGCCGAAGGCCAGGAAGGCTTGAGAGCCTTCCTGCAAAAACGTGCGCCCAGTTGGCAACCGCAGGAGCCGCGCTCATGAGCACGTTGACCACCTTACTGGTGGCGAACCGTGGCGAAATCGCCTGCCGGGTGATGCGTACCGCCAAGGCCATGGGCTTGACCACGGTCGCCGTGCACAGCGCCATCGACCGCGACGCGCGACACAGCCGCGAGGCTGATGTCCGCGTCGACCTGGGCGGCAGCAAGGCCACGGAGAGCTACCTGCAAATCGACAAGCTCATCGCCGCCGCCCAGGCCAGCGGGGCCCAGGCGATTCATCCGGGCTACGGCTTCCTGTCCGAAAACGCCGCCTTTGCCCGCGCGATTGAAGCCGCGGGCCTGATCTTCCTCGGCCCACCCGCCTCGGCCATCGACGCCATGGGCAGCAAATCCGCCGCCAAGGCGCTGATGGAGACCGCCGGCGTGCCACTGGTACCGGGTTATCACGGCGAAGCCCAGGACTTGGAGACTTTCCGCGAAGCCTGCGCACGCATCGGTTACCCGGTACTGCTCAAGGCCACAGCCGGTGGCGGCGGCAAGGGCATGAAGGTGGTCGAGCACGTCGACCAACTCGCCGAAGCCCTGGCCTCGGCCCAGCGTGAAGCCCTGTCGTCCTTTGGCAATGGGCAGATGCTGGTGGAGAAATACCTGCTCAAGCCACGCCATGTGGAGATCCAGGTATTTGCCGATCAACACGGGCATTGCCTGTACCTCAACGAGCGGGATTGCTCGATCCAACGTCGCCATCAAAAAGTCGTCGAAGAAGCACCGGCACCGGGGTTGAGCGTTGAACAACGCCGGGCCATGGGCGAAGCCGCCGTACGGGCGGCCCAGGCTATTGGCTACGTAGGCGCCGGCACGGTGGAGTTCTTGCTGGACGCACGCGGCGAGTTCTTTTTCATGGAAATGAACACGCGGTTGCAGGTGGAGCACCCGGTGACCGAGGCGATTACCGGCCTGGACCTGGTAGCCTGGCAGATTCGCGTGGCCCAGGGCGAAGCGCTGCCGCTCACCCAGGAACAAGTGCCGCTGATCGGCCACGCGATTGAAGTGCGCTTGTATGCCGAAGATCCGACCCATGACTTCCTGCCCGCCACCGGGCATCTGGCGCTGTATCGCGAATCGGCACCCGGTGCGGGCCGCCGGGTAGACAGCGGTGTCGAGCAAGGTGACAGCGTATCGCCCTTTTACGACCCGATGCTCGGCAAGCTGATTGCCTGGGGCGAGGACCGTGAACAGGCACGCCTGCGCTTGCTGAGTATGCTCGATGAATTTGCCGTCGGCGGGCTGAAGACCAACCTGGGGTTCCTGCGGCGCATCATCGGGCACCCGGCGTTTGCAACCGCGCAGTTGGATACCGGGTTTATTCCACGTTATCAGGATGAGTTGCTACCGCCACCCGGTGAATTGAGCGATGAGTTCTGGCAGGCGGCGGGCGCGGCCTTTATGCAGAGCTTGCCCGTGGCTGAAGGGCCGTGGGCGGATAGACGTGGTTTTCGTGCCGGTTTGCCCGCCGAGGTGTCGTTGCACCTGAGCTGCAACGGGCAGGATCGGTTGGTGACGTTGGCGGCAGATGCTGCGCAGTTGCAGGGCGAACAGTTGCTGATCGAGCGTCAGGGCGTGCGCCGTTCACACTTGGCGGTGCGTCGCGCGGGGGCGGTGTTTTTGCGTTGGGATGGCGAGATACAGTGCGTCAGCCTGTTCGACCCGATTGCAGCGGTGGAGGCCAGCCAGTCTCACCAGGGAGGCCTCACGGCGCCAATGAACGGCAGCATCGTACGGGTGCTGGTGGACATTGGCCAAGCGGTCGAAGCCGGCGCGCAACTGGTGGTATTGGAGGCAATGAAAATGGAGCACAGCATCCGCGCGCCCCAGGCGGGGGTGGTCAAGGCGCTGTTCTGCCAGGAGGGCGAAATGGTTGCCGAGGGGTGCGCACTGGTGGAGCTCGAAACAGTCGGCTAGAACTTCGCGGTCGCCTGCACCACGACGCCAAGGATGCGGCAATCGGCGTCAAACAGCTGTTTCGGATAAGTGGGGTTGAGCGGCACCAGGTAGCGCTGGCCGCTCTCTTCCAGTAGCTGGCGGAACGTCGCGTGAGGCCGGTCAGCCCATTGGGCGACCACCAAATTGCCGGGCTCGGCGCTAAGGGCCGGATCCACCAGGATCATCATGCCCGCAGCGATGCTCAGGCCGCTGGGTGCGGTCATGGCATCGCCTGTAACCGGCAGCCAGAAGGCGTCGCCTCGCGCATGGTAGTCGGTCGTTTCGAAACGCGCGGCGCCGTAGGCCTGGCGTTCTTCGCGGACTTCGCACAGGCCACTCCAGTCGTTGACCGGGTAACGAAAATACGGGTTGTACTGTGTTGACAGGGCTGGTGCGTCGCGGGCCTTTTCGCGGACTTCCTGCACCACTTCCAGGTAACCCAGGCCCAGTTCTTCGAGCACCCGGTTCATGTCCGCCAGGCTCGGCACGCGGCGTTTGTTGAGCCAATGGCCGACGCCGCCCTGGGACATGCCCAAGCGTTCAGCCAGCTCACCCTGCGTGACCTTGCGGTCTTTCATGTTGGCCTTGACCAACGCTATCCAGTTATCCATGGGGCCAGACAATACGTCAGGTATTTTTCAGGGCAATAAACAGTTTGTAGTAATCCACGAAACGACATTAATACGACACGTACTATCATCAGGCATAAGGTTTTCGACACCCACCCAGAGTACCGCCCCTTATGACGACGAGCCCGTACCTCCTGCCCGAACCAACCGAAAACAATGACGCGCACGACCTGCGTGGCAGCGGTGCTGCCCAGCGCGCGCTGGACTTTTATTTGAAAGAAAAAATGTCGGCACCCGCCCCGGACGAGGCCATGTTTGCCATCAAGCCTGGCATCAGCCAGGAGGAGGCGCTGGTCTACGCCTCCGACCTGCTGCGCAGTGCGGCGGCAACAGCCTACGAGTCAGCAAGCAGCCATCAAGGCAATCACCGCGACCTGGCGTTTTCAGTGGTGTATTTGATTGATATGGCGAAGGCGATGCTGGAGCGCTCGTTGCAGGCGACAGAGGCTCAAGCGAACGTATAGAAGGCCCGAAGGAAAAATATTTCTATCCCACGGATAAAAACATTTGACTTGCAAATGATAATGATTATTATTGGGCTCAGCTGATCGCGAGATCAGTCGATAGTCCAAGGGACCTTAGGTCGGACTCTTGGAATATCTCCTCATCAGGCTAATCACGGTTTTTGACCCGGCTCTTTGGCCGGGTCTTTTTTTTGCCAGTTTCCCTGGCATGGCTTCAGGCTAATGAAGACTGTGTGCTGCTTGATGGCGCGCATGGTAGCAAAAGACCATCGCCTAATGAAAGCCAGCGTAGCGCTCCGGCTCGTATCTCTGCGAAATAGCGCTTGAGAATCAATCTCATAAATTCTAAGCTGCGGCCGCGTCATGGACGACGCCCCCTCCTCGCAACAATTTTGCATCCGGGCTTTACCGGACTCCTGTGTAATATAGCCGCCACAACACTCATATTCAGGCAACCAGACTATGACCGTGGCCTTGACCTCCATCAAGATCAGCACCAACTTCGACAGTGGCAACATCCAGGTGCTCGACGCCAGTGATGCCTATCAGTTGCTGCTGGCAATCAAACCCGATACTCGCAGCCAGCATTTCCAATGGTTTCATTTCAAGGCCGAAGGCATGCATGTGGGCCACACCCACACGTTCCGCCTAAGCAACGCGGGCAAGTCTTCCTACAAGCATGCCTGGAGCGGCTACAACGCCGTGGCGTCCTATGACCATGTCAACTGGTTCCGAGTGCCTACGCGCTTTGATGGAGAAATCCTGCACATCAGCCTGGAAACCCGCGAGAAACACGCCTGGTTCGCTTATTTCGAACCCTACAGCCGCGAACGCCACGCCTGGCTGATCGAGCAGGCATTGAAATACGCCGGCACTAAGCTGTTGGCCACGGGCAAAAGTGTCGAGGGGCGCGACATCCAACTGCTTCGCCGTGGCAAAGGCGGCGAGGGCCGACGCAAGGTCTGGATCATCGCCCAGCAGCACCCTGGCGAGCACATGGCGCAATGGTTTATGGAAGGCATCATCGAGCGTCTGCAACAAGACGGCGATGCCGAGGTGAAAAAGCTCCTGAAGGTGGCCGACCTGTACCTGGTGCCCAATATGAACCCAGACGGGGCCTTCCATGGCCATCTGCGCACCAATGCCGCCGGCCAGGACCTCAACCGCGCCTGGCAAAGCGCCAGCCAGGAGAACAGCCCGGAAGTGCTGTTTGTGCAGCAGCAAATGGAGAAGTACGGTGTCGATCTGTTCCTCGATATCCACGGCGACGAAGAAATCCCCTATGTGTTCACCGCCGCTTGCGAAGGCAACCCGGGCTACACCCCGCGTATCGAGACCTTGGAAAAACACTTCCGCCGCCACTTGAGCGCCTTGACCCGCGACTTCCAGACCACCCACGGTTACACCCGCGACCAGCCAGGCCAAGCCAATATGACCCTGGCCTGCAATGCGGTCGGCGAGCGATACGATTGCCTGTCCCTGACCCTGGAAATGCCCTTCAAGGACAACAATGACGCCCCCAACCCAAAAACCGGCTGGTCAGGTGAACGGTCCAAGCAATTGGGCAAGGATGTGCTGAGCACCGTGGCCGATATCGTCACAGCCCTGCGCTAACCCCTGCCCCCGGCATCAGCCCTTGGTGCCGGTCATGCTCTGCAGCACACCATCACGCCGAACCCAGCCATGGAACAGCGCCGCCGCCAAGTGCAGCAGCACCGTCAGGAACAGCAGGTAGGCCAAATACCCATGGGCCTTGCGCAACAGCGCAAACAATGGCGCATCCGCCGCCACCAACGCCGGCAACCGTACCGAACTGCCGAGCATCACCGGGTCGCCCGCCGCCGAAATCATCGCCCAGCCCAACAACGGCAACACCAGCATCAAGGCATACAAGAGCAGATGAGACGCCTTGGCCGCCAGCACTTGCCAACGCGGCAAGTCGGCGGGCAATGGCGGTTGGCGCGTAGAAAAGCGCACCACCAGGCGCACAATCACCAGTGCCAGGATCGCAATCCCCAAGGGTTTATGCAGGTGAATCAACCATTCATGCCGCTGCGACACCGACGCCGCCAGCCCTGCCCCGATAAACAGCATGGCAATGATCAGCAACGCCATCAGCCAATGCAGCAGGCGCGCCAAAGGCGCGAAAAAGCGCGGTTGTGCATTCATGGTTTCGACTCCTTGGGGGCGCTGTGCAACGGGCTGACTTCACCGGCACGGCGCAGGTACGAGCTGGCATACGCCGCCGAACGCGCGGCCAGCAGCGGGTCATTGGAGGCTTCGATGCCGCTGGGCAGAACCAGCGGGTCGAAGTTGATGTCGCGACAATCGCCCTCCGCCTGGGGCTGGCTGCTTTGCAGCACCAGGGTGCCGGCGTTCAAGACCTTATGCTCACCGGCCCAGGGCTTACTCGCATCGTCCAGCGGGTCGCCGGGGTTGGCCAGGGTCATGTTCAACTGCCAACGCAACGGGCCGGCAGCCAGACGTTGCACCAGGTCTTTTTCGAGGAAGTCAGCGCCGGCCGGTGCGGTCTCGCCCTCGGCATCCTCGTGTTGGGGCACTACGCTCCAACGTACGGCCTGACGCTTGCCCTCGGCGCTCACCAGGTAAAACGCGTTGATGCCGTTATAGGTTTCGGTGGCATAGCTGGCCGAGGGCTTGGCGGTCTTGACCCACGCCAAAAATGGCGCGGCCTCCGGATGCGCGGCAAAAAACGCCGGCATATTTGCCGGGTTCGGCTTGCCGGTGGCCGGGTCCGGCGCGCCAGCCTTGAGCAACTGGTAAAACGCCTCGGGAGTGCCCACGGGGAACACCGGCATGCTGTTCATTCCCGTGCGCCATTGCTGGCCGTTGGCCTGGCTCAATTGCACGGCAAAACTGCGGATTGGCACACTGCTGTCCGGCGCATAGGGGTTACCGCTGGGCAAGGCAAACCGGCCGATCAGCGGGGTCCTGGCGTCGCTGAACAGCTGTGCGCTGGAATACGCGCGGGCTTGGGCGCTGCTCTCGAAATACCCGGCCACGCACACGCCCTTGGCATGGTTACGCCGAAAGCCTGCGTGCACGCCATTATTGGTTTCCAAGGCGTTGACCAAGGTTTTCGGACGCAGCCGTTGTGGGTCGAGCGTGCCATTGACGTAGGCAAATGCCCCCGCAACAACGGCAACCACGGCGCCGATACCGGCAAGGCGCGCGATCAGGCTCGCCGTACTCAACGGGGGACGGGGCGGTGATGAGTGATCTACCATGAACAAACTCCAGGGCCAAAGGCCTTAGGGGGTCAAACATAAGGTCGGAGCATTGAGACGAACGCCGATCCACCCTATTCCCTCGCCGCGGATTTATTTTCCGTGGCCCGGAATAACCGCCAGCGCCGGGCGTCTCTCTAGTCCCAGCGCAGTGACCAGCCAGACATCCCATGCATGAACTCGACGAACCGTTACGTGAACTCATCCCCAGGCTGCGGCGTTTTGCCGTGTCCCTGACCCGTAACGCCAGCAGCGCCGACGACCTGGTGCAATCGACCCTGGAACGGGCGATTACCCGCTGGGCCGACAAGCGCATCGAAGGCGACCTGCGTGCATGGCTGTTCTCGATCCTCTATCGCCAGTTCCTCGATGCCCACCGCCGCACCCGGCGCTATGCGCGCATGCTGGCGTTTTTCACCGGCCGCGAGGATGTGCAGCCATCCGTCGAGCGTACGGTGATCGCCCAGTCGACCCTGCAAGCGTTCGATCAACTCAACACCGAACAGCGCGCGTTGTTGCTGTGGGTATCGGTCGAAGGCTTGAGCTACAAGGAAGTCGCCGAAATACTCGATGTGCCGCTTGGCACCGTGATGTCACGCCTGTCACGCGCCCGCCAAGCCCTGCGGCAACTCAGCGATGGTGAAATTGCCAGCCCTTCCCTGCGGATACTCAAATGATCAGCCTGCCCCCCTGCGAACGCGACCTGCATGCCTACGTCGATCACCAACTGCCGGAAAGTGATCGCCGAGTCCTCGAAACCTGGCTCGCCGCCCACCCCGACGCCGCCGCCCAGGTACATGCCTGGCAGCAGGACGCGCACGTGCTGCGTGCCTCATTGAGCGGCACCCTGCAACTGCCGGCCAACCCCGACCTGGACCCGGCGCTGATTCGTCGGCGCATCAGGCTCCAATCGCGCCGCCACCTTGCGACGGCCGCCGTGCTGTTGATCGCCGTGAGCCTCGGCGGCCTCGGCGGCTGGCACGCCCGCGAAGCCACTCAACCGTCGATGCTACCGATGGCCGACGCGATGCAAGCATTCCGCCTGTTTGCCCAGGACGGTGTCCTGCCCGCCGATTACCGTGCCCAGGACAGCGGCACCATGCAGGCGTGGCTCGACCGCTATTTCAACCAGGCCCATCGCCTGCCGGATTTGAGCCCATCGGGGTTCAAACCGGTCAGCGGGCGGCTACTCAACACCGAGCAAGGCACGGCTGCCATGGTGCTATACGAAGACCCACAAGGTCGGCGCATCAGCTTTTACATTCGCCCACCGGGTCCGAACAATGGCTTCCTGCCCCACGGCAGCCGCACGGCAAACGGGCTGCAAGCGCAATACTGGTCCGGCGCCGGCTACAACTATGCGGTGGTCAGCCCGGCGGATCTGGCGCCCACGCATGTGTTGCAGTTCTAGGCGAACGCAGGCGCCTTCTGTATTGGTCAAATCACAGCGAGCGTCCTAAAGTGAGCGACCACCGCACTACAGAGTGACTCGCATTGGCCGTGCTTTCGTTGATCCGTCGCTGGCTCGGTAAACCTTCCGACAGCCACAAACACTCGCCCATCCAGACGTTCTTTCAGAACAAGGCCCGACAGCAGGGGTATACCCTCAGCGCGGGCCAGGCCCAGGCGATCGCCGCCATGGCCCGCGAAACCCGACACCTGCTCGCCAACCAGCCCACCCGCAGCCTGTACCTGCACGGCCCGGTGGGGCGTGGCAAAAGCTGGCTGCTGGATGGTTTTTTCGAGGCGCTGCCCATCGCCGAGAAACAACGCGTGCACTTTCATGGTTTTTTCGCTCGCTTGCACCGGGGCATGTTCGCGCACCAAGCCGCGGACGACGCACTGGGCGTGACCCTCGACACACTGCTCGCCGGCTGCCGGGTGCTGTGTTTCGACGAGTTCCACGTCCACGACATCGGCGACGCCATGCTGATCACGCGGCTGTTCAAAGCCCTGTTCGAGCGGGGTGTGCTGGTACTGGTCACCTCCAACTATCCGCCCGAAGGCCTGTTGCCCAACCCGCTGTATCACGAGCGTTTCAAGCCGGTGATCGACTTGATCGCCGCGCGCATGGACGTGCTGGAGGTCAATTCACCCAAGGATTTTCGCAGCCTGCCCCAGGCCCATGCCACGCAGCGCTTTACCACCGGGCACTACCTGTGGCCAGGCACCGCGGCCCAGCGTGCAGCGCTCGGGCTGCCCGCCACGGATGGCCCGGCGCACCCCCTGGCGGTCGGAAACCGGCAGCTGATCTGCCGCTTTCATCAGGCGCGCACTGTCGCGTTCACCTTCAACGACCTCTGCGAACAATTGACCGCGGTGATGGACTATCTGCTGTTGTGCGAGGCTTTCGACCACTGGATCATCGACGGCCTGCCGCCTCTGGCGCACTGCCCGATCGCCGTGCAGCAGCGCTTTATCAACCTGGTGGACGTGCTCTACGACAAGGACAAGCATGTGGTGTTGATCGGCGACCAACCGCTGGCACAGGCGCTGAGCGGCCAGGCCATCGACCTCGCCCGTACCGCCAGCCGCCTGAACCAATTGCAACAGGCCAGCCCGCAACCGCTGCCCGACCCGGTATCATGAACGCCCTTTACCCCCTAGCCGAGTGACCGCGCCGTTCATGCATACCCTCGCCCAACTCAAGGCCGGCCAACTGGCCGGCATTACGCGCCTGGACCTGTCTTGCGGGCTTACCGAGTTCCCCCGGGAAATCTTCGAACTGGCCGATTCCCTGCAAATCCTCAACCTCAGCGGTAACGCCCTGAGCCAGTTGCCCGACGACCTGCACCGCCTGCCGCACCTGCGTGTGCTGTTTTGCTCGGACAACGCCTTCACCGAGCTGCCCGAATGCCTGGGCCAGTGCGCGCAACTGAGCATGATCGGCTTCAAGGCCAACCGCATCAGCCACGTCCCCGCCGCCGCGCTGCCGCCCTTGCTGCGCTGGCTGATCCTCACCGACAACCGCATCAGCCAATTGCCCCGCGAATTGGGCGAGCGCCCCCACCTGCAAAAGCTGATGCTGGCCGGCAACCACCTGGCAGAGCTGCCGGACAGCCTGGCCAACTGTCACCACCTCGAACTGCTGCGCATTGCCTCCAACCGCTTCACCCGCCTGCCCGAGTGGCTGCTGACGCTGCCAAGCCTGACCTGGCTGGCCTATGCCGGTAACCCGGTAGAAATGGCGGTGAAGGTGGTTACCGACGACGCCACGCCGACTATTCCCTGGGCAGAGCTGGAACTGGGCGAGGTGCTGGGCGAAGGAGCATCGGGAGTGATTCGCCAAGCGCTGCGCAAACCCACAGGCACACCTGTCGCCGTCAAACTCTACAAAGGCACCATCACCAGCGACGGCTCGCCGCTGCACGAAATGCAGGCGTGCATCGCCGCCGGGCTGCACCCCAACCTGATCAAGGTGCAAGGCCGCGTGGTCGGCCATCCCGACCAACAGGCCGCACTGGTAATGGACCTGATCGACCCGAGCTACCGCAACCTCGCGAGCCTGCCGAGCCTGGCCTCATGTACCCGCGACGTGTACGCCGCCGATACTCGCTTCAGTGCCGCAGTGGCCCTGCGCATGGCCCGGGGCATCGCTTCGGTGGCCACGCATTTGCACCGCCACGGCATCACCCATGGCGACCTGTACGGCCACAATATTCTGTGGAATGACGCGGGGAGTTGTCTGCTCGGGGATTTTGGCGCGGCGTCGTTCCATGCCACGGCGGACACTCTCGAAACGTGGGCGTTGCAGCGGATTGAAGTGCGGGCGTTCGGGGTGTTGCTGGGGGAGTTGCTGGCGCGGGTTGAGGGGGGAGCGAGCGACGAACTGCTGGAACTGCATAGAACCTGCTGTCAGTCGGATGTGTTGGCGCGACCAAGCTTTGAAGAGGTAGAGGTCTTGCTCAAATCTATCCAACACCCCTGAAACCAATGTGGGAGGGGGCTTGCTCCCTCCCACATTTTGCCCCCATGCATCCAGATAAGAATCAGCCCGCCAAACCGACAAACATGTCCTGCACGTCGTCATGATTGTCCAGGCCTTCGAGGAACGCCTCGACTTCAGCCATCTGCTCATCGGTCAAACCGCTCACCGGGTTTTTCGAGAGGTAGCCCAGCTTGGCCGACAGCACGGTAAAACCCTGCTCCGGCAGTGCTTTCTGTACCGCATCCAGGTCGGTGGTCTCGGTGATAAACAGGGTCGTACCCGCTTCCTCGCCCTCTTCAAAATCCTGGGCGCCGGCTTCGATAGCGGCCATTTCCGGATCGGCGTCCGGGCTGTCCGGGGAAGCTTCGATCAAGCCGACGTGGTTGAAGTCCCAGGCCACTGAGCCCGAAGCCCCTAATTGGCCCTTGCGGAACGCCACGCGGATTTCGGCCACGGTACGGTTGATGTTATCGGTCACGCATTCGACGATCAGCGGCACCTGGTGCGGGGCAAACCCTTCGTAGGTCACGCGGTGGTACTGCACGGTCTCACCGAGCAGACCGGCGCCCTTCTTGATCGCGCGTTCCAGGGTTTCTTTAGGCATCGAGGCTTTTTTGGCCTGCTCCACTACCAGACGCAGGTGGGCGTTGGTCGCGGTGTCGGCACCGTTGCGGGCGGCGATGGTGATTTCTTTCACCAGCTTGCCGAAGATCTTGCCCTTGGCATTGGATGCCGCTTCTTTATGTTTGACTTTCCACTGTGCGCCCATGACTCACTCTCTGATTTCCATAGCGCCGAGACGTCTACTGGCCGGCGCTTTGGGGGCAGAGTTTATAGCGCGAGAACGCATCGTTCCACCAAAAAACCCTCAGGGCGCCAAGTCGAAAAACGCCTGGATCAAGCGCAATGAGCGCCGCCGCTCCAAACAACCGAGCAGGTGTCGATTGACCAGCCCATGGCCCTGAAGGGCAATCGCCTGCACGCGGGGGTCGGGGCTGACCTCCAATGACGACACGACCCCCACGCCCAGTTGCGCCGCAACGGCTTCGGTCACGGCTTCACGGCTGTCCAGTTCCAGCAGCACGCTAGGCTGCACACCGGCCGCCTGGCAGGCATCGTCAAAGGTGCGACGGGTAATGGAGCCGGGTTCACGCAGCACCATGATCACCTCATGGAGCTGTTCGAGACGAATGCCCTCGGCCTGCATCGCCCAGGGGTGACCGGCCGGCACCAAGGCGCAGATGCGTGATTCGTCCAGGGGCTGCAAGTGCAGGCCATTGCGCGCCTGCACTTCGGTGAGCACCGCCACATCCGCGTGCTCGGACAACAACGCGGCCAGGGTTTCCTGGGCATTGCCCAAGCGCAGGTTGACGGTGATGCCGGGGTAACGCGCGCGCAGGCTGGCGATCATCGGCATCACCAGGTGCGGGCCGTCCGCCGCCACTTCCAGGCGCCCGGTGAGCAATTGCCGATTGGCTTCGAGCAGCGTCTGCGCCTCGTCCACCAGGCCGAAGATCGCCCGGGTGATCGCGGCCAGGCGTGCGCCCTCCTCGGTCAACTCCACCCGCCGGGCGGTGCGACGCAACAGGGGAATCTGGTAGTACTCCTCCAGGGCCTTGATATGCCCGGTCACCGCCGGCTGACTGATAAACAGCCGCGCCGCCGCACGGGTAAAGCTGCCCTCGCGGGCCACCGCGTCGAATGCGCGCAATTGGAACAGGTTCATAGCTATCGGCCTCACTGATAGCTCGCATAACAACAAACAATTTGATTGATAACAAGCCAAACTGCAATTTAGGCGCCGTAGATTCACACCGTTGTTTACGAGGACACGAGATGACCCCTGCCGCGCCCCTCCTGCTCACCCCTGGCCCCCTGACCACAGCGAACCGCACGCGCCGGGCGATGCTGGTGGACTGGGGTTCATGGGATGAAGGTTTCAACCAACTCACCGCCAGCGTCTGCGCCCGGTTACTGGCGATCCTCCACGGTGCGGCCAGCCATCACTGCGTCCCCTTGCAGGGCAGCGGCACCTTTGCCGTCGAGGCCGCCATCGGCACCCTGGTCCCGCGTAATGGCAAGGTGCTGGTGCTGATCAACGGCGCCTACGGCAAGCGCCTGGCGAACATCTGTGAAGTGTTGGGCCGCGACTTCAGCACCTTTGAAACCGCTGAAGATGAGCCCACGACGGCCGCCGATGTCGAGCGCCTGTTGCAGGCCGACGAGGGCATCACCCACGTTGCCTTGATTCACTGCGAAACCAGCACCGGTATCCTCAACCCGCTGCCGGAAATCGCCCAGGTGGTGAAGCACCACGGCAAGCGCCTGATCATCGACGCCATGAGCTCCTTCGGCGCGCTGCCCATCGATGCCCGCCAAGTGCCGTTCGACGCCCTGATCGCCGCCTCCGGCAAATGCCTGGAGGGCGTGCCCGGCATGGGCTTCGTCTTCGCCGAAAAGCAGGCACTGGCCGCCGCCCAAGGCAACTGCCACTCCCTGGCGATGGACCTGTTCGACCAATACACCTACATGGCCAGGACCGGCCAATGGCGCTTCACCCCGCCAACCCACGTGGTCGCCGCCCTGCACGAAGCGTTGCTGCAATACCAGGAAGAAGGTGGCCTGCCCGCGCGCCATCAACGTTATGTCGACAACTGCCAGGCGCTGCTGGAGGGCATGGCCGGGCTCGGCCTGCGCAGCTTCCTCCCGGCCGCTATCCAGGCCCCGATTATCGTGACCTTCCACGCCCCGAAAGACCCGCGCTACCAGTTCAGGGACTTCTACGAACGGGTCAAGGCCAAGGGATTCATCTTGTACCCCGGCAAACTGACCCAGGTTGAGACCTTCCGCGTCGGCTGCATCGGCCACGTCGACGCCACCGGCATGCGCGCGGCAGTCAAGGCCATCGCCCACGTGCTGCAAGAAATGGACGTGTTGGACATTTGATTCCCCCCTTACCCACAGGATTTGAACCATGAACTATCAAAACCCCAACACCCTCCAGGCCGTGATCCTTGACTGGGCCGGCACCGTGGTCGACTTCGGCTCCTTCGCGCCTACCCAGATTTTTGTCGAAGCCTTCGCCGAGTTCGATGTGCAAGTCTCCATCGAAGAAGCCCGTGGCCCGATGGGCATGGGCAAGTGGGACCATATCCGCACCCTCTGCAACCAGCCGCAGGTCGCCGAGCGCTACCGCAAGGCGTTCGGCCGTACGCCCACCGACGACGACGTGACCGCCATCTACCAGCGTTTCATGCCCCTGCAGATCGAGAAAATTGCCGAGCACTCGGCCCTGATCCCCGGCGCCCTCGACACCCTCGCGCATCTGCGCGGGCAAGGGATCAGGATCGGCTCGTGTTCCGGCTACCCCAAGCAAGTGATGGACAAGGTGGTCGCCCTGGCCGCCACCCATGGCTACGTCGCCGACCATGTAGTGGCTACCGACGAAGTACCCAACGGCCGCCCATGGCCGGCCCAGGCGCTGGCCAACGTGATTGCCCTGGGGGTTGATGATGTGGCGGCGTGTGTGAAGGTCGACGACACCGTGCCGGGCATCCTTGAAGGCCGCCGCGCCGGGATGTGGAGCGTGGCGCTGACCTGCTCGGGCAACGCGCTGGGCCTGACCTATGAGCAATTTCGCGCCCTGGACAACGCCACACTGGCCGGCGAGCGCAAGCGCATCGAGGCGATGTTCGAAGGCTCGCGCCCGCACTACCTGATCGACACCATTACCGACCTGCCGGCGGTAATCAGCGATATCAACCAGCGCCTGGCGCGCGGTGAAATGCCGCAAGGCCGCTGATGGAGGTCAATAGTGCGGCATTCGCGCCGGGTAATCCGTTCAAAACAGGCATACAGTAACCGTACTCCGTCGCCAAAGAACGGAGGCTTGCCCTGATGAATGAGGAAACCCAGCGATGCCGTGGAAAAATTCCGATACGCGCTACAGCACCATGTCGATTGCGCTGCACTGGCTGATGGTGGTGCTGCTGGCGGTGGTCTACGCCTGCATTGAGTTACGCGGCCAGTTCCCCAAAGGCAGTGGCGCACGCACACTGATCGTCGAGATGCACTTCATGCTCGGCCTCACCGTGTTTGTGCTGGTGTGGCTGCGCCTGTTTGCACGCAGCCTGGGGGTTGCGCCGAAGATCGTACCGGCGCCGCCGAAGTGGCAGAGCCTGTTGGCCACGCTGACGCATTTTGCGTTGTACGCCTTGATGATCGGCCTGCCCATCGCGGGCTGGTTGATCGTCAGTGCCGAGGGGCATTCGGTACTGTTCTACGGCATCGAGCTGCCGCCGTTGATCGGCGAGAACAAAGCCTTGGCCAAACAGATTGAAGGTTGGCACGTGCTGTTCGGCCAGATCGGCTATTGGTTGATCGGGCTGCATGCATTGGCGGGGATCTTCCACCATTACGTGGTGCGCGATAACACCGCGTTGCGCATGATGCCGGTCAAGCGCGCCCGGCTGTAAACCCACGCCGGCCTTGCAGGCCGCCGGTGTGCACAAAGATCAGGCGAGTGCCGGGCGCGACGTGCCCGGCCTCGACCTGATGCTTCAACGCCAGTAACGCTTTGCCGGTGTAGAGCGGTTCCAGCGGCACGCCGCAGGCCTGCTCCGTGGTTTCAATAAAGTCGCGCAACAGCGGGTCGACCTTGGCGAAGCCGCCCCGGCTGGCGTCCAGCAATTGATAGCCGCCCTGCACCAAGGCACTCACATTTTGCGCCACGCCATGATCGTGCGGCACCGCCATGGCGCCGTACACCAAATGCGCCCCCGCCTCGGCCAAGACCAACCCCGCCAGCGTGGTACCGGTGCCCGCCGCCAGCCACCAGGCGTCGTAATCGGCCCAACCCAGGTGGCTCAATTGCGCGCGAGCTTGCTCGACCAGCACCCGGCAACCCGTTGCGCCCGCCAACCCGCCGCCCCCTTCGGGCACAGGATACAGATGCGGGTAACGCTCACGCCAGGGCGCCCAGAAACCCGGCTCATGGCGCGCGCGATAGCCGCCGAAACCCAGCCAATGCAGGTGCATGCCAAATGCCTGCAGATCCTCGACGGTAGGCGTGTGGTGCGCATGGCCACGCAGCAGGCCGACGGTGGCAAAGCCAAAACGCTTGCCCGCCGCCGCGAGTGCGTGCAGATGGTTGGAATAGGCGCCGCCAAGGCTGATAACGCCACTGGCCCCCGCCTGATGCGCCTGGGCCAGATGCTCGGTGAGCTTGAACCACTTGTTGCCGCTGATCAGCGGGTCGATGCGATCCAGGCGCAGCACGGCCAACTCGACGCCATTGAGCCAATCCAGCGCCAAGGGTTCAAGGGGTGCGTAGGGAAGCCAATCGAAGGGGCCCATTGGAGGGGAACCGCATGAAAAACGGGGCGGTAGTCTAACACCGCCCCGCGTGGGTTTTTACAGCTCGGCCGCCAGGCGCGAGCCCTGGTTGATAGCGCGCTTGGCGTCCAACTCGGCCGCTACGTCAGCACCGCCGATCACGTGCACGTTCTGGCCCGCAGCGACCAGGCCGTCGTGCAGTTCACGCAACGGGTCCTGGCCGGCACAGATGACGATATTGTCCACCGCCAGCAGTTGCGGCTCGCCCTCGGCGCCGATGCGGATATGCAGGCCGTCGTCGTCGATCTTCAGGTACTCAACGCTGTTGAGCATCTGCACCTGCTTGTTCTTCAACCCGGTGCGATGGATCCAGCCGGTGGTCTTGCCCAAACCGTCGCCGACCTTGGACGCCTTGCGTTGCAGCAGGAATACTTCGCGCGCCGGCGCATGGCGCTCAGCCTTGATCCCGGCGACGCCGCCACGGGCTTGCAGGTGGGTGTCGATGCCCCACTCCTTCCAGAACGCTTCGCGGTCCAGGCTGGTGGACACGCCTTGATGCACGAGAAACTCCGAGACGTCAAAACCGATACCGCCAGCACCGATCACCGCGACGCGCTTGCCCACTGGCTTGCGTTCGAGGATCACGTCCAGGTAGCTCAGCACCTTGGCGTTTTCTACACCAGGGATCGCCGGCGTGCGCGGTGCGATGCCGGTGGCCAGGATGATCTCGTCGTAGCCGCCGGCCGCCAACTGCGCGGCATCCACGCGAGTGTTGAGGCACAGCTCGACGTGGGTGGTCTGCAGCTTGCGGTTGAAATAGCGCAGGGTTTCAAAGAACTCTTCCTTGCCCGGCACGCGCTTGGCGATGTTGAACTGGCCACCGATCTCGCTGGCCGAATCGAACAGCGTCACGTGATGGCCGCGCTCAGCCGCCACCGTGGCGGCGGCCAGACCCGCCGGGCCGGCGCCGACCACGGCGATTTTTTTGATCTGCCGCACCGGCAGGTAGTTAAGCTCGGTCTCGTAGCACGCCCGCGGGTTAACCAGGCAAGTGGTCAGCTTGCCGCCGAAGGTGTGGTCCAGGCACGCCTGGTTGCAGCCGATGCAGGTGTTGATTTCATCGGCGCGACCGGCAGCAGCTTTGTTGACGAACTCCGGGTCGGCAAGGAACGGTCGCGCCATCGAGACCATGTCCGCATCGCCCTCGGCGAGGATCTGCTCGGCAATTTCCGGGGTGTTGATGCGGTTGGTGGTGATCAGCGGGATCTGCACCGCGCCGCGTAATTTGGCGGTGACTTTACTGAATGCGCCGCGTGGCACTTTGGTGGCGATGGTCGGGATACGCGCTTCGTGCCAGCCGATGCCGGTGTTGATGATCGTCGCGCCTGCCTGCTCGATCGCCTTGGCCAACTGCACGATCTCTTCCCAGGTGCTGCCGCCTTCCACCAGGTCGAGCATCGACAGGCGGAAAATAATGATGAAGTTCGGGCCTACCGCTGCACGCACACGGCTTACGATTTGCACGGCCAGGCGCATACGGTTTTCGTAGCTGCCGCCCCAACGGTCGGTGCGGTGGTTGGTGTGGGCGGCGAGGAACTGGTTAATGAAATAACCTTCGGAGCCCATGATTTCCACACCGTCATACTCGGCCACCTGGGCCAGCAGCGAGCAGGTGACGAAATCCTGGATCTGTTTTTCGATGCCCTCTTCGTCCAGTTCCCTGGGCTTGAACGGGTTGATCGGCGCCTGGATCGCGCTTGGCGCCACCTGCTTGGGGCTGTAGGCATAACGGCCGGCGTGAAGGATCTGCATGCAGATCTTGCCACCCGCCTCATGCACCGCCTGGGTGACGATCTTGTGCTTTTGCGCTTCTTCGTCGGTGGTCAGCTTGGCCGCGCCGGAATACACCCCGCCTTCGTCATTCGGGCCAATGCCGCCGGTGACCATCAGGCCCACGCCACCCCTGGCGCGCTCGGCAAAATAAGCGGCCATGCGCTCGAAGCCGCCGGGTTTTTCTTCCAGGCCGGTGTGCATCGAGCCCATCAGGGTACGGTTGCGCAAGGTGGTGAAACCCAGGTCCAACGGGGCCAGCAGGTGCGGGTAGGCAGCAGCGGTCATGGTACAGCTCCACAACGGATCATCACGGGACGTGAGGCGTTCGAATGACGCCCCATCGGTTTATGTCCCACAGACTAAGAGCCGATGCCCTACCGCTCAATGACCGAAACTCACAAGTTATTGATCCAAATGCACAGCGCCCCTTGGCAAGCCGCCACAGGCGCCCTACCCTAGTCGGCGAACCCAGCACACGGTCTGTTGTCTGTTGCCCCATGCGTAAACTTCTAGCGTTCACCGTCACCCTGGCCCTGGTTGCCACCGTCGCCGCGTATCTGGTCTGGACCCAGGAGCGCCCCGTGGCGCATTACCTGTCGGACCTGCGCATCACCCTCGCGGTCAACGAAGGCCAGCCGGCCGATCGCGGCAACTTGCTGGGCATCCAACCGCAGCTGTACCCCGCCGATTACCAAAGCCTGGAACGCCTGCACCTGAAACTCGCGGCCTACCTGCAAAACGCCCGGGACCAAGGCCTGATCAACGACAAGACCATCGTGGTGCTGCCGGAGCACATCGGCACCTGGCTGATGCTCACCGGCGAAAAAAACGAGGTGTACCAGGCATTGCATGTGAAAGATGCGATGAACTGGTTGTCATTGAGTAACCCAGTGCAATTCCTGCGCGCCTGGATCAGCGCCACCGGCACCAGCCGCAGCGACGACGCGTACCTGCGCATGAAGGCCCCGACCATGGCGCGTGACTATCAAGTGCTGTTCGGTGGCCTGGCCAAGGAATTCGGCGTTACCGTGGTGGCCGGCTCCATCGCCCTGCCCAACCCGACGGTGAGGCAGGGGCAACTGCAGATCGGTCATGGTGCGCTGTACAACGCCAGCGTGGTGTTCGCGGCGGACGGCTTGCCGATCGGCGATCCACAGCGCCAGCTCTACCCGATCTACGATGAACGCGGCTTTATCGAGCCCGGCGACGAGAACATCGTCAGCGTGGTCGACACGCCAGCCGGACGCCTCGGCGTGTTGGTTGGCAGCGACAGCTGGTACCCGGACAACTACCGCAAACTCAACGAACAAGGCGCGCAATTGATCGCGGTGCCGGCCTTTGTGCTCGGGCGCGATACCTGGGAACGGCCGTGGCGCGGTTTCAAAAGCGTGTCGACACCGCCGGAAATCAGCCTCAAGCCCGAGGAACTCAGCGAAGGCGAAGCCTGGCGGCGCCTCACACTGATCAGCCAACAACCGATCAGCCAGGCCAGCGCCGGCATGAGCGTGTTCCTGCGGGGTCAGTTCTGGGACCTGGGCACCGCCGGGCAGAGCTTCCTGAGCCACGCCGGGCATATCAGCGCCGACGGCGACGCACAGGGTGCGCGCTTATTGAATATCTGGCTGTAACGCCGTGAAACCGGTGCGCCTGGGGGATCTGTCGGTGGGCTTCGTGCACACCCTGGCCGATGCCATCAGCAGCCATGGCCTGGACCCGCAACCGCTGCTGCTGCAATACGGCCTCGACGCGGCGCGCCTTGCCGAAGCGGGCGCACGCTTGTCGATCCCACGCTACATGCGCCTGGGCCATGCGGCCATCCAACTCACCGGCGACGCCGGCCTGGGCCTGCGCATGGGCCGGCTCAGCCGCTTGAGCCAGGCGGGGCTCGCCGGGGTCACCGCCGCCCAGGCGCCCAACGTCCGCGAGGCGGCCCGCACGCTCACGCGCTTCGAGCCGCTGTATGGCGCCAATTATCGTGGGCAGTCCAGTTTTGAAGAAGATGCCGACGGCGCCTGGCTGCGTTTCTATTCCATCAGCCCCTACAACGCCTATAACCGCTTTGTGGTGGACTCGATCATCGCCGGCTGGCTGCACCAGCTGTCGAGCCTGGCCCAACAACCAGTGCAGGCGCAACGCATCGACATCGAGTTCGAAGCACCGGACTATAGCGACCAATACCGCCTGTTGGGCGACAGCCCGGTCCACTTTGGCGCCGACGCCAACCAACTGCGCCTGAACCAGGCCACCCTGGCCCTGCGCAACCCGCAGCATTGCCCCAGTACCTGGCAGCTGTTGTTGCAATTGTGTGAACGGGAATTGGAGCAGTTGACCCGCACGCGCAGCCTGCGCGAGCGCATTACCCGCTTGCTCGGGCCAATGCTCAATGGCGGCCGGGAACCCGACCTGGAAGAAGTGGCGGCACGCCTGAAGCTGCCAACCTGGACACTGCGCCGCAAACTGACCGAAGAAGGTACTCAGTTCCGCGCGATTCTCAACGATACCCGCCGCGACCTGGCCATGACCTACATCCGCGATACGGAACTGGCGTTCGGCGAGATCGCCTACTTGCTCGGTTTTGCCTCGGCCCAAGCATTTCAACGGGCGTTCAGGCGGTGGAACAACCAGACCCCAGGGGAGTTTCGCCGCAGTCAGCGGCAGTACGCCTGAAATCGGTCCTACAGCTCGGTGGCGTCGTCGGCCGGATCCAGCGGATCCCATTCAAAGGCCTGGTACTCCAGCAGTTCTTCCTGGTAATCATCCATCGTGGACTCCTTGTTGACGTTAAAAGCGGCTGCACACAGATGACCTGCATGAGCAGCTTAAAGTGCCGTCATGACGAAAAAATGTCTGCGTCATGGCGTTCCCGCACTCCAAGATTAAACGTAGCAGCGTTATCCGAATTTAGCCCCTGAGCTTCGAGGCGGCGCAGTGATTGCGGTAACCGGGTATCCGCAGGCGATTGTCGATCAGTTAGCGGCCTACGTGGACTCAAGGTTTATCGCGCTGGGAGCAGGTTCGGTGCAGCCATCGGCACCAGCGGTGCATCAGCCAACGCATCTGTAGCTGACCCGGTGCTATCGGGAGCAAGCCCCCTCCCACACGGGATCGGCTTCGACTTCAGGATTTGCGGCGGCTGCGGGTCTGCACACTCGCCTCCATCGCCAGCCCGGCCGTGCGCTCCAACGCATCGGCAAACCCCTGGCGCTGTTCGGGCTCGATCTGCGAGAGGAACAGCTCATCTACCGTACTTTCATAGATCTTCCACATCTTTTTTCGCAGCGCCCGCCCGGCCTCGGTAATCGAGGCAAACGCCGCGCGGCCATCGCCGTCCGAGCGGGAACGCTCCACCAGGCCGTCTTTTTCCAGGCGGTCTACCAGGCGCGTGAGGTTGTAGCGCTCGATGGCCAGCACATCGGCCAATTCGTGCATGCGGCGGGTGCCGTCGGGGCCGCTTTCCAGGCCCCACAAGGCGTCGTACCAGGCGTAAGGCGGCAGGTTCGCCTCGGCCAGGCGGCGTTCGATTTCACGGATGACCGTCCTGTGAGCCCTGACAAAACGGAACCATACATCAGGCTCTTTCGACGACATGCAACACCATCCGGGGGATTTCAAGAAGGTTGCAATAGTAGCTCATCCCGCGCTAGATTCGTTTATGTAGTTGCAATTGCAATTACTTTGGCGACACTCCCACAAGGAGCCCGCCACTCGATATCCGCCTACCCTGGAGCCTCACATGACCCCCAATACCGCAGTGCGCCGCGACGACGACCCTCAGGAAACCCGCGAGTGGCTGGAGTCCATCGAATCGGTGCTGTCCACCGAAGGCCGCCCGCGCGCCCACTACCTGATCGATCAATTGCTGGATTTCGACGTGGCGCGTCACGGTGATTTCTACGGGCGGGTGACAACCCCCTACGTCAACACCATCGCGGTGGAGCGCCAACTGCCCTACCCCGGCAACCTGGCCATCGAACGCCGCACCAACGCGTTTATCCGCTGGAACGCCATGGCGATGGTGCTGCGTGCGGGCAAACATTCGGGCGTCGGTGGGCACATTGCGACCTATGCGTCAGCCGCCGTCCTGTACGACGTAGGTTTTGACCATTTCTTCCGTGGTCGCACCGATAGCTTCGATGGCGACCTGGTGTACATCCAGGGCCACTCCTCACCCGGTATCTACGGCCGCGCCTATCTCGAAGGGCGCATCAGCGAAGCGCAGTTGGACAATTTCCGGCGCGAGGCCAATGGCGAAGGGATTTCGTCCTACCCGCACCCACGACTCATGCCGGACTTCTGGCAATTTCCTACGGTATCAATGGGCCTCGGGCCGATCACTGCCGCCTATCAAGCGCGCTTTATGCGCTACCTGGAGTACCGCGGCCTCAAGCAACACCAAGGCCGCAAGGTCTGGGCGTTCCTCGGTGATGGCGAAATGGACCAGCCGGAATCCCTCGCCGCCATTTCCCTGGCCGGGCGCGAGAAACTCGACAACCTGATCTTCGTGGTCAACTGCAACCTGCAACGCCTGGACGGGCCGGTGCGCGGCAATGCCAAGGTGATCCAGGAATTCGAAAGCCTGTACCGCGCCGCCGGTTGGAATGTGATCAAGGTGATCTGGGGCGGTGGCTGGGATGCGTTGCTCGACAAAGACCAGAGCGGCCTGCTGCGCCAGCGCATGATGGAATGCGTAGACGGCGACTATCAGAACTACAAATCGCAGAACGGCGCCTACGTGCGCGAGCATTTCTTCGGTAAATACCCAGAATTGCTGGCACTGGTTGCGGACATGTCCGACGACGATATCTGGAAACTCTCACGCGGCGGGCACGACCCGGACAAGGTTTACAACGCCTACGCCGCCGCCGTGCGCCATACCGGCCAACCCACTGTGATCCTGGCCAAAACCGTCAAGGGCTTCGGCATGGGCGAAGCCGGCGAAGGCCAGAACATCAACCACCAACTGAAGAAGATGGGCGCCGACGCCGTCAAGGCCTTCCGCGACCGCTTCGGCCTGGACGTGGCCGACGAACAACTCGCCGACATCCCTTACCTCAAGCCCGCCGTCGACAGCGAAGAAGCCCGCTACTTCGCTGCCCGCCGCCAAGCCCTGGGTGGCCACGTGCCAGCGCGTCACAGTGCCGTCGAGCCTTTGCAGATCCCCGACCTGGCCGCCTTCGCCACTCAACTCAAGGACACCGGCGAGCGGGCCATTTCGACCACCATGGCGTTCGTGCGCATCCTCGGCACCCTGCTCAAGGACCCACAGATGGGCAAGTTGATCGTCCCCATCGTGCCGGATGAGTCACGCACCTTCGGCATGGAAAGCCTGTTCCGACAGATCGGCATCCACTCTGCTGTCGGCCAGCTCTATACGCCACAGGACGCCGGGCAACTGAGCTACTACAAGGAGAGCAAGGACGGACAGATTATGCAGGAAGGCCTGAATGAGTCCGGCGCTATTTCCTCGTGGATAGCGGCCAGTACGTCCTACAGCAACCACGGTTTGATGACCGTACCGTTCTATATTTTTTATTCGATGTTCGGCTTCCAGCGCGTCGGCGACCTGGCCTGGGCGGCGGCCGATGCGCGGGCGCGTGGCTTCCTGCTGGGCGCTACGGCCGGGCGTACCACGCTGATGGGCGAAGGCCTGCAGCATGACGACGGCCATAGCCATATCCTGGCGTCGGTCATTCCGTGCTGCGTGTCGTATGACCCGACTTTTGCCTACGAGCTGGCAGTGATCATTCGCGAAGGCATGCGGCGCATGTATGTCGAGCAAGAGGACATTTACTACTACATCACGCTGCTCAACGAAAACTACCCGCACCCGGCCATGCCAGAAGATGTGGAAGAAGGCATTCTCAAGGGCATGTACCCGCTCGGCGTCAGCCCGCAGGCCCAGGTGCAACTGATGGGCAGTGGTTCGATCCTGCGCGAAGTGATCGCGGCGGCGCAATTGCTCGCCAAGGATTTCGCGGTGTACAGCAACGTGTGGAGCGTGACCAGCCTCACCGAATTGCGCCGTGACGGGCAGGCAGTCGAGCGCTGGAACCTGTTGCACCCGGAAGGCGAGCCACGCATGGGTTATGTGGAGCAATGCCTGGCCGGACAGACGGGGCCGGTGGTGGTGGCGACGGACTACATGAAACTGTTCGCCGACCAGATCCGCCCATTCGTGCACAACCGACGCTTTGTGGCGCTGGGCACCGACGGCTTCGGGCAATCGGATACGCGGGAGGCCTTGCGCGAGTTCTTTGAGGTGGACCGACACTTCATCGCACTCGCGGCCTTGAAGGCACTGGCCGATGACGGCGTGATCGGTCGCGATAAAGTCAGTGAGGCAATCAAGCGCTACGGGATCAACGTCGACAAGACCGACCCCGCAGCGGTCTGATTTATGGAGCAGGCGTCGGCAGCGGTGGAATCGCCTCTGTCGGCGCCGGCAGCTCAGGATTGGTCGGCGACGGTGCCGGCTCTGACTGAGGCGCGATCGGCGTAGGTTCGGCCGGCGGTGCCACAGGTTCCGAAGCGGCGGGTTCTTCCTTCGGCGCTTCGACCTTCTCGGCAGCCGGTGCGGCCTTGGGTTCCGGAACACCCAGCTCCGCCTTGGGCTGCTCGGGAATGTGCGCCGCCTGCTTCACTTCCTGAGGCAGGAACACGTCCACCAGCGCAAAGTAACGCTCGTAGAACTTCGGTGCCGAAACGGTCTCACTGGCCACTTTCACCATCGAGTCATCGGTGGAGCCGATCGGCATCGACACCGACCCCAGCACACCCACACCCAGGCTTGCCGAGTTGTTGACCTTCTTCAGCGCATAACGGTCCTGCAAGGCGTTGGCGAACATCGTCGAATGGTGGGTGCCTTTGCCGTCATCAGCGCACACCACGTTGAAGCTGATCTGCAGATGGGTTTCGCCGGTCTGCTGGAAACTCTTGTTACCCACTACCAACTTCGGATCGCTGCTGGTGATGATGTAACCCTGGCTCAGCAAGGCACGCCGGGCAGCTTCGCACGCGGCGGTATCACTGACCGGGTAATCCCGGGAAAACGTGCCGGAGTCGTCGAAATTCTCATGTTCGTAAATAGCGGTCTTGGGTGACGAGCAGCCCGCGGCGCCCGCCAACACCAGCGCCATCCCGAGGCAACGCAAGTGAAATGATGTCGACATTGAAAATCCTGAGGAAAACGGTCTGGCCGGTATTGTGCAACAGAACGTGGCCTTGGCGCGCGCATTCCTGTCGGTAAAACGTCACAGACCTACACGACGGCGCCTGCAGGAAAAAGCTGCGCGCACATATGATCGATAAACACGCGCAATTTGGCCGATGCATGGCGGCTGGATGGCCACAACATCCAGAAACTGCCCCGGTGTTCCAGGTAATCGTCCAGTACACGCTGCAAACGCCCCTCCCGCACTGCCTGGTGGACCATATAGTCCGGCAGGCAGGCAATGCCCAAGCCTTCATGCACCACATGGTTAAGGGACTCGATGGTGGTGCTGACCAACGGCGTACGCAAGGTGGGCTCCACCTCGTCGAGTGCCCGCCGCAGCGGCCAGGGCTCCAGTTGACCGGTGGCGCAAAACTTGTGGCGCAGGCAGGCGTGACCGCTCAAATGCTGGGGCAGCAGCGGCGTGCCGTGCTGTTGAAAGTAGCCCGGCGTCGCCACCAGCACCAGTTGATAGTGCCCCAGATGACGGGCCATCAAGCGCGAATCTTCTGGCTTGCCGGTGCGAATCACCGCATCGAAACCTTCCTCGATCACGTCAACCATGCGGTCGGAAAAATCCACATCCAACTCAATGTCCGGGTAAGCGCGCATAAAGTCGCTGAGCACCGGCATCAACAAGCCACGCACTTGCGGCACACTGATGCGCAACTTGCCTCGAGGCGCCACGCGGGCGTCGGTCAATTCGCGCTCGGCGGCCTCGATCTCGAGCAGGATCCGCCGCGAACGCTCAAGGAACAGTGCGCCTTCGCCAGTCAGGGTGATGCTGCGCGTACTGCGATGAAACAACCGCACGCCCAGGCGCTCCTCCATGCGCGCAATGCTTTTGCCCACCGCCGATGACGATACGCCCAGCACACGCGCGGCAGCGGTGAAACTGCGGGTCTGCGCCACCTGCACGAATACCGCGAGGCTGCCCAAGCTATCCATGATTTTGCCTTTGCCGATTGCGGACACCCACGTCCGATAAGTTCGGAACCTTAGCCTGTTTTTCCGCAAGGCACAGCCCCCTACGCTGCGCCCTCGCCCCTTTTTTGCATGGACACACTATGAGCGCTAACCCCTTAGTGACTGAGATCGGCACCACCGCCCCACGGGAAACATTGCCCTTGGGTGGCCTTTTGGCCCTGGCCTGCGCTGGTTTTATCACCATTCTCACCGAAGCGATGCCCGCCGGGCTCTTGCCGCAAATGGGCCAAGGCCTGGGCGTGTCGCCGGCACTGGTCGGCCAGTTGGTCACCCTCTACGCCCTAGGGTCATTGCTGGCGGCCATCCCCCTCACGCTGCTGACCCGAGGCTGGCGCCGCCGACCGCTGCTGTTGATGGCCATCGGCGGCTTTGCCGTGGTCAACAGTGTGACGGCATTCTCCAGCCACTACGGGCTGACCCTGGTGGCACGCTTCTTTGCCGGCGTGTTCGCCGGGCTGCTTTGGGCATTGCTCGCCGGCTACGCCAGCCGCATGGTGGCACCGCACCTGCAAGGCCGGGCAATCGCGGTGGCGATGCTCGGCGCACCGTTGGCGTTGTGCCTGGGCCTGCCGGCCGGCACCTGGCTCGGCACCATCGTGGGCTGGCGCCTGAGTTTTGCGATCATGACCGGGCTCACACTGGTGTTGCTGATATGGGCACGCTGGCAGCTTCCGGACTTTGCCGGCCAAGCCGCTCAAAAGCGCCTGCGCCTGCACCAGGTATTGACCCTGCCCGGTATTCGCTCGGTGCTGTGGGTGACCTTTACCTACGTATTGGCCCACAACATCCTCTACACCTATGTGGCACCGCTGTTGGAGCCCGCCGGTATCGCTGCCGATATCGACCGAGTGCTGCTGGTGTTTGGTCTCGCCGCGCTGTTGAGCATCTGGCTGGCCGGCGTGCTGATTAATCGGTGGTTGCGCACACTGCTGCTCATCAGTTGCGCACTGTTCGGCATGATCGCCCTGGCGTTGGCGTTATGGATCGAGGTGCCGACCGTCATCTACCTCGCGGTGGTGTTTTGGGGCCTGGCGTTTGGCGGCCTGCCGGCTTTGTTGCAAACCGCCCTGGCACAATCGGCGGGCGAATCGGCGGACGCCGCGCAATCGATGCTGGTGACCGTATGGAACCTGGGGATAGCCGGCGGCGGGTTGGCTGGCGGCGTGTTGCTTCAGGGCTGGGGCGTTGCGACGTTCCCCTGGGCGATCGTGTTATTGATGCTGTTGGCCCTGGCAGGTGCATCACAGGTCGGCGTCCAGCGCACATAAAAAAACCCCCGGTCTTTTCAGGCCGGGGGCTTCTTATTCAAACCGCCATCAATACTTCTTGATGTCAGCCTGGGTTTCCAACTGCTTGCGGTATGCCGCGAAGTCCTGCTGGCCAACACGGGAAGCGAGGAAGCGACGGTATTGCGCCTTTTCTTCTTCCGTTGGAGCGCTCGCTTCGTTCACGCCGTTCAAACGCACGATCACCAGGCTGCCGTCAGCGAGGGTCACGGTGGTGAAGGTCGGCTTGTCCTTGGCCGCAGGCTTGGGCATGCGGAACAGCGCTTGCAGCACGGCCGGGTCGACCGCGTCCGCGCTACGGGTAGCCGCTTCAGTGACTTTCCAGGCCTGGCCGTCGACCGGCTGGTTCAGCGGTGTCTTGCCATCACGCAGGCTGGCGATCAGCTCGTCGGCGTGAGTCTTGGCAGCGGCGCTGGCGCGCTCCTTGGCCATCTGGGTGCGGATCGCCGCGGCAACGCTTTCCAGCGGCAGTTGCGCAGGTTTGCGGTGCTCTTTGGCACGCAGCACGATGATGGTTTCCGGGTCCAGCTCGATGGCGGTGCTGTTGGCACCCTCATCCAGCACTTCCGGGCTGAACGCTGCGGTGACCACGGCACGGTTGGCCGCAACACCTTCACCACCTTCACGGCCGAATGGCGCGGAGGTGTGCACGGTCAGCTTCAGGTCAGATGCGGGTTGAGCCAGGTCGGACGCTTCGAATGCCGCATCTTCCAATTGCTTGGTGGCTTCGACAAAACGCTGCTCGACTTGCTGGGCCTTGAGCTCACGGGTCAGCTTGTCTTTCAGGCTGGCGAAGGTCGGCACCTGTGGTGCTTCAACGCCCAACAGCTTGATCAGATGCCAGCCGAAGGTACTGCGCACCGGCGCCGATACCTGGTCCTGTTTCAACGCGTACAAGGCGGTTTCAAAGTCCGGGTCGTAGACGCCAGGGCCGGCAAAGCCAAGGTCACCACCGTTATTGGCCGAGCCTGGGTCCTGGGAGAACTCCTTGGCCAGGGCTTCGAACTTCTCGCCTTTGGCCAGGCGCGCCTGGATCTCTTCGATCTTGGCCTTGGCTTGCGCCTCGGTGACCTTGTCGTTGACTTCAATCAGGATGTGCGCGGCACGACGCTGTTCGGCGAGGTTGGCGGTTTCTTTCTCGTAGGCCGCCTGCAGTTCATCATCCTTGACGCTGACCTGGTCGAAGAAGGACGACTTCTTCAATTCCAGATAGTCGATGACCACTTGGTCCGGCGTCATGAACTCTTTGGCGTGCTGGTCGTAGTAGGCCTTGACCTCGTCGTCGGTGAGCTTCACCGCTGCGGGGTTGGCCTTGATGTTGACCGTGGCGAAATCGCGAGTCTGTTTTTCCAGACGGGCGAAGGCCAGTACTTCGGCATCGGTGACGAAACCGCTGCCCGCGATACCTGCGCGAACCTGACCGATCAGCATTTCCTGGGTCAGCATCTGACGGAACTGCAGACGGCTGTAGCCCAGCTGACGGATCACCTGGTCAAAGCGTTCGGCGTTGAATTTGCCGTCCACCTGGAATTCCGGCGTTTGCAGGATCACCTGGTCCAGTGCCGCTTCAGAGAAGCCGAACTTGGAATCGGCGGCACCTTGCAGCAACAGCTTGCGGTCGATCAGGCCCTTGAGCGCCGCTTCGCGCAGCAGTTTTTCGTCCAGCAGCGAAGCATCGAAATCCTTGCCCAACTGTTGCATCAGTTGGCGACGTTGCATGTCGACAGCCTGGCTCAGTTCGGTCTGGGTGATGGCTTCACCGTTGACCTTGGCCACGTCCTGCTTGTTAGTACCCGAAGCCTGGAAAATGGCCTCGATACCGGTGAACGCCATCAATGCGACGATGATCCCGATAATGGTCTTGGCAATCCAGCCTTGTGAATTGTCCCTGATATTTTGCAGCATGCGTCCCCCAGAAACGGTTGAACTTCAAAAATAGGCAACCGTGGAGCGTGGGTAGAGTCCGGATAGAAGAAAGGCGCATCCGAGGATGCGCCTTCTCGTAACTGGCGGAGCGGACGGGGGTTTGAACCCACACCCCCGGCGTGGCGACCCGATGGATACGTGGGT
>Ga0207650_10000368_pt1 | contig 42836 bp, 59 predicted proteins | sample KBSS63metaG_FD_184325 | JGI IMG/M metagenome (GOLD analysis project Ga0207650, IMG submission 184325) | Switchgrass rhizosphere microbial communities from Kellogg Biological Station, Michigan, USA - KBS S6-3 metaG (SPAdes) (version 2) | ecosystem: Host-associated > Plants > Roots > Rhizosphere...
CGGCGGCAGCAGGCCCTGGCGCGCCAGCAGATCTACTTCACGTTCGATCATCGGCCCCAGCGCTTCGGACTGTTGGCGGCCCATCGTCGGCGACAACAGCGCGCCCTTCTCGCGCGCACGTTCCAGCACTTCGGTCGCCGTCATCTGTGGCGTCTCGACCAGAATCTGGAACAGGGTCACAAGAAACGCGTCGTTGATCGACTCGCGCTGCTCCTGCACCATTTCCTTGTAGAAGCCCACGTTGCCAGTCTGCAGCGCATGCACCAACGGTCGGCCGTCTGCGGTGACGCCGCCATAGTTGATGGCGCCTGGCTTCAGGCTGAAACTGTCCAACACGCCGTCGTCATGCGCCAGCAGCACCGGGTCCACGATACGGTGGCCCTGCTTCAACATCGTCTTCTTCTGCTCGTTCAGCACCTTGATGTCCGGCAGCGCCAGCATCGCGGGGCTGCGACCGTACAGTTCACCGGGCGCGACCACATACCGGCTGATCGCAAACGGGAAGGTATGGTAGCCCGCTTCTTCCATCACCCGGTTGTCGAATGTGGAAATAAAACAACTGGTGAACGGCATGCCCTTGTAATCAAGGCGGCCGTGCGCGATGTCGTCATTGGGCATGACGGCATGGATGAATTCGAATTCCTGATCGGGGTTCTTCTCGGCAGCCGACTTCAACTGTTCGGACAGGCTGTCCTTGCCCCACTGCTGCGCCGCCTGGCGCGCCGTGAACTTGAACGGCCGGATCGCCGTGTCGATGATTCCCTGGTGGTTCTCGGCAAAGAAAATCTCAGCCAGGTGGATGGCGCGGTAGCGCAAGCCGCCCGTGTCCAGCTTGTCGATGTACAGACAGCCCGTGCCAAACGCGCCCAGGCCCATGTAGATTTCGTGCTGGTTGCTGGCGAAATTGGCTTTAGGCGCGTAGCGATACCGGAACAAAGCGTCGTTGACGTCTTCGTACCACTGGCGCACTTCGCGGTTGTTGAACAGCGTCTTGTCCTGCGGCACCAGACGATGCCACTTCTGGTTGCGCGGCGTCAGCATCGATTCCATGGCCGCCGCGAACTTGGTGTTCGCCTGCGCCGCGGTGGAGTCGAACATGTATTCGGTCTTCTTCGCGCCAGGGGTGATCATCTGGTTCTGGCGGAAGGTGCGCGAATACGACGGCATCACGCGCTCGGCGATCTCTTCCCAGTGGCTTTCCCAGATACCACGATTGCTGCGCATGCGAGACAAGCGCGTCTTGATCGACGCAATCTTGTCGCTTTCTTCCTGGGTCGGTTCGATGTTGGCCACGGGAAGCCTTCTTAGGTGTTGGTGATGACGGCGACTTTGAAGCCGCTACCCGGCTTGACGCAGATGTACTCGGTGGTGTTGGCGGCCATGCGGCGCGTGGTGGCGCTGGCCGTTGGCGTGGCGCCCACTTCGACGCTACAAATGGCGTCAGTGTGCAGGCGAATGATGCCGGTGCCCGCGTTGAACGCCGCTGACGCCAGGCTGCCGGCGCCGATGGCCAGTGTCTGGTTGACGATCGGCGGTTCTTCCGGCGTCGCGTTCTGGTTGATGTAGCCGGCAGCGTCACGGCCCTGTTTCGCAAATTCGGTGATGTACAGTGTGGCCATGCTATGCCCCTAAAAGTGTCTTGTACGCCGTGGCCTGTTTGACCTGTGGCGGCGTAATGCCTGTCAAAAGATCGTTCGCCGCGCTGCCCGCGGTGGCGGACGACTGATCAATCGTTGCTTGCTGGCCACGCGCTTGCTGCGCGGCATTCGGGTCGTAGGTGGCGGCCGCGGCTGCCGCCGGTGGCGCGACGTAAGGCTTTGGGATGATCCCCAGCGGATCGGTCGCCCACGAATTGCCGTTCGTCTTCGGGGCCAAGGGTGTGATCTTGTCCGTGAAACTCGACGCCGACTGCCACAGCCCCGCCATCCTACCCGCCCAACAGTGTCTTGGACGCCGTGGTCGGCGTCGTCGTGTCGCCCATGCCACCCGTCAGGATCGTCGATGCGCGTCCACCGGAACGCAGCGCAATCGCCTTGTCGCGCGCCGCCTGGTCAGCCTGCGCCTGCGCGGCCGGGTCAATAGCCGGCGGGGTCGGCGCCGCTACCGGCGTGGGGCTTGGTGTGTCGCCAAATAGTCCGCCCATGCTATAACCCCAAAATGATGTGATTATCCAAATATATCATAGTCAATGCCGGACGCCAATCGCTGTCGCCCGCTGGGGTTACGGCTGGTGCGCTGATCGTTGCGCGCCACCTTCACGGCGAACGTGAGGGCCAGGGCGTCGGCATCGTCGGGGCTGTGAAGCCCGCGCGACTTCATCTTTTCTTTCGGCTCCAACAGGATTTTGTCGCTGGTGCCCTGGAACCCGTAGATCGGCCCGGCCAGGTCGTCCATCAATCGCTGCTCATTGTCGATCGCCAAGTCGCCCAGCGCATCGCGCATGTTGGCCCACATTTCCGTGCGCTTGTTGGCCCACCGGTCGTCTTCTGCCTTGGCGCCGAACTGGATGTCGAAGACCTTGTAGTTCGACGCTTTCAGGAAATCGATCACACCGCCACCCACGCCACCACCGTCAATGGCCACCGCGTCGGGCCGGAACTTGTCGATCAACTCGGCAATCTTCCGGGCGCTGTAGACGGTATCCATCGACTTCCACCTGACGGGCGGAATGGTCCTCGCATCGCGCCCCTGGCGAAACCGGACCACGCATTCATCGTCGCCATAGCGCGCGATGTCGCAACCCATGATCAACGCCGCGCCGCGGTCTGGCGTCACCTCGCGCGCTGCAGCATTGTCGATCGCCTCGCGGCTGATGAACTGTTTGTCGCCTTGCTTCGGGAACTGGCCGTAGACTTCAATGCGGGCCGTGTCGCTGTCGGCGCCATGCTGCTTAATGATCTGTTCGAACACCCGGATGTCGGTGCCTTCCACGGTCCGGCTGTCCAGGTTCTGTGTCTCCCAGAAATCCCTGTTCTTGTGGAAACACTCGAAAAAGGCGCCGGTGTTTCGCCGCGGGTTGGAGAAGCAGAACCAGTATCTATCTGGGATAGGCTCGGTGAAAAAGCCTTCCGACACGTTCCAGATTGCAGCGGGAATACCGGAAGCCTCGTCGAATATGACGAACACGCCGAGGTGGTTGTGGATACCGGCAAACGCATCGGGGGTTTCTTCTGACCATAGTTGTGCCTGGGCGTAGTAGTAGCCGGTGTCGATCTTGAGTTGGTCTTTAAGCAACGTTTCGAACCACGGCGCGGGCTTCAAGTTCATCGCCATCTTTTCGAACCAGTGGCTGTTGATCGCCAACGTGTGCCACTTGCCGACTTCCGCCCAGGTTCGCGACTTCAACTGCTGCTCATTGTTGGCAGTGACCACCGTTGTCGAGCCAAGCCGGCACGACATCATCCACAGCACCAGCCACGCCAAGAGCGCCGACTTGCCCGGACCACGGCCAGAGGCCACCGCCACGCGCAGCATGTCGATGATCGCCTTGGTGGCTTTCGCGTCCTGGTTGTCCTTGATCTTCTCGGCGATGCGCCGCAGCCACTTCGCCTGCCACTTCCGTGGGCCTTTCTGGTGTTCCAGCGGCGTGCCGGGTTTGCCCCAGGGGAAAGCAAACATGACGAAAGCGTACGGGTTATCCGCAATGCGCGGGTCCCACATTTCGGTCATGAGCGCCTGTTCGTCCTTGGCGCTGTAAATTTGTTTGGGTTGGGGCATTAGTTGGCTAACAGTTCAAAAGCTGCGGCCAAACCCGCCGCAATCAGGCATACCGACCAGACAACAAGTGTGGCGCAGACCCATTTCGGCACGAAAGTCATTCCGGTTCCTTCGATGAGGACGGGACAACGGCCAGCGCGAGATTTCCGGTTTCTTGCTGGACCGCCGCGCGAGCCCACAGGATGTCGTTGGTCTGGACTTCGAAGGCTACCGGCCGGCCTTCGTCATCGCGTGAATAGACTTTCATGTTGCTCTCCGGTAATGTTTGTTGTTTATAAAAATTTCAAAAATTAAAAAGACAGCGGGCGAACAGTCCGTGGGGAAGACGGCACGGCCACGCTTCGGGGGTGCCCCCGCCCCCGACCCCCCTTCCGCACCGCGTGCGAGGCCCATCGACGTCGTACACTGATTAGCCATCAGTGGGCCGATGGCCTGAAACCTCAGTGTATTCAACGTCTTCAGCGATATTCTCTGCGCGCTGGTCGCTCACTGATCGCACCGCACGATTGCGTGCCTCCAAAAGCGCGCTGCCGATGTCCACGGTCTGCGTGACATTCACATCGACCTGGTCGCCATACGCTTTGCGGTTGATGCGTGAGGCTGTCCACTGCCGAACCAGAATTTGATTTCGTACTTTGGCCGGATCAGCATCCGAATCGGCCAGTTTAATGGTGTCATCGACTAACAAATGGGCCATGAATTGCCGCGCAGCCGCATAAGCTTCGGCCAATCGGGGTTCTGTTTTCATCACGCCATACAGTTGCTCGCCGGAAATTCCTGCTGCTTCCATCGCATCGGCGAGATGAATACCCGCATACATCGCCTCTATAACCCTTTCGGTTGCAGCGATGTTGCGGATCAGCGCGTCAGCATGTGTGCCTTGTTTTCTCATAGAGCGAAATCATAAGCCCGCGTTGCGATTCCCGCAACCGATAGCAACAAACTATGTGGCTTTCACACCCGATTGAAACAATTATGTTGCGATAATCGGAACATGTTGCTATAGTTCAGTCATCGGGAAGCAGCCGCAAGCCCGCCACCACAAAGGATTTCATCATGGCGAAGCATCAAGGACACAAGAACTGGAACCACTGGAACGTCAGCTTGTGGATCAATAACGACGAGGGTCTGTACCGTCTGGCGCAACGTTGCCTCAACCAAGCAAAAGCAATGGGTTCCAGCCGCGACACCGCAGCGCGCGACATGTTCGGCGAGCTTACCCAAACGGGCGACTTCGCAACGCCAGACGGCGCGCCCTACAGCGTCAGCAGCATCCGCGCCGCAATGGTAGGCATGTGATCAGCGTTGCGATTAACCCACCAGGCAGAGGAAACAGCATCATGTCAGACAACATCGCAGTGCTAGACGGCTACACCGAAGGCTTCATCGCCGATTGTGGGCAGCACGATCTCCACATCCTGGTCAAGCCAGACACCGACTTGGACAGCACATTCAAGGCATGGGACGCCGACAACCAGGAATTCATCCGTATCAACGGCTGGCTGTGGTCATTCGAACGCACTGCCGATTCCAACTGATGAGGCCGGATGGTTTCCGGCCGAAACGCTCGCAAGGGCGTATTGGAAAACCACAAAGGAACTGCCGCATGAAACAAGTCAAAGACCTGATCGCAGAATACGAGGCCAACGGCGAACTCAACCAGCACGACATGATTGAGCTTTTCGCCCTGGCGCTCGCGCAAGAGTTTCGGCAACGCAATCTCAAGCCGATTTTTGAAACCGACAGCCTGCCGGCCATCCTGCGCCAGCAAGCGACCTAACCAGGAGCAAACCATGCACAACTACCATGTGAAATTCTACGACGCCGGAAACGATTACCTGGCGGAGTCGCGTCAAACGGCGGATACCGAAGACCAAGCATTCGAAAAGGCGCTGGCGCAACTGGACGCCGCGACAAGACGCAAGGTGCGCAAATACCACGTCAACTACGTCCACTAACCCGCAAGTCCGACTGACGATCGCTAAATGCGTGAAACGCCGCAAGGCGTATCGGACAACAACCAAGGAACGCCATGAACCCACTCGAAAAACTTAACGCTGCGCACATCGCCAACCAAGCTGCACAAAGCGAAACGAAATCCGAAGCCATCGCGAACGCTGACGCGCATACAAACAACGCTGGCCTGCCGACATACAGCGCGCTGGTGGTAACACTGACCAAGGCACGTCGGTTCGTGAAGTTTCAGGCGCAGGAAATTGGCACCAAGCAGCTTCAGGACTTGATGGTCGAAATCGACGCAGCCCTTGCAGCCGCAACAGCCTAACCCAAACCCCTGCCCCAACCGAGCCTACCACCTAAACAGGGGTAGGCTTTTTCGTTTTCCCGGCCAACGCACACGGCCCCGCCTGAAATCCGCTACTCCAAATTCATTTGAGAGTTTCATTTTTCAATAGAGCCTTGAAACCCTTGTATTTATTGAGTGTATCTATTTATCTAATGAATCTAATAAATATATAGAGAGGCTGGGAAATAAATACCGTATACCGTAAACCCCAGCCCATACATGCCCCATAATTTTCCCCGGCGGCGACTAAGGCTTGCTTTAGTGGTAAGTTGCAATTGCCAATTTGCCCAGCACCAGCAAGGGTTTGCGGCCGATTTGTGCGCTCTTTTTGCTCCACAGAGCAGTAGAGACGCCAGAGAACGCGCCCCCAACACCCACCAAACCGCGACTCAATTGAGGTTACGCACCAAATTGCATTTCAAGGTACAATCTGGCCATCGAACACGAAACGGAGATCGAAATGGCCCGACGATACACGAGGCGCCTTGCCTTGGAAGCGAACCTGTTGGAAGTGGCAGAGGCCCGGCAGTTCGTGAAGCTGGTGGACGTCCTGAATTTCTCGGAGAGCAGTTTTCAATCCACGGCGCGCAGGCTGATCATGCAGCGCAAGCTGGAAAAGGTGGCGCATGGGGTGTACGCCAAGCCGGGAACGTCGGAAGGCTTGTCGCCCTTGGAACGTCTGGCGCTGGTCCACCCTTTGGCGCCCAAGGTGATCGAACACATGCTGGCCCGTGGTGGTGAATGGACGCCTGGCATCGGCCGTCCTGATGGAAAGGGCTACCCGGGCCTGCGATATCTGAGTGGCGCACGCAGCCCGGATTCGTTCCGCAACGCGATGCGCGCGCTGGTGCAGGCCGGCGCGCTCAAAAAAGAACGCCGGGGTGGCGTGCTGGGATATATCGCAGCCGGCGCGCCTCTGTTGGCCGCCAGCATCGAACGAAGCGACTTGGCGGATGAAGACAAGGCCGCAGAGCTTGATTATCTGGCGTACCGCGAAAAGCTGCGCATTCACATGGCGCGGCAGATAGTAGGCACGCCCGAATGGCGCGACCGCCAAGACCAGCACCGCATCGAAGTCACGTTGACGCGGGATCAGATCGCCAAGGAACGCGACGACAAGCAGGCGCTGGCCGACCTACTGTCGTAACCACAGCACCGGCGACGCCGCGAGTATCTGGCCGGACTCTCCGACGCCATCGGCCATGGCCAACCTCGACATGCGGTAGATGCCAGGTTCATACCCGTGTTTGAGTATGCGAATGGCCATCTTGCCGTCCAACGCGGTCACAACCGCATATCTGCCGATCGCTTCGGGCTGCACGTATTCCACCGGCTTGAAATAAGCCAGCCAGCCGTCCCGCACGTCGTTGGTCTGGTATCTGATGGCAACCGTGCCTTCAGGGACGCCAGGCGGCGCCGGAACGTATCCAGGCCCTTGCACGGTCCCAGGATGCACCGCGCCATCGGTGTCGACCCACCCGATCACTTTTAGCTTGTCGCCGGCGGGATTCAGGGTGGACAGGTCCAACCCGACCTGGGCCAAGACATCATCCCGTGGCAGGCCAAGGATTTTGGACAGTTCGATGGCTTCTTCCAAGCGGATATCCCGCTTGCCCCTCAACATGAGGGATACCGCTGAGGGATCAATGCCGAGACGTTTTGCCAACGACCGTTGGGACAGCTTCTTCTCGTCCAGCTTTTCCTTGAACCAGCGCGTATTGACGTGTGTAGGCATGCAAACCCCGTGTTGGCGGCTTCGACCACCAACCTGATACAAGCATATTGTGAAAATTGCAACATATTAGCACCGTACCAATCGCCCCTTCGCTAGGCAGAGTGCACAGAAAACCACAGTTCGCCTACCTATGGGAGTCCAAACTTGGCCATTACGACTAAATACGGCTTGCTATGTTGCGATTTCCACATTAAGATGTGGTTCATACATCGGGCATTTGACGGTGTGTACCAACAGGTCAGGATCGTTGTTCCCTGATAGTCCCCATGTGTTGCGGGTCAAAGATGTGGGCCGGTTACGCGGCCCCTTTACCGATGAAATAGGCGGCGGACAGCAAGCAACATACCACCGGACTCCCGTCAAAGCGGCGGTCCTGACCTGTTGGGGGAATTGCGCAGGCTGATGCGCACTACGAAGCGTTAGGTGGCGGCTGTTCGATCAGTGCCCCGATGTAATGAGAAACCTAGCAAGCCGGAGATCAGCACCGGCCACCAACAAACTATATTTCTACCAGGGGCAACAATGGGCATTTCAATTTATGTAGACGACCAGACGCAGGCTGGCCGCGTGATCGCCAAGTTCGGCAACGCGCGCAAGCTGGCCGCGCTGATGGAAGAGGTAACCGGGCGCCGCTGCGACCCCAGCCGGATTTATCGCTGGATGCACCCGCGTGAAAAGGGTGGCACCGGTGGCATGATCCCTTCTTCCGCGATGGGCGATGTGATGGCCGTGGCGCGTCATGAAGGAATTATCCTGACTGGCGACGACCTGTACCCCAAGCCACTCGAAAACAAGTCGGACGACCTGGCGGAGGATGTATGAGCGCGGGTGTCTGCGGCTTTTTCGCTGGATTGGCGATCGCCCGGGTGGCGATGGCTTCGCGCTCAGTACCAGCGGTTATTGTGAAGAAACCGCAACCGCGCATTCGGCAGGTCAACGCGTACTTGTGGGAATGCGTCAGCCACCGTGGAGCGCGCCGGGTTTGCGGCGAAGGCGCATCGGCTGCGGGCGCGTATCGCATCTGGCAGATCATGGACGCCGCACGATGATGGACCCCAAAGCCCGCCTTTTCTGTATTGCAACAACGATCATTTGCTACGTGGCGCATTGCTACGGGATTTTTTGGTGAGAACGACATGAACGTAGGGGAACTGATTGAAGAACTGCGCAAATATTCGGCGCACACGACCGTGGTTGTGAGTGGCTATGAAGGCGGAGTCACCGAAGAATTGATGGTTGGCGCGACGTTCATCCATCGCGATGCCAACGAAGGTGACTATTACGGCGAGCATGAAAGCACCGATGAAGTTACCGACCAAACGGTCGTGCTGATCGCTCGCACAAGGGGCGCACGATGAACGCACCCATCCCCAACCTGACACTGGCCGAGCGCGAACGCTGGGCGTACGCCAATGGCGACATGGAAACGTTGGCGCTGTTGCAACCGGCGCTGGTAGGCGAAGAAGCCATCGAAGAACTGCTAAATATCAACGCCGAGCAGGAACAGGAACTGCTCAAAGCGTACCGCAACGCGCACGGATTCTAAAATGAGTGCCAACGACCACGAATTGATAAGGCTGGCAGCGAAGGCCGCGGGCATCGAAGGCAGTTTTGATGACACCGAAGATGTCGGGGACGGCCTATGGATCAACGGCGAACGCACCCCGGATAACGACAGGTACTGGAACCCGCTGACCAAAGACGGCGACGCCTTGCGTCTGGTCAATAAGTTGCGCATGCGTGTCGAACACCACGTCCGGCACCCTTTTGTCGCGGTGTTTGCACACTTCGGGTTCTATGCCGAGCGTGTGGAAGAGGCGGTGGACGCGGATGTCGACGCTGCTACCCGCCGCGCTATCGTCCGCGCCGCTGCGGAAATCGGGCGCCAAGCATGACCTACCACATCGGCATCGACCCCGGCGCCCACGGCGCGCTGGCGCTGTACGGTGAGCGCGAAATCATCATCGAAGACATGCCAATCCTGGTCGAAAAGATCAATGGCAAGAACAAGTCACGCATCGACGCGCAGCGCCTGGCCGATCTGCTGGCCTTGTGGACGGACCACTACCGCGTTGCCGGCGCCACGATTGAACAGGTGGGAGCCAGCAGCCAGATGGGCGTCACCAGCGCCTTCGCGTTCGGTGAGGCGTTTGGGATGGTCAGGCAAGCGATCGCCTCAGCACAAGTGCCGGTGCAGTTCGTACGGCCACAGGAGTGGAAAAAGCATTTTAAATTGATCGGGCAGGATAAGGACGTCAGCCGCAAGCGGGCGTCTGAGCTTCTGCCACAACACGCGCATCGGTGGGCAAGAAAGATGGACGACGGCCGCGCCGAAGCGATTTTATTAGCCATTTATGGGAGCAAAGTATGAACAGCGAAACAGTGAAAAAGGATGATGGTGGTCCAGCATTTCCCGATCCGGGCCGCGCGCAGTCCGTTAAGCAGCGGGGGTTGCTGCCCGCCACTGGCATGACGTTGCGTGATTACTACGCCGGTAAAGCGCCTATCGACTTGGACCAAGCGGCGCGGATGTTCAACGATGAAAACGGCCGCAAAGCATCATTGCTTGAAGCGCTGCAACAATTCGCGTTCCTGTCGTTTGCTTACGCCGACGCCATGCTTGCGGAGCGTGCCAAATGAAAAAGACCCTCAAACTGATGTGGCTGCGTGCCCAACTGCGCATTTCGGAATGGCAGTTCGACAACATCCACCGCACGAACATGGAAGTCCAGGCCAACGCCCGCGCCACGGCGCGCATGGCCTTGGAGGATATGCAACGTGAAAGCCTGGCGGCGTCCCGCCTGCGCGTGCAGATCGCGACGTTGGAGGGTGGTGCATGATACTCGACATCGACAGCATCGCCCTCGAAGCCGCGCGGGATGTAGCCAGGATTAGCCGCAGCAGACCGGTTGGTGGTCATTCGCAGATGGTCGCGCAAATGCAATGCCGGATCATCGACGCGATCAACGCCGCCAAGCGCTCCATGCAGGGAAAAGCAAAGCCGGTGGCGCGCGTTACTGTGCGTACGGATGGATACCAAGATTGGACCGACATCAATACAAGTGCACTGCCGGCTGGCGTGCACGAACTTTTCGCCGCCCCGCCATCCACAGATGCGAAGGAGGCCCAACCATGAAAACCGCCGCCGAAGCGATCAAAATCGCGCAACAATGGGAAGACGAGCAAGTCGCCAGCTATCCGGCCCAAGTCGGCCGCGCGCTGCTCGCGCACATCAACAGCCTGGCATCGCCGCAAGTAACGGATGAGCAGATCATCTTGTCGGCACTTGAACGCATGGATCGAGCGCGGAACATTCTGACTTCCGGCAATCCTACACCGGCATGCAACTGGGGAATGCTGGACACCAGCGACTTACGCGCCATTCTCTCAGCACCGCCAGCAGCAGCGAGCGATCTGATCGGTCACAACGATGACTTGCCGAGCGGTTGGGTGCGAAATGCCGACGGAAGCGCACAGCCAGCAGCGAGCCAAGAGGCGAAGCCGGTAGCGGCTGATCAATTTGGGCTGTCAGAGCAGCAAATCTCCAAGCTGCTGCAAGGTGGCTTGAAACCAGAAGAAATCGGTGGTGCACCTGAGTTGCAGCATGAGCGTGTACGCGAACTCCTGCACTGGTTTTTGCGCCTGATTGACGGCTACGCCAATCCGAAATGGGCAAACCGCCATGCTGCCGAACTGGCGTACTACATCGCTACGATGAGCACGCAAAAACACATTGACGTGGCTGCGGTTCGTCAAGCTGGCTTCATTGCGGGATGCAATATCTCATCGAAAGAGCGTTCGATGCTTGAACGCCACGGAATTATCGCCGCCTCCACGCAGGAACAAGCGCCAGCAGATAAGGATGCGATCCGCAATGCTGCACTGGATGACATCAAGATTGGCCGACTGATCGCGGCTTCGACGGGCAAGCGTATCAATCTGCGCAGCGAAGAAATCGCCGAGTTCTACGCCCTTGCGCACATGGTCGCATCGTATGCCGATTTTGCCGCCGAGCAGAAACAAGCGCGAGCAGTTCATGTGCCGATCACGGTTGAATTTTCGCGCGCTTTTATGGATGGCGCAATGGAAGGCGAGCAGCGCGAAGTATTGAAGAACTGGAAAACGGTCAACGACTTCCTTGTCAGTTTGCAATCCCAACCGCAGCAGGTGACGACCACAAACCCCCAACCACCTAAAACACCATGACACACGACCCGATCAATCACCCTGTCCACTACACCGCCCATCCATCTGGCATCGAATGTATCGATGTGACCAGGCACATGGGCTTCAATCTCGGCAATGCGGTCAAATACATCTGGCGCGCGGACCTGAAGAACAACGCGATCGAAGACCTGAAGAAAGCGATCTGGTATCTGCAGGACGAAATCAAGAAGCGCGAGGCCGGCGAGTCAGTCGACGCTGCGATCAAGCGCGATGCGGAGAAGCGCCACCCAGGCTACGCGGCCAACGGCGTGGTGAACGGCGCCGAACTGGTTAAGCCCGAAGACCTGTGGGTCGATTGGCGCGGCGGCCGTTGTCCCGTGAAGGGCGATGTCGATGTAGAAGTCCGGCTGCGCAGCGGGCGTCAATACCTACCCGCGCAGGCGGAGTGCTTTGGTTGGGAACACGGCGGCGGTGACGCAGACATCGTGTCCTACCGCGTGGTCGAATGACCGATGACGACGCACGCTGGGAACTATGGCCCTACCAAGACACCGGCGCCCAGTTCCTGGCCGCGCGCAAGTTCGCGCTGTTGGCCGACGCAATGGGCGTGGGCAAGTCGGCGCAGGCGGTTCGCGCCACCGACATCGTGTTCGCCCAGCGCATTTTGGTCGTGTGCCCGGCGATCGCCCGGATCAACTGGGCACGCGAGTTTCATAAATTCAGTTTCATCGGCCCCGACGTCACGATCTGCGCCAAGCTATCGGACAAGCCGGGCCGCCAAGGAGTGACGATATGTTCCTACGACTACGCCGCCGAGGCGAAACGCCAGTTGAGTACCGAAAAATGGGACGTTTTGATTCTCGACGAAGCGCACTTCCTGAAGTCGATGCAGGCGGCCAGGACGAAAGCGATCCTGGGCAAGAAAGGACTGGCGCACAGCGCTGGGCAAACGTGGTTGCTGACTGGTACGCCAATGACAAACCACGCGGGCGACCTGTGGCCGATGCTTTTCGTGTCGGGCGTTACGCAAAAAAAGTACGCTGAGTTCATCAAGCATTTCTGTTCCGGCTACGACGCCGGATTCGGTTTCAAAATCACCGGCGTGAAAAACGTGCCGGAACTAAAAGCGCTGCTGGGCAAGATCATGCTCAGGCGCAGAAAGGAAGACGTTGTGAAAGACCTGCCCCCAATCTCTTTTTCCACCTTCGCGGTCGAACCCGGCCCCGTCGACTTGGAAATCGCGATGTACGACCTGTGGCGCCGCGCCGGTGGCGACGAGAAACTAAAGCGCGTCATCGACGCCCAGGAAGCGCGTGTGGCCGAGCAGATCAAGGCCCTGTCCAAGACCAAGACGCCGATGCGCAACCTGCTGCCGTTGATGCACGGCATGCAAGAATCCCTGCCCGAACTGCGCCAGTACACCGGCATGGCCAAGACCGCGGCCATCATCGAAATGGTCAAGCGCGAACTGGACACGCCGGTGGAGGAAGGCGGCATCGACAAGATCGTGATCTTTGCCTGCCACCGGGTAGTGATCGAAGCGTTCCGCGACGCGCTGCGCAAGTACAAGGCGGTGACGTTGTATGGCGGCACGCCGGCCGAGAAGCGCCAGGGCCACATCGACCACTTCCAAAACCACCCGCGCTACCGGGTGTTCGTGGCCAACATCGCGGCTGCCGGCACGGCCATCACCCTGACGGCCGCCAGCGAAGTGATCTTCGCCGAACTGGATTGGACGCCTGCGAACAACGCGCAAGCGGCCATGCGTGTGCACCGGATAGGCCAGACAAAACCGGTGCGCGTGCGCTACGCGGCGCTGGCCGACAGTACAGACGAGCATTTGACAGAAACGTTGCGTCGCAAGACACGGGACGAACTGCAAATATTTGGCAATTAACGTTGCGAAAATCGAAACGCGGTGCTACAGTAACAACGTGGCAAAGCAAAGAAGTCCAACCCTGAAGAAAAGGAAATATGATGCAAACAGTAACCCTGCAATTCGACACAGCCCAAGACGTGGCTGATTTTTTTGCCCGTCTGGGCACGCACCAGATGCCGGCGCCGGTTTCGGCGACTGAGTTTTTGGCCGGCAGCGGCGCAAGCACCGCAACCGAAGTCACCGCTGTTGAGCAGACCGAAACGGTTGTCACGGCGATGAACGAAAGCGCCCAGGCCGTGGCGGAAAAGAAACCGCGCGCGCCGCGCAAGCCGAAGGAAGAACCGGCGTCCACTCTCGAGCAATCCGCTCAGACGATCAAAGAGATCAACGCCGAGCATAAAACCCTGACCATTGAAGACGTGCGCGCAGCCCTGCAAGGCTACGTCGAACGCGCTGGCGAAGGCGGCATCAAAAAGGGCATGGAACTGGTCGCCACCTTCGGCGCCACCCGCGTGTCCGATCTGCAGCCGGATCAGTACGCGGACTTCATCGCGAAGGCCAAAGAAAAGGCCGCGGCATGACCACCGCCGCCCCACTGGCTTTCCACTCCACCCTCGGCGCGTCTGGCATGTACCGCTGGGCCGCGTGCCCAGGCAGCGTGCGTGAATCGGTTGGCATCGAATCCGAGTCCAGCGCCTACGCCAAGGAAGGCACGGCGGCGCATGCGCTGGCCGAAGCCTGCCTGACCAACGAATACAACGCGGCGTTCTTTGTGGGCACCGAGTTTGTGTACGACGACCATGGCGAGGCGTGCACCATCGTGCCGGATGCTGAGTTCGCCGAGCATGTCCAAGTCTACTTGGACGCGGTGCGCGAGATCGCAGAGATCGGCGACGACACGGTGTTGTTGGTTGAACACAAATTCCACCTGAAGGACATTCACGCCAGCCTGTTCGGCACGGCCGACGCGGTGATCTGGCGCCCCGATACGCAGACGCTGTTCGTCTACGATCTGAAGTTCGGCGCCGGCCTGCCGGTGGAAGTGATGGGCAACTCCCAACTGAAATACTACGCGTTGGGCGCGCTGATCACCACCGGCTACCCGGCAAAGACGGTAGAATTTGGCATCGTCCAACCGCGTTGTTTCCACGCTGACGGCCCGATCCGCACCGTCGCCATGCACGCCGCCGACCTGATCGACTTTGCCGGCGACCTGATGGCCGCAGTGGCCGCGACAGAAAACCCCGATGCGCCTTTGCATGCTGGCGATTGGTGCCGTTTCTGCCCGGCCAAGATCAAAGCCGATGGCCAGGTGTGCAAGGAAATCGAACGCCGGAAGAACGAAGCGATGAAACTGGAATTCGCCGACGACCAGCCATACGACCCGAACGTGCTGTCGCGCGCGCTGGCGGCAATCCCGATCGTCAAGGCGTGGATCGCCGCTGTCGACTCGTTCGCCTACTCCGAAGCTGAGGCGGGCCGCTCGATTCCGGGCTACAAGCTGGTGGAGAAGCGCGCCACTCGCAAGTGGAACACGGACGACAAGCTGGCGCTGATCAAGGCGCTGTCGGTGTCTGGCGTGGGCACGGTCAACTTCGTCGAAGAAAAGATGAAGTCGCCGGCGCAGGTGGAAAAGATTTTACCGAAGGAACACAAGGGGATTTTGGCCGATCTCACTGTGAAGGAAAGTTCAGGTCACACGCTTGTTTCAGCGGACGACAAGCGCGATGCAGTCAAGCAGTCCGCTCAAGACGATTTTAAAGATAAGGAAGTTTAAAACATGTCCAACGTTATCACTCCAAAGTTCCGTGCATCCTACGCCAACGTCTTCGTGCCAGTCGGCGCGACCAACGACGACGGCAGCCCCAAGCTGGACAAGAAGACCGGCAAGCAGGTGATGGAATACAGCGTGCAGGCGCTGTTCCCGGCCAACGCTGATCTGTCCGCGCTGAAGGCAGCCGCCAAAGCAGCCGCCACTGAAAAGTGGGGCGCCGATGTCCCGAAGAATCTGCGCAGCCCGTTCCGCACCGAGAAGCAAGACGGCAGCACGCCTGACGCGATGGAAGAAGGCGGTTCGTTCATGAACTTCAAGACCACCCAGAAGCCGGGCTTGGTCGACGGTTCGAACCAAGACATCATCGACTCGACCGAGTTCTACAGCGGTTGCTGGGCGCGCGCATCGGTTCGTGCGTTCGCCTACGGCGGTCCGGGCACCAAGTTCTCGCCTGGCATCGCGTTCGGCCTGCAGAACATCCAGAAGCTGGCCGATGGTGAGCCACTGGGCGGCGTGCGCGTGAAGGCGCAGGACGAATTCGAAGCCGTGGAAGGCGCGGTCGCCGGCGCCAGTGGCGGTGGCAGCGCAAACGCACTCTTCGACTGACCTTTGTATTTGAACCAGCCGCCCTTCGGGGCGGTTTTTTACCGGCAAATTTATGACAACACACCTCCACATCGACTTCGAAACCCGGTCGACTGTCGATCTTAAAAAGGCTGGGCTGGACGTCTACGCGAAAAGCCCGACCACTGAAGTGCTTTGCATGGCGTGGTCCATCGGCGAGGGACCTGTAAAAATTTGGACACCTGAAAAGGACGGCGGCATCGGCATCGAAGACGTCCGTGAATTCAATACGTTCTTGGGTGAGGTCGTCCACGGCGAAGGCCAATGGAAAGGTGGCCTTGTCTTCGGCCACAATGTGTCTTTCGAGATCGCCATCTGGAACGAGATTATGGTCCCACGTTTTGGCTGGCCGCGGCTGAAGCCGGAACAATGCCGCTGCACGATGGCGATGGCCTACGCCATGTCGCTGCCGGGTTCCCTGGACAACGCCGCCGCAGCACTCGGCGTCGACTATCGCAAGGACCAGGTGGGCTACCGCCTGATGCTGGCCATGTGCAAACCCAAGGCGGATGGCACCTATCGCGAAGACCCGGAATCGCTGGCGCGCCTGTACGAATATTGCAAACAGGACGTCGAAGTGGAACGCGAGATCGCGCGCCGCATGATGGCGCTGTCGCCGGCCGAGCAAGACATCTGGACGTTGGATTACAAGATCAACAACCGCGGCATCGCCATCGACGTGCCGGCCATCAAGGCTGCAATGGCGGTGGTCAACGCCGAGAAGGAACGCCTGGACGCCGAGATCAAGAAGGCCACCGGCGGCGCGATCAGCACCTGCAACCAAGCCGGCGCCATCGTGGATTGGATTGTCGATCAAGGTGTGGGTATCCCATCGGTGGCCAAGGCTGACGTGCTGGACGCGCTGTCGGTGGATGGCCTACCGGCCAACGTGCGCCGCGTGTTGTTGCTGCGCCAGGAAGCCGCCAAGTCGTCCAACGCCAAACTGAAGACGATGCTGGAATGCGTGTCGTCGGATGGCCGCGTGCGCAACACCCTGCAATACCATGGCGCCGGCACCGGCCGCTGGGCGGGGCGCAAAATCCAAGTGCAGAACTTCCCCCGGCCAAAGCTGAAACAGAAAGCGATTGAAGAAGTGATCTCGCTGTTGGGAAAACCCAACGCTCGAGACTCGATCGACCTGTTCTACGGTTCGCCGATGACCGTCATATCGGATTGCCTGCGCGGCTTCATGATCGCGCCGCCAGGGCGCAAGCTGATCGCGGCCGACTTCGCCAACATCGAAGGTCGCGTGCTGGCGTGGCTGGCCGGTGAAGAGTGGAAGCTGCAGGCGTTCCGTGACTTCGACGCCGGCATGGGCACCGACATCTACATCCTGACCTACGTCAAGTCCTTCCACCTGGACCCATCAACGATCGACGAAGACGACCCGCGCCGCCAGGTCGGAAAGGTGGAGGAACTGGCATTCGGTTTCGGCGGTGGCGTTGGCGCCTGGCGCACGATGGAAAAGGCGTACCGGCCGCCGCCGATGACCGACGACCAGATCAACGACATCAAGGACCGCTGGCGCGCAGCGCACCCCAAGATCAAGGCGTACTGGCGCGCGCTGGAAGACGCCGCCGTGGCAGCGGTGTTGAAGCCGGGCGCGCAATGTTCTGCCGGACCGGCCAATCGGCAGGTACAATTCCGAGCTTCCGGTTCTTTCTTGTGGTGCTTGCTGCCATCGGGCCGCGTGCTTTGCTACCCGTACCCCAAGATCGTGGCCGGCAAGTTTGGCGGCGACGCGCTGTCCTACATGACAGTCGACAGCATCACCAAGAAGTGGGAACGCACCGACACCTACGGCGGGAAGCTGGCCGAGAACGTGACGCAGGCGATTGCCCGCGACGTGATGGCCAATGGCCTGGTGAAGGCAGACGACGCCGGGTTTGAAACCGTCTTCAGTGTGCATGACGAAGGCGTGCTGGAAGTGGACGACGAAGACGCAACGCCGGAAACATTGAACAAAGTATCGCGGCTGCTTTGCAGCACGCCGCAGTGGGCGGCGAACCTGCCTGTGGTGGCCAAGGGTTGGATTGGCCAACGTTACCGTAAATAGGAGACTTATGAGCAACCCTTTCTTTTGCTGGCACCGCTGGGGTCAGTGGTCGTCGCCGCACAACGGCATCTTTGCGGAATCCAGCGGCAGCATCGGGTACTTTTCCGTGTGCCAACTGCGTGTCTGCGAGAAGTGTGGGAAAGCCGGCTACCGCCGTATCCCAAAAATGCGCAGTCTCGATGAACTGAAAAAAGAACGATAGGAAGAAACATGGACGAAGGAGATTACGCAAGTGCGCAAGAGCAACAACTGCGCGACCTGCAATTGCGCGTGCGCAAGCCGGTGACGATCAAGCCGAACAACAACTGTCACAACTGTGACGACGATGTTGCAGACGGCGTGTTGTTTTGCAGCACAGAATGCCGCGACGATTACGATCGGCGCGAACGGGCGAAGGGACGCAATGGAAACTAAACTCGACCACGCCTTGGCGTTGGCGGCCCAAGGCTTCTGGGTGTTCCCACTTCGATCGAACTCCAAGCTGCCCCTGAATAAGGGCTGGCAGGACGAAGCGACGTGTGACCCGGACCAAATTAAAAAGATGGACTTTGTTTCGCGTGGCCTTAACGTTGGGATTTTCACATCGCGTTTCGGCCAGGACAACGCGCTGCTGGTGGTCGACGTGGACATGAAGGAAGGGAAGAACGGTGATGCCGAGCTATTCCGATTGGAAATGGAAGGGCGTGATTTTCCACCCACTCGAGAGGTTACGACTGCCACCGGCGGCCGGCACCTTATCTACTCGACTGCGGAGCCTGTTAAACAAGGCGCGAACGTCATTGGCGACGGCCTTGATATCCGTTCCCGTGGTGGCTTCATCGTTGGCGCGGGTTCGACAATCGACGGCGCGCCTTACCGCGTATCTGTCGATGCTCCGGTCGTGCCAGCGCCTGCCTGGCTGGTTGATCATTGTGGTGTGGATCGTCGCGACCGCGGTGAGTTGGCTGTTGTTGATCTGTCTGGCGTGGATGCTGGTCGCGCTCGCCGCCGCGCTGTCGAGTATCTGACGGCAGCCGAACCATCGGTCGAAGGCCAGGGTGGTGACGAGACAGCGTACAAGGTGGCCTGCCGCGTCAAGGACTTCGGCGTGGACGCAACCACCGCTGTCGAACTGCTGGACGACCACTGGAACCCGCGCTGCCTGCCGCCGTGGGATTTGGACGCGCTGATGGCCAAGGTCAACAACGCCTACGCCTATGGCGTGGTGCCGGCCGGCGCCGCCGCGCCCGAAGTGCAATTCCCGCCCGTGGTGGTTGAGCCGGAAGCGAAGACCGCCGGCGGCCCGATCCAGATCATCAACCGTGAATACGCCTTCGTGCGCCAGGGCGCGTTTGTGCTGCACGAAAACACTGACGAGTTCGGCGAATTCAAAACTGATCACCTGAACCTGGCAGAGTTCCACGGCTGGTTCGCCAACAAGACCATCACGATGGGCAAGAAGACCATGCCCCAGTCGCAGGCGTGGATCGAATGGCCGCAGCGGCGTGAATACGAAGCCGTTGTTTTCGCGCCACAACAGAACCCAGGCCCACGTTGGTACAACATGTGGCGCGGGTTCACCGTTGCGCCGGCCGCCTCTGCTGATCACCCATCGGTGGACGCGTTCAAAGAGCATGCGTTGAAGAACACCTGCGACGGCGACGCCAAACTGTATCACTGGCTGATGTCGTTCTTTGCCCACATGATCCAACGGCCCTACGAAAAGCCGTTGGTCGCCCTGGTGTTCAAGGGCAAGAAGGGCACCGGTAAGAACGCCTTGGTCGAACGCGTGGGCCGCCTGCTGGGCGCGCACTTCCGTGTCACCGACGACGGCCGCTACCTGACGGGCAACTTCAACAGCCACTTCGAAGCCAACCTGTTCTTCGTGCTGGACGAAGCGCACTGGGCCGGCGACAAGCGCGCCGAAGGCAAGTTGAAGGGCCTGATCACCGGCGCCAAGCACAGCATCGAACGCAAGGGCAAGGAGCCGTACGAAGTGCGCAACCTGTCGCGCATCGCCATCATCGGCAACGAAGACTGGCTGGTGCCAGCGTCGTCGGATGAACGCCGGTTCGCCGTGTTCAACGTGGGTGACGGCCGCATTCAAGACCGCAAGTTCTTCATCGACATGCGCGAAGGGATGGAAGCCGGCGGCTACGGCGCCCTGCTGCGTTTCTTGCTGGACTACGACATCAGCGGCGTGGACCTGAACGACGCACCGGCCACCGCCGGCCTGGCCGAGCAGAAGGAAGCCAGCCTGGAACCGCTGCAGCAGTGGTGGCTGACCTGCCTGACCGATGGCCGGATCGTTGAATCGGACTTCGGCAGCGACTGGCCGGCGGTGGTGGACCGCGACAAGCTGCGCGAATCCTTGGGCCGGTACTGGAAGGCGCGCGGCATCCGAGCGATGGCGCCGGACAGCCGCATGGTGGGCAAGGCGCTCAAGAGCATGTTACCCGGCCACGGTAATTACCGCGGCCCCAAGCCCGACCAGCGCTACCACTACCGGTTGCCTGACCTGGCGCAAGCGCGGGAAGAGTGGGATCGCTTCATGGGCTTTAGCCGGGAGTGGGAATGAGCGCCTACTATAACGAGTTTGATCCGCACGCCGCGCAGTGGCTGCGCAATTTGATTAAGGCCGGGCACATTGCGCCTGGCGACGTTGACGAAAGGAGTATTGAGGATGTCGCACCCAGCGATCTTATTGGATACACCCAGTGCCATTTCTTTGCCGGAGTCGGTGTCTGGTCCCTCGCACTGCGCGAAGCCGGATGGCCCGACGACCGGCCAGTCTGGACCGGTTCCTGTCCTTGCCAGCCTTTCAGCGCGGCAGGCAAAGGCGATGGGTTTGCTGACGAGCGGCACCTTTGGCCCGCCTTCTATCACCTCATCGACCAGTGGCGTCCTGCAAAAATATTTGGAGAGCAGGTTGCAAGCAAAGACGTCGATCCTTGGGTCGACCTTGTACACGCTGACCTGGAAGCCTTGGGTTACATCTTCGGGGGTGTCCCGTTCCCGTCTGCGGGCGTCGGTGCGCCGCAAATCCGAGACAGGCTGTATTGGGTGGCCGACGCCGACGACCCCGAGCGGAGGGCAACGAAATCCTGCGGGCACAAGCCAGACTGGCCGCCGGCCGGACGGTTCCAAAGCCACCGTAACACTTGGCAACGTCTTCATGGCCCGGATTGGCGAACCGCTGCCGCCGAGTTTTGCCAGGATGCTCATGGGGTTGCCGGCCGAGTGGGACGACTGCGCGCCTACGGAAACGCGATCAATAAAGAAGCGGCGGTAGCGTTCATCGTCGCGTCCGAAGAAGCGTGGGTGTTCACATGACAGCGCCGCCGCTGAAAGGCCAACGGCGCGCCTGCGCCAACAAGCACCGGCACCCGGACGAGTTTACCGCCCGTGCCACGGCGCAGTTCAGCATCACCCACCACAAGGCGGCGACCGTGTTGTGGGTCTACCGCTGCCCGGCCTGCAAAGGGTGGCACCTGACGCATAAGAACGGCGGCGCGAAGTGGCGGGTGACGGCCGACGACTTGGTGGAGCTGTAAATCTTTTATCGACCAGTGTGCGACCAGCGGGTGGTTTACCGTTTAGCTTACCACCCGCTAAGTCTTTGATTTCGATGGTGGGCGCACTAGGGCTCGAACCTAGGACCCGCCGATTAAGAGCCTCGTTGCCTGGGGGCAACGTTGCTTGATTTACAACGGTTTTCAGAACAGACCGGGAATAGGATGTTGCGATAATCGCAATCCGGTTTGTTTCGATGTGGTTTTAACATCCTGATTTTTATCAACGATCCATTTTTGCGACCAGTGTGCGACCAGCTGGGAGCGTTTTCTTAGGAGATTTTGATGACCCATACTGTTCTTCCCGACGGCTCTGCGTTTGCGATTCTGAGCACCCCGCTTCCTTCAAACCACTGGCTGACGGCTGACGGCTACAACGTGCCGCCGATGCCGCTGCGCCTGGGCGGCGACGACCCGCGGCGCCAATTGTTCAACGACGCGGTGCGCGCGGCCGCCCGCTATGCCATCCGCGCGTCGACCATGAACGGCAAGGAAAACGACTTCGACCCCGACGCCATGGTCCAGAACATGGTGGTTGGCCTGCTCGGCTACCACACGCCGGACGGCCTGTGCGGCGAGGAATGGGCGGACCCCAAAGAGCTGCCCGACCTGTTGGGCCGATCGGCGACAAGCGGCGCAAACAGCGCGGCCCCTCACGTCGTGAAAATCCACAAGTTCGGCCGTCGCGGCACCGGCAAGCATGAGTACGAGATGAGCGACGGCAGCATAGCCACAATGAACGAACTCGATGCGCTATTGTCGGCAGCGAAACACGCCAACAGCCTGAAGGCGAAGGACACTGAAATTGCCGAACTCCGCGCTGAACTAGCCGAGCTGAAGGGCCGGTATGCAGAGAACGCAAAGCCAGATAGCGGGCCGGCTGACGAATAATCTGTCGGGCCAAGTGCCTGAAAAGACTCGAAAAATCATCGGGTCTGCGACCAGTGTGCGACCAGCGAGCAAAACGGGTCCGACTTCTTGGACCCGGCCGTTTTCGAAGGGCTGGAAACACCAACAAAACCAAGGGGTTAAGTGGTGGGCGCACTAGGGCTCGAACCTAGGACCCGCTGATTAAGAGACTTTGGAAAACAACATTTTGTTGCGGACACCGCAATATATGTTGCATAAATCGGCAACGACATCTACACTTGGTGCTACGGTCGCAATGACCAGAGGCCACCGGCCCAAAATTGCGACCGGTTTGCGACCAGTGAGATTTCTATGGACCGACTAATCGACCAGTTTGAATTGCGCCGTGGAGATAGCCGCCGGTACGACGGCTTCAGCCGCGGCTTGATTGTAGAAAAGGAAGCCCGCTCGACCGGCGCGATAAGCCCGGTGCCCGGCGGCGTCCCCAAAGACGAATACACGCTGCGTGTGACGCTTGGCGTCAACTTCTATTCCAACGCTGCCCAATTAGCCGAAGCCCGCAAAGTGGCCGAGCGGTCGTTGTTGGCTCACCTCTACGGCGACACACTCAACAAACTGCAGCGCGCGGAGCAAGCGGTGTGGGATGGTGATCCAGAGGCTGTTTTGGAAGCGTTGAACGACATCCGCGCCATGCTCACCAAGGGGTGATTCCATGCACAACACCACCATCCAGAACGCCAAGCCCGGCGACACCATTCGCGACGACCAAGTGAAGGGGCTGATGCTGCGCGCCTTCGACGGTCGCAAGTCCTTCTACTTGTACTTCCGCACGAAGCTGGGTGTGGAGCGCCGCCCCAAGCTGGGCGACTACCCGACCATCACGTTGGCCAAGGCGCGCGAGATCGCCCGCGCCAAGTTGTCGATCGTCGCCGAAGGGCGCGACCCGACACTGGAACGCGACAAGGCCAAGCAGGCGCCGACCATGGAAGAAGCGTGGGATCGGTATTGGCGCGAGCATGGCGCGGCCAAGAAGTCGTCCAGCGAAGACGAACGGATGTGGAAGACGATTTTGAAACCGCGCCTGGGTCGGCGCCGGGTGGCCGAACTTTCCTACGACGACATGTACGACCTGCACCACGCGCTGCGCGACACGCCCGTGCAGGCCAACCGCGTGATTGCCCTGACGTCCAAGATGCTGTCGCTGACCGAGAAGTGGAACTGGCGGCCGCTGGGGTCGAACCCCTGCCAGCACGTCGTGCGCAACCCTGAGCAGGCGCGCGAGCGTTACATGGCTGGCGACGAAGCTGCCGCCATCGCCACGATTCTGGACCGCGAAGAAGCCGAGAACCCGGACGCTGTGGCCTTCCTGTACCTGTTGATCCTGACCGGCGCGCGCAAAGGCGAGATCGCAGCCGCCCAGTGGGATTGGCTGGATGGCCAAGTGCTGCGCCTGCCTGACTCCAAGACCGGCAGGCGCAATGTCTACCTGCCCGATCAGGTGATGGCGCTGTTGGCCAAGTTGCCCACCAACCGCAAGACGATCACCGGCATGGCCGACCCGAAGAAGTTCTGGTATCGCGTGCGCGCCGAAGCGGGCTGCCCCGATCTGCGCATGCACGACCTGCGCCACTCATTCGCCAGCGCGGCGTTGAAGGCCGGGCTGAACCTGTCGCAGATCGGCGAACTGCTGGGCCACGCGTCGACGCAAACGACAAAGCGCTACGCCCACCTGATGGAAGACGTAGCGCATGCGTCAGTTGCTGCCACGGCCAATGTCCTGGCCGGGATGATGGGGCGTTAAGCCCCGTCGAACACGGTGATGGTCACACGTCCGGCGCCGCCTGTTCCGCCGACCACGCCCCCACCGCCACCGCCCGCGGGGGCCGTGCCGTTCGATCCGGTGCCGGACAAAGAGCCGGTGCCGCCGTTGCCCGCGTCACGGGACGCGCCGCCAACGCCAAGCGTGGTGGTGTAGTGGCCACCGCCACCTGCGCCGCCAAACAAACTATCACCGCCCGTGCCGCCGACTGTGCCGGCGCCGCCGCCGTAGATCGACGAACCGGCTTTTGAGCCAAAGGTGATTGAGGCGCTGGACAAGTCGGTCGCGGAAAGCACGAAGCGCCCGCCGCCGAGTGCATTGTCTTGGTCGAAATACACCGCGTTAGATGAACCGTTCCACACAGCGACGATAGGCATCCCGGTGGGCTTGCCGCCTGCAGTGTATGTCACACCGCCCAGCGACACCTGCGTGTTCGCGCCCGCGCCGCTGATGCCACCGCCCCCGCCTCCGTACTGGAAGCCCCCGCCGCCACCGCCGTAGGCCGTAAGGAGAGAACCGAAAGTGGAGTTGCCGCCACTGTTGGCCGCGCCGTTATTCACGCCTGTCGTCCCGCCCGCGCCGACTGTTACAGCGACAGTCGCCGACAGCGCAGAAAGCAGAACCCAACAATATGCGTATCCGCCCCCGCCCCCACCACCTGCGTATGTCGAACTGGACGCGCCACCGCCGCCACCACCCCATGCTTCAATGAGGGCGAACGCGTTGGCGGCGAACCCGGACGGCTTGGTCCAGGTGCCGGATGCGTTGAAAACCTGGCGGATGTTGGACTTGTTGCCGCCCGCGGGGATAGCAGCGACGGCACTTGATATCGCAGCCGCGATCGAACTGGTGGTAGGAACGTCGGTGTCCAACAACGCCGCGGGAATTTTGGTAGTCATATATCCTTTCGTTGCTACTTCACTTTGGCTGCGGCGTCGTAGACGCGATAGCACTCGGCGAGAGCGGCGCGGAGTCCGTCTGCGCGGGCAGCTTCCCGGCTAAGAAACTCTGCATCCGGTCGGAAAAGTTCGGCCCCAGTGGCGCCTTTTGCAGCGGCGGCAGGCGCGGTGCTTCCGTTGGCAACGGCGGCAGGGCGTTCGGGGCGGTTGCGCAAGCGCTCAAGAGCAGCAGCGAGCTTGCCATTAGTGGTGTCCAGTTCATCTTGTTTTTCCTTCGCGGCGATGGCCGCATTGTCCTGCAGATTGTGTTCGCGTTCGCGCGCGGCCTGCTCGGCCAGCAGCGCGTCGTCCTTCTGCTTGGCCAACTCGGTAGCGTGCGCGGCCACCAAGTCAGCGTTGTCCTGTTTGGCGTCAGCCAGGCGCACGGTCTGCACGCCGGCCACGCCCAGCAGCGCAGCGAACACCACGCCGTAGGCCCACATCGGGATCGGGTTCATCCGACCCTCATCATTTCTGCCAGGCGCTTGGCGCGATCGCCCACCTGCCCGGCCCACTTCGACTGCAGCATGGCCGCCGCGGCTTCGGCGTAGTTGCCGCCTTGGATCAAAGCCAGCGTGTTCTTGAAACCCAGTAGGCCGTCGATGCCCATGTTGAACGCCATGTTGGCCAGCACTCGCTGGCGCGCTTCGGACAGCGTGCGCCACCACGGCAGCCGCGCGTCCAACTGCTTGCAGACCTTGCCGATGTCGTTGCCCAGCATGAGATCAATTTCGTCATCGCTGAACGGCACGTCGGTCAGGTTGCGGCCGACGCCGCCCGTGACCTTGCCAACCGTGTCTTTGTAGATACGGGGCTTGCGGCCTTCGTCACGGGTCAGTTCGGATTTCAGGGTGGCCAGGTCCATCACTTTTCCTTCGGCGTTTGGTCGACAATGCGACCAAGGAAACCCAATGCGAAAATCGCACCAGTGATGCCAGCCATCCACGCCGGCGGCAAGTTATCTTTCAGGTGGTCGTACATGCTGCTGTACGTGAGAGACAGTGCGATGCCGATCGCATTGGCTTGCTGAGAGAACAGGCGCAGGCACTTGTGCCAGTTATCGATTAGTTTCATTTCGCGCCCCCTGTTTGTCAGCCAGCTTTTCCACGCTGCGACGCAGGTCCACCAGCGCGTCGCGCACTTCTTGGAACTTGTCGCGGCTAAGGCTGTCTTGCGACGCATCGCGATCTCGCTGGCTCAATCGCGCTTCTTCCAAAACCAAGACGCGCTTGTCCATGGCGTTCCACGCAGTGGCGCCAACGATGATCAAACCCAGAACTGTCAGAACGTGGCCAACGTTGATGGTCATGTCGAATTTAAATCGGCCTTGTGGCGGGGGCGTCGTCATGGGAATGGCACCCAGTCCGCGCCATCCCAGCGCCACTTGCCGCACTCCAAGTCGAAATCCCAAGGCACGACGATTGGCTCGTCGCACAGCGGTTGCTGCCACCGGCAGTTTGCCTGCTGGTAGCCCCACGACATCAGCACCCCGTAATTTGGCCCAGGGTTGACGTCAATCCATGCGTGCATGTCCATGTCTTCACCTATATTCTGGAAGTCCAGCCTCGCACGCGGAGCGTGTGAACGTAGCTGGTGACGTTTGTGCTCAAGTTCGCATAGCCGTACGACATAAGACGCACGGCATTTGGCGCGAACTCACCGTTTAAGGAAAAGCCAGCCGACGAAGCGGCCAGCGGCACGTTGACCGGAAACTTCAGGTCGATGGCCGAGTTGTTGGAAAGATTGATATCGCCGCCGCCTGCGCCAGCACCACTGGTCACAATGGAACCCTCGCTCGCGATGGACCACGATTTCGCAATCGAAGGAATGGCGTTCGCTGTGCTGATCGTCTGTGGAAAGACGCCGCCGCCATTCGTCACTAACGCGGTGGAAGCGCTGAGGACGAATCGGTCTTGCTGAAGAGTCCCCTGGTAGAACTGCGCGCCGCCGTTGAGTTTGTGGCTCATGGCGAAACGCCATTCCGTGTAGCCGGTTGGCCCGACGCTGGGCGCGTTCAGACTTGCGACAAGCGCAAGACCGCCAGCGCCGTTGGGCACGTAAAAAATATTTGGTTCCGCGAACGCTGCGAATGCGCCGGCTTGGTCACGACCGCCCAGACCTTGGAATGTCAGATCGACGGTCAGCGAACCGACTGCGAGGTAGGTCTTGGTCGTGCCATCCGTGCTGCGTGTGGTCACACTGTCGGCCGAAGTAAAATCGAACTTCGTCGTTGGCGTTGTGGCGTTGCTCGCGCCGACCAAACCCACGATGCTGGACCCAACGGCATCGGCGCGAGCAACGGGAAAGCCCCCGGCTTTGACCCCGTTGTGCACCACAAGTGTGTTCTTGTCAGTGTCGACCGTCATTTCTCCGGCTGCGCCGGTGAACGCGTTTGTTTGGGCGGTCGTGCCGCGTCGGAATTGAATCTGTGTGCCTGCCATTACGTGCCCCTTAAAATACTGCGCCGTAATCGGCGAATGATGTTGCGGAAGAAGTGATCAGACCGTAATCAGCGTTGTTCGCGTTGACGACTGCCGCGATGGTTCCACTGATCTTTACTTCGATGTTGTTGGTCCCGGCCGGCGGCGCTGTCACGAAGTTGAGCGTGCTGCCGGCGAGCGACCATTGGTCTTTGTTTTGGTACACGCCGCCGATGAAGACATCGACCATAGATTGCTGTGGCGGCGTGGACGGCAAAGTGAATGCTGTCTGCGCGCCGGTGCCGCTGAAATCCACTTTCGTCGGCGCCACGGAACTGGCGATAGTGGTGGCGATGTTTGCCTGCGTGGCTGCTGCGGACGCCGACGACGCAGCATTTATCGCGGAGGTATCGGCCGCCGTGGCTGACGCGGCAGCAGAGACTGACGCGGCCACCGCCGTGTTCGCCGCAGCCTGCACGGTGTCGACGTCAAAGGTGGTAACGGCCGGATCGCCATTGACGTCAAAACTCAGGTACTTGTTGGCGCGCAAAGGCGCGGCCGGAAGAGTCGACACCGCTGTTGCCGGGTCGCCATCGTTAAGACGAAGCGTTCGACCAAACACATCACGCACGCGCTGCGCCAGCACAGTCAGTTTGTCCACCGCGTTTTCGATGGACGCTGCCGGCAGTGGGTCGTTGTCCACCCAGTGCGTCAACTGTGTCGCTGCCGGGTCGCGGTAAATAGTGAGAGTGGCGCCCGAGGCCGGCGCGGTTGTCGTTGTCAGCGTGCCGCCCGTTGGCGACGTCGCCCCGGTCAGCGTGTAGTCGGTGTTGAGAACCAGCGTGGTGAAAGAACCATCGGCGTTGCCGATGACAGCCACCAGGTCGGCGTTTGCCGCGAAGTAATACGGGACAGCAAAAGCCACGGTCGACCCGTTGCCATTGTAAGATACCCGACTGGTGGTGGAATTGATGGTCATGGGCCGCCCTAAGTTCGTGTGATTATCGCAAAGTTGTGCTGTTACCGCAACCTACTGGCCAACAGCGCGGCCCAGTTGCGGCGCGCGTTGGGGCGCAGGCGTGCCAGGCTGCCAGTAATATTGCTGCCCGAACTGCTGTTGCGCCCGCTGCATCGTCCGCGCGCCGTAGCCGGGGTTGAACTCTTCCTGCAGGCGTTGGAAAATCATGTGGTCGAGCGCCGCCTTGGCGTACCAGAGATTGGCGAAAGGCGTGTTGGACTTCACGAAGTTGACGGCATCGGCCGCCGCATTCGTCTTCTTGCCCTGGGCGTGCTTGATCAGATTGCCCTGAGTCAGGCCCATCGTGCTTTCCACCAGGCCCGCCACAGGGCCGAGCAGCGCGGCCACCGGGCCGGTCTGCTGGTGCTGCGTCGCCTCGCCGAACAAGAAGTCGCCGTACAGGCCCAAGCCGCCGCCCTTCAACATGGCCGCAATGCCGTTCTTGATGCCGCCCGGCTTGGTCGGATCGACGTTGCGTGGGTCTTTGCCGGCCAGCAGTTCGTTCACTTCCAGCGCCACGGCGCCCATTATGGACGTCAGGCCCACGAAGGTGGCCATGTAGGCCGCCTTGCCCGCGGCGGTATCCTGCGCGAAGCCGCGCGCCCAGTGGCGGGAGATCATCGCCCATGGGAAAGACTTGAACAGCACGACACTGCGCGCCAGTTCGCCTTTCCATGTGCCGCGCTGGATCGACCCGCCCAACTGGTAGCGGTCTTCCAGGCCCGGCGTGATGACCGCCATGTTAATTTCTTCGTCCACGGCGCCGACCAGCATCTGGGCCGCGTCGCGGCGCAGCGCCACCGGGTCGCCCAGGTGAGCGATCGCTTCGTCAGGCACCCGGTAGATGGACGCTGGCGTCAGCACCGTGGAGTTCGTGCCGTTCCACGCTTCCGGCTCGGCGGCTTTCCAGACCGCCCAGTGTTCGTCGGTGATGCCCTTGGACAGCAGGATGCGGTTGTCGTGCTGGTCCAGCGCGGCCAGCGAATCCTTCTCGCGCGTCATCTTGCCGATGGCGTCCATCATGGTGATGCCGAACGCGCGCTTGCGCACATCGGTGATAGCGGCCAGGCCGGACAGTTTGATCGTACTGCTGGCCAGTTTGGCCGACAGCGTGGGGCCGAGATTGTCTTGCCCCCAGCGATTCATACCCGCGATGGCCGATTCCCACGCAAGCCCGGCGCGGCGCGCCTGGCGCAATTCCGCCTGGTTGGCCAAGTTCATGGCCGTGAGTTCGTTGCGCCACATCTGCATGACCGGCAGGTTGTTCATGCGCGCGGTCAGCGCCATCGTGCCTTCATCCGAGATCGACCCGATGACGGCCGACCCCATGCGCGACGAGATCATCCAATTGCGCAGCGTGTCGAACTTCGCGGCCAGCGCTTCATCGGCCACCGGCGGCGTGCGCCCGGCGACGAAATCGTACAGGCCCTGCGCAGACAGCGCGGCCTTGTTGGCCTTGCCGGGGTTCATGCCCTGCTTTTCCACGGCGTCCTTCAACATCGCGTCGCGGAAATAGCTGAACGTCGCGTTGGGGTTCGGCCCCATCTTTTCCACCAGCGCGATATCCTTGGACAGCGACTTGATGTGGCTGACCATCGTGTCGTACATGCTGCGATTGCCGAAGTCCTGCTGGTAGGCAATGTAGCTGTCCGCGTCCTTGAAGTGGATTTGGCGCGATTCTTTGCCTTGATTGGCGCGCATGCCGGTGCCGCCGATCTTGCCCGGCTCAATCTTGTTGATGCCGCCCCACGCGATCGACTCCCAGGCGTTGTTTAAAAACGACACCATCTGCTGGTCATTCATCATCGTGCCGTCTTCGTTGACGTAGCGATCGCGGTCCAACTTGGCGAAAATCTTGGCGACCCACGCGTCCTTGCCGGCCTTGAACACCGCGGACTGATCGTGGGTTTGTGGCATGGCCCAGTCTTCCAGGTGCCCGATCTGGCCACCGGCGTCGTTGAACTGTTTGCGCAACGCTTCGGCGGTGTCGCGGAAAGATTTCGCCGCGTCCTTGGCGCCGGCTACGCCGGTTGTCTCGCCGTGCAATTCACGGATGACTGCTTCGACGCCGGCGCGATCCTGCATCAGGCCGAAGAACGCGCCCTTGCCCTGTTCGAACAGGTCGGTCAGGTTGGCCATCGCGTCCAAGAACACGCCCTGGCTTTTCGATTCCACGGATTCGATGTGGCCCTTGCCATCCGGGCTGAACACCAGCGTGCGGCGCAGCGCCTTGATGCCGCTTTCGCCAGCGGCTTCGCGCGACTTCAGGTAGTTGTCCAGCGTGTCGTGGACCTGAATCTGTTTGGCCACACGTTCCTTCTTTTTCACCGCGTCGGCGATCATCTGTTCGGACGCCATCTTGGCGGCTTCCTGCAGGCGCTGCGCATCCGACATGCCGAGAAACGCTGTGCGGTCTTTTACCGCCAACTGGCGCAGGTTGCCCCGGATGCGGTCTTCGATCCCTTTGATTTCGACTTGTGTCAGCGCCCGGCCAGCGGCGCGGGTGACAGCTTCGATACACTGGTCTTTCATCTTATCCTCTCAGGAAGCAAGCAACCGCCACGTCGTGCAACACGCTGTCGCGCTTGGCGGCTTCCACTTCGATATCGGCTGCCTTCAGCAGGTCGGCGGCGCGCACCGGTTCGCCGGCATCGTTCAGCGCCATCAGGTCCGGCTTGGTGTCCAGAATCTGCTGCGCGCGCGATGTCTCGATTGGCCGCGCGTCGCCTGCGCGCGCCATGCTTTCCGGCGTGCCGTCGTGTGGTTTGGGTGGCGTTTCGGCCGGAACCCCGCGTGCAGTCTCCGATGCCGGCTTTCCGGCTTCGGGCTGCGCAGCCGGCTCTGCGGCGCCACGTTGTTTTTCCACAACGGTTTCGCGCGGCACGACTTCCTTGGGCGGCTCAATAACCTCCTTCGGGTACTCGGCGCGCATGGCTTCGTCTTGGATCGTCATGCGTTGGGTTAGCGCCGGGTCTTCCAGCGCGTCCACGCGGCGCGCGATATCGGCCACGTCGACCGACTCGCCGCGCATCATCTGCTCGGTCGCGCGCATCTGCGCTTCGACGTGGGCGTCTCGAGCTTCTGGGGTCTTGGGCACGCCTGGCGCCGTGTCCATTTCCATGTGCAGCTTTTCGTTCGACATCAGCGCGGCGTCGACTTGCTCGGCGCGCGGTTCGAACTTGCCGTGCATGTAGTGGCCAAGGCCGCCGAAGGCCGCGCCCAGAATGGCGTCAGTGATCAGCGCTTCCTTGTCCAACCACTGGTACTGTTTGGCCTGCTCGGTGTAGCCGTTGTGTTCAAGCAGCGCCGCCGTCGCGCCGCGCGAAGCCATGCCCATCGCGGTGTTGACGCCTGCGCCGATCGCCAGGTTGGTGGCCAGGCTCGCGCCGACTTTGGCCATCGGCACAACGACGCCGACCGCATTGGCCACGCCGGTGATCGCGCCCTTGCCCATCGCGGTGGCCGGGTCGATACCTTCTTCCATCGACAGGCGGGTGTCAGCGTAACCCTGCACCGTGCCGGTCAGCGCGGCGGCGCCGGCAGGGCCGCCCAGCGCGAAGCCCGCCACCGCCTGCGGCGCGACGTCGGCGAAGCCTGTCACCAGTTGTCCGACACGGCCGTAGGTGGCCTGCCGTTCTTTCAACTGTTCCAGCATCGTGACGTTTTTCTGCTGCTCGGCGCGCAGGTATTCCGCCGTGCCGGTGTTGAACACCTTGTCGAATTGCTCGGCCAATGGCACGGCCGCATTCGTGGCCGCGTCGCCCACCAGCAGCGCCGGTTTGGCGATCAAGCCACTGAACAACCCGGTGGCCACGCCTTCCAGCGAGCCGTCAAAAGCGCCGGGGCCGACCTGTGACAAGTCGGCGCCGTGGGTGTTCGCGTTATCCAACGCGCGGTTCTGTTCTGCCGGGTCCAGCCCGTAAAGGTAGCTCATATCAACCCTTCGGCTTCCACGGATGTGCGCGCGGCGGCAGGCGGCCAGGCTGCGCTTGCGGCGTTACAGTGGCCGGGCTGGTCGCAGCGCTCGGTCCATCGCCCACGTCGACCACGATCGGGTTGCCATTCGGCCCCTTCACGAAATCGGTGCCGGCCTTCACGTAATACTGGTTCGGCCCGGCGCCCTGAACGCCATACAGGCTTGGATTGGCAGCCGCGCCGCCGATCCCGTTTGCTGCGAACGCGTCTTTCATGCGGCCCGTCAGCGTGTCGGTGAACTGGTTTTCGTTTGCGCCCCACGGCATCACCACTTTGCCACGGCCGTTGAAGTCGGTCGTGCCGCCGGTCACGGCCTTGACCGCTTCCTGAATCAGGTTGGTGTCTGGGGCGTCCTTGCCGGACAGGTTGCCGGTGCGCGCCGACTTGCCTGCGTAATAGGCCCTCACCGCCTGGTACGCCGTATCGGCCGCGCCGGGCATGCCGGCAAACGCCGTGCCGATTTCGTTGTTGAACGCCTGGCGCAGCAGCAGGTCTTGCGGCATCGGGAAGCCCGACGACTTGCCGTCTTGCGCTTTGTCCGCCTTGTTCGGATGCAGCAGGTGTTCGCCTTCCAGTAGGATGCCGGCCACTTCGCGGGGCTGTACCGTCTCGTCAGGCCGGAACCAATGTGTGGCTGTCACGACGGTGTTGTTATTTCCCAACAGCGTGGCGGCTGCCAACGTGACCGGCGAGTCCGGCGTGACCTGCTGGACTAGCGTGCGGAACGCAGCCGGGTCGTTCATCTTTGTGCTGAGTGACGCAAGATAGTCCAACTTCTGCGACGTCGGCATGGCCTGCAGCCCGCGCGCGAACGCGTCCGCTTCTGGCTTGGTCAGGATCGCTGGCTGCGTGCCGAAGGATTCGGACAGCGCTTTCGACTGCGCCACGCGGCTGGCAGCACCATCGGCCATCTTGTCGGGTGTCGACATGTCGAGCGGCGCCACGCCGCCGATGCGCGCCTGGATGGCGAACTGCACCGGGTCGGCGGCGCGCTGCTGGCGCACCAGGTTCACCGCTTGCGAATACGCGTCATAGCGCGACTGCTGCGCGGCGAAGCCCGGCGAGTCCGGCACCGGCTTCATCGACGCCAGCGTCGCATCCTGCTGCGCGCCTGTGGCGCCATAGGCAGACTTCACTTGGGCGCCCAACTGCAGCATCGGCTGGTACTCTTCGGCATACTTGCGCGTGCCTTCCGCCGCGCCGTAGGCCGCAACGAATTGATCTTTCGGAATGGGCGAGCCGACTTCGCCGGTGCTGGCCGCTTGCGACGCTTGGTTCTTCCAGTTGTTCTCCAAGGTCGCCTTGTTCACCGCCATGATCTGGTTCTGGCGCGTTTCCCAATGGCCGATCAGCGCAATGCGCTTGCTCATGTCCAGCGCGTCCCAGCCGGGGATGTTGACCGCGTTGGCCATGATCGACGGGTCGCGCTCGGCCTGCACCGACAACGGCGCCGGCACAGCGGCGGCGCTTTCCTGCGCGGCTTTGTCGGCACGCGACAGCCAGCCGTTCAGGTATTTTTGCTGATCGGGGTTGGCCGCGGCGATGCCTTGGTAGCGCTGCTTGCGCAGTTCCAGCATCGTGTCGAGATTGCCACCGGACGCCGCGATCAGTTCCTTGGCGGCGCCGACGCCCATGTTGACGGCCGTGTCCATCGCGAACGATTGGATCGACGCCGGCAGGTTGTCGCCGCCGATGGGTACCCAGTAGCGGTCCTTGTAAATCTGGACGGCCTGGGCCTTCGTCAGGTTCTTGACGTCGATGTCCGGGTTCGCGCGTTGGTTGATGCCGAAGTTCACCGGCGCGGCAGAATTGCCGTCACTGGCGTTGTAACCACCTTCCTTCGTCAGCACGCGCGAGACGGCGGCGTCGAAGCCACCAGCCGCTTGCGCCGACCCGATGGGCACACCATTGGCCTTGTTGAATGCGGCGTTCGGCAGCGCCTTGGACAGCGCGCCTTGGGGGTTGGCTTCGCCGGCTGTGTACGCAGCGGCGTAGGCGTATTTCTCTTTGTTGTCGCGCACCAGCGCTTCGCGCTGCGTCACGTTCAAATGAGCGAAATTACCGAAGCCGCCCAGAATCACCGCTTCGTCTTGGCCCACCACGTTTTCGTATTGGGATGGATCGGCCATCAGCGTTTTCACATTGTTGTCGCGCGCTGTTTCTGCGTCCAGCTTCGCCTGCACACCGGCCTGCTGCTGCTGGAAGCCGAATGCACGATCGACGAACGACGCTTGCAGATTGGAAGACAGCCGCGAGAACAACTCCTTGCCGCGCGGGGTCTGGACGTTCTGCCCCATGTCTTCGAAATACTTGGACATGTCCTTCTGGACAGTCGGCGCAAAGTTCATGTCACCGGGCTGCGCCTGCGTTTCCCGGTCCTGCATGTTTTGCGTCCAGTCCATGCGGGCCTTCGACATCTTGGCGTAGATGTCGGACATTTCCGATTTGGTCTGGTAAGTCTCTAACCCTTGGGCTGCGTTTTCGATGCCTTGGCCAAGGGCCGTCATCCCGCGGCCAGTGTCGAACGTGGCGGCGCTGGCCTGCGACGTGTCGAGTCCTTGGGGCAAAACTTGTTGTTCGTAGGGCTGGATGCGCGCCATTATTTATCTCACGAAAGTGTTGAACCGGCGCCGGAACCGCCAGCGCCCATGCTCATGCCCTTGCCGGCGCCGCTGAACAACGTGCCCGCCGCGCTCATGTAACCGCTAGTCTGCGCCGAATCGCCTTGGAATCCCGCCAACGTCGCGCCATTGCGCAAACTGGTCGCCTGCACTTCGCCGTTGTAGATGATGTTTTGTCGATCGCGCTCGGCGTCTGCGGCAGATGCGGCCATGATTTCCAAGGGCGATCCGGTACTGGTGTCGACGCCGTTGTCGGCGTACCCCGCCACCATCGCGCCCTGCCGAATATAAGCCTGTCGCGAGGCGATCTGCGCCTTGATCTGCGCCTGCTGCTCGGTCGTCTGGGCGTTCATTTCGCCGACGCGCTTGTTGTAGTCGCCAGCCGCCTTCGCCGCATTGGCGGATTGCACCTGCCCCGCAACAGCTACCGCGGTGCCAACTGCCATCAAAATGAAAGGTAGAGCGGCCATTACCGTGTCCTTGAATACATCGCAGCGCTATGTCCGTTCGGGAAGAACGCTGCCATGCCGTTCGGTGTTTCGTTTTTAAAACCCAACATCTGCGCCCACCTGTGGCCAGGCTGAAAATCCATGTCTACGTAGCATTCCAACCGGTCATACGAAGACATGTCGATCAGTCGCCGGACACCGCGCGTCAACGTCAGCATGCGGCCGCCGGCGCTTTGCGAAATGTACGACCACAGCATCGCCCGATTATCCCACACCGGCAGCAATCCTCCTACCAACATGACTTCGCCGTCGATCCGCGCTGTCCACGATTCCAACTTTTCGAACGTGGCGAACTGCGCATCGGTCAGCGCCGAGAACATGTCTTCCTGCGAAGACTGGATTTTCAACTCGCGCATGTCCTGCGCGCGGTAGGCGGATACGACCAAGGTCATCGGTCGTAGGTAACGAGTTGCGGCATCACGGCAAGAATTGTGCCCGGTGTTGGCTGGTCTTGCTGCCAGCAGACGATCCCGTCGTAGTCATAGTTGGCATCGAAATTGAAGTCGTAGTCGCCGGTGAAAAGCGGAACTGCCGTTGTGAGCGGGTCCAGCATCTTGCGGAAAATCAACGGGTCCAGATTGTCGAAGGACGGGCCACACGAAATGCCCAGCGTATCCATCAGCCGCAGCGTCAGGTGGTTGATGCGTCGGGTCTTGCCTTGCGCCGTGCCATCGGCCGACCCGGCGTTGCCGCGCAACGTCATGGCCTGGGAGACGATCTGCAATCCGATCTGCACTTTGCTTGCCGGGGTTTGGAGCGGCACCGCGCCGCCAGTCACCACCTGCGGCGGGTGCACCGCGCCATCGGCCAGGATTTGCACCGTCTGACCTTCCAGCCAGTTTAAGCCCGTCACGACAGATGTGGGCGCCCCCGAGTAAGTGCCACCACTGTCGACGTAGAACGCATCGGCGGCGGCATCACCGACTTCCCAAATCTTTTGCATCCGTTCGACACGACGAACAGTAGCCCCGCCGATTGTTCGCGTTGTCTGCAACCACAAATCATCGCGAGTACCGTCCGGTGCGGGGATCGACACAACCGACTCTACTTTGGCGTTGATCCCGCCGAGGGTGTGGCGACTCCACGCGACCACGTCTTGGTCCCGTTCGTAAGTCATCGCCAGTAGCGTGCCATCGGCGCGCACGCACCAAACTAGCGGCTTTAATTCTTTTTGAAACGCAAGTTCGGTTACTCCTCCCTGCGTGATGTGTTCCGATCGCACGGTGAGATCGGGGGACTGAAACCCATCCACCTGTATAACGTATGCCATTTCACGGAGTTTGCGGCCGGCGCGCTGGACATAAATTACTGCTTTGCCTGCGCGAACAGGCGCTACCGCGGCGGACCCATACGACGTTGTTTGTGAACCCTTCACGTTCAATGCGGACAATGCCTCGCCCAACGTCGATGGCCGAACCAGCCATTCACCCGACGTAGTTCCTACCAGCAAACCCTTTTCATCACCTTCCATCCACCGGACGACCTGGACATCTTTTGAGTTCAGCGTAATCGAGATTGCTTCGGCCGCTGATGTCACGCCTACGTCGTTGGTGGGGGAAAAAGTCTCGTACTGCGACACACATGAAAAGTCTACGCGTTGCGGGTACTGGGCGCAGCCCGCAAACACCAGCCGGTCTTCATAAAAAGTGCTAACCGACGGATAGCCGTTTGCCGCGCCCCACAAACCCAGTCGCCAATCCTGCGTGGCGAATACGTCTGCGGCCGTGGTGCTTAACGAGACGGTCGCAGTCAACACGTCCGTGACCGAGGAAATTACCCCCCAGGCCCAGCGTTCACCGGCGTCAACCGTGTAATTCCATACGGCCGCGCCATCGGCGATATTCGTGCCGTAGCCCGTAGGGCCGCCGGCCGCCGCGGAAAAACCAGCTTTTATGCACTGGTAAATTTTGCCGCTGTCGTTTTTGACCGTGGCGCCTTTCGCGTAATAGGTGCTCGCCAACCAGTTCGGCGGGTAGTACCCAATCCGAAATTGCCGACCTACGTCGGTCGCGCTGAACAGCGCAGCGCTGGCCGCCGCCGTGACCACGCCCCAAGTCGCGCTCAGTGCAATGGTAATCGCCGATACGTTGACCGGCAGGTACGGTCCGTCTTGCCCCGAGATTGCGGTATAGCCCCACGACAGCGCGGCGAATCGCGATAGCTTGCTCGGGGGGTAGCTGGGGTGCGTAATGTACAACACGTCGGCAGACTGTGTGAATCGTAACTGCGCTATGTCGTTTTCTGTGTATGGGGTCACGACTTCCAACGGCACACCACTCACCAGAACCAGACCGCCATTCGCATAAAAACGAATGTACAAGTGCCCGAATTCAAGGACGTAGGCTTGAGAAGTACTGAACTCAAAACGCACCAGCCGAGATTTTCGAGCGATGCCGAACTTGGTCGGCGCAACGTCGTGCGTCCCTGGTCGACGAGTCAGGCCGCCTTGGACCAATGGGATGTAGTTCAGGCAAGTGCCCAGGGCGTTTGCGTACTTGTCGTACGTGACCTGGCCAAACAAAAGCGGCGTGAACTCGCCGGCGTTGAAACTGCTTTGGAGGGTTGCTACGCGCGGCATATCAATACCTCGCCAAGAGCCATCCGTCTTCCGGCGGCTCGGCAGAATTGCTTTCAAACGCGTTGATGCGCTTGGCCTCAGCCATCGCCGTCTTCAGGTCGTCCTTGATGCGGGTCGCCTTGGTGTCGGACTGCGTGAGTTCTTCGCACATTTCCAGGGCCATATTGCAGGACAGCGCTTCGTCAAACAGGATGTCGAATTGGTTGGCGTCTTCGACCCGGCGCACGTACCGAATTTTAAGCGGCGCGTTGTCATTCGTGACGATCGTGTCGCCTTCGATTTGCCAGTCGCATTCGCGGTTGTTCGGCAGAAGGCGCAGGAAGTCAGCCGGAAGTGGGTATGCGTTCGCCGGGCCGAAGGCCGGCGCCGTGGTCGACGCGGCCAATTCGGCACGCGCGATAGCGAAGTTCCACTGGTGACGGCGCAGCATCGCGTCGCGGATGCGCGTGTAGCAGGCGCTGCAGGCGCGCGCGTTCTTGCTGTCGTCGGAAAGGGACGTGATGCGAGAAGCGCCCAGCTTCTGCAGGGCGCGATTGCTGGTTTCGACGACACTGGCCATCCGTTACACCGGAGGGAAAGTGTTGCGCGCCACCACGTCTTCAAGAATTTCACCGATGACGTAGACTTCGTTGCGAACCAGGACGTTTGTCGTGTTGATGCGCAGTTCGAAATCGGTGCTGTTGGTGCTGGTGCTGCCGACGATGTCCTTCAACACCTGGCCGACGTTCAGGCCGATGAAGTAGTTGCCGGACGCGGCCAAAGGCCATGCAGCCTGCAGCAAGTACAACTGGAAGAACTCGATCGCCATCTGCACCTGCTCGGCGCCGATGCCCGCGGTCGTGCCGTTGACGAACAGTTCGACGTCGGTGCTGCCCGTCGATGTGCCAACCGTTACCGGAAAGCTGGTCGAACTGAATTCCGAACCACCCGGCGTGACGCCATAGTAATAGTTGGCCATGTGCTTTTCCTGTTTAGATGGACGGGGCCGAAGCCCCGCCCGTCAGGTCTTACGGACGTGTGAAGAACATATCGATCACCAGCGTGCCCGATGCGGGCAACGCGGCGGTGCCGACTGTCAGGATCACACGCTGGGTCGGCGCCACTGGTGCGGCTGCGATCTGCGCAGTCGTACCGAACAGCGCTGGCGCGTCGACTGCGGTGTTCACCGCCGCAGCACGATACAAGCCCGCGCTGGCCGCCGTGCCGATCGCCACAGTCGCCGTGCCCAGAGACACGGTGGCTGTCAGCAAGCCGTAGGCGAAGTCTTCGCCGGCCGGGATATCGGCCAACACCACAGTGTCGCCACTGGCCTGCGCGGCCAGCGTGATCGTGGCGCGGTAGCGGCGCAACTTCGCGCCGACGCCCAGGACCGAGTTGGGTTTGACAGCTGGAACGGAATCGATGCCGGCGGCTTCGATGGAGTAGGTTTGTGCCATGTCGTTCTCCTATTAAGCGCAGGCGATGTAGCCGACGCGCTTTTCTTCCAGGCGGGTAGCGCCGAACGTGCCGGTCACATACACCTGTGTCGAATTGCGCTTGGCCGGCAGACGGTCGATCGAGGTCTGGATGTCATTCCAGATACCCAGGCCGATACCCGACTTCGCCCAGAACGGCACGTAGTACTGGCCGCTGGTGTTGATCGTGCCCTGGTAGTTTGCTGCGCCAGGGATACGTTCCGAATGGACGAAGTTGAAGCCCATGAACGCGGTGATGCGACCGTCGACCAGCACCGGCTTGGTGTTGTAGTCGAGGGAAATCGCTTGCGCTTCGTTCAGCAGATCATCGTGCTGCTTGGCGGTGATCGCCATGAACAACTGGTCGTTGTCCAGGTCGACTTCGGCGGCCATCAGAATACGCTTGGCTGCACGCAGCTTCGCGATGTTCAGACCGGAGTTTGTCGCGCCGGAACCCACGGTGGCCGCAACGATCTGCGAACCGGAGTTGTAAGCCGACAGCAGGCCGGTGGCGGTCGAACCGTTTTCGCCGGTGTTGTTGCTGTTGAAAATGCCGGCGATGATTTCATCGTCCTGCGCGCGGCCCATCGCCATCGCGCCGGCCATCGCATACGGCGAGGCAGGATCGATCAGCATGCGCAGCTTGTCCTGGTTGTCGATCAGATCGGCCCAGTCGTAGTCGGTCGGGTAGACCCAGCGCTTGTCCTGCGGCACACCGATCAGCGGCGTGTCCGAGTGACGGGACATGTTCTTAACGGGAGTCACGGCGCCGAACTGTTCCATGATGGAAGCAGCTTTGCCGGACAGGGCCTGTACCATGACTGTAGGACGCAGCCGGGAACCTTGCTGCTGAAGCAGCATGCCAACGTTTGTCGAGTAGGTCTGGACAAACGCGGTAGTAATGAAGTTAGACATGAAAGTCTCCCCACGAAGTTAAACAAAGGTTGTGCTGGCGTAAAGTGCCTGCCTGCCTTGGCTTATCCTCGCGGGGAGGGGCCGAACTTATTGCTATACTTTGGCGTGGGGCTGACTACTTTTTGGTAGCCCGCTTGTCCACTCGCGCCGTCAAACCGGAACCTTTCGTGTCCAGGTCAGACGGCTCTGCGATGTGATTATAGAACTGAGTTGAGATTTCCACAATGGCATCGACATCATTTTCGACGCGACGCCCCGTGACGATCACCGCCTGCTTCAAGCATTCCAGCTTGAGTTCTTCGGGCGTCATTCTGGATTGGCCCAGGCTTGCAACTGCAGCATCTTGGCTTTGGCTTCGGTGTTACCGGCCAAATACTTCGCCGTGAACTCCTTGTCGTTGCGCAAGTCGGCCAACTCGCTCTTGGCCTGCGCCGGCGTCATCGCGCCGGTGAAACTGGTCGTGCGCGCCGCACCTGGGAAACCGGACTCGCCGACCTTGGCGCCCAGACCAGCCATAAATTTCATCACGCCGGCGTAACCCATCGCGCCTTCCAGCTTGTCCAAGGTCGCTGCGTCCACGCCAAACTGCTGCGCGGCCATGCGGGCCTGGGTGATCTGGGTGTCGTAGCCTGCGCCCCATTCCTTTTTCAGCGATTCCTGCTGCGCGGCATTGTCGGCCAGCTTCGACGCCTGCTGCGCCTCGGTGGCGGCGCCGGCCTGGCCGTTGTACCAGTTGGTCAGTTCCTGCGCCTGCTTGGTGGTCAGGCCCAGTTCGTGGAACTTGCCGGCAGCCGCTTCGGCGAACGCGCCGTCCTGGCCTTCAGGCGCCTTGATGCCGTATTCCTTGGCGTCCGCCGGGCGGCCGAGTTTGGAATAGAACGAGTCCAGGTCTTCCTTGGTCGACGTCTCGGTCGGCAGGCGCAGCATCTTGTCGGCCGGCACGCCGACGAATTTTTCCAGCGCGGTGTAGGACGTCAGCACATCGGCCGGCGACTTCCAGCCCTTGTTCTGGATCAGGCCAACGGTTGCTTCGTCGGCAGTCGGCAGCCATTCGATCGTGGGCGCCGCGGGGGCTGGTGCCGGTGCGGGTGCTGCAGCTACGGGTGCGGCGCCGGCTGGGGCGCCTTGTCCGCCATCGGCGGGGGCTAAGTTCTCGGACATGGATTATTCCTGGTTGGGTTTCTGGGCTTGGCGTGGCTGACCGAGAAGCGCCCACAGTTCATCATCGGTCAGTTGTAAATGGTTCTGCAGGCGCAGCCACACTTCGCGCCGGCCTTCCAGCATCGCGTGGATGCGCGGGTCTGGGTGGAACGTCGTTTCGTGCGCCCGGCAAAACTTCGCCAGGTCAGCCAACACGGCTTCACCTGGCGGGTTGTTGAATGTGCGAACGTAGTTCGTGCGCCGCTCGGCCAAGAAGTCGAAGGCTTGGCTCATTGCTGATTACCCTGCGTCGCCTTCATCATGGCGGCCATCGCCGGGCCGGCCTGCGTCACCTGCTGGATACTCTGCTGCTGGCTGCGGCCTTCGCGGATCGCCTTCACGTCTTCCATCAACCTGAAGAACTTGATCGGCATCGCGTTGGCGTCGCCCAGGTCAGGAATGATTACATCGAAGTCGAACAGGTCGAGTGGGCTTGGGTCTTGGGTTTGCGCCGCGATCTCGGCGGCAAACTGAATAGTGCGCATCGTGCCGGCGGCGCCCTCGGCCTTCTGGGCACGCGACAACGGGCTGTCGTAGGTGACGTCGTAGTCCGCGCCCATCGACTGTTTCAGGATGGTCGGCATCGGCGGCAGCAGGCCCTGGCGCGCCAGCAGATCTACTTCACGTTCGATCATCGGCCCCAGCGCTTCGGACTGTTGGCGGCCCATCGTCGGCGACAACAGCGCGCCCTTCTCGCGCGCACGTTCCAGC
>Ga0207650_10000369_pt1 | contig 42709 bp, 57 predicted proteins | sample KBSS63metaG_FD_184325 | JGI IMG/M metagenome (GOLD analysis project Ga0207650, IMG submission 184325) | Switchgrass rhizosphere microbial communities from Kellogg Biological Station, Michigan, USA - KBS S6-3 metaG (SPAdes) (version 2) | ecosystem: Host-associated > Plants > Roots > Rhizosphere...
TTCCGCACTCAATCGAATGCGGGATCAGGAAGTGCCGCAGTGAGGGAGAGCAATGCGAACACCTCCTTACAAAATATGGCAGGGATGGACACCGCAACAGCTAATGCTCGTGCAGAACGCAGCAAAAAATTAGACGACATCGTCGTAAAACTGGCGAATGACGGAGGTATGAAAGTACTTAACGTTAAATACCAGTGCGCGCCGTCCGACCCGGTGCAGACCGTAAGCGTGCCGTACAAGTCTCAAGCGTGTGCAGCAGCAAAAGAAAAATGGTTCACTGTTTATGCCTGCAACGATGTGGACAACATGAGTGCCGCAACGGAAAGATGTCGTCAAGCCTGTGGTAGCCCCAACTGCGACGAGGGACTTTAGACACCTATATGCTTATATATTAACAGAGCGTATGGTTTGGATGTTTCAGCGTTTAAGCGGCAACTGCGAAAACCTTGACAGTTAAAACGGTTATGAAATACATGCATCCTTGTGCCTTCCATTGACCGAACGCAGTCATCCCATCGCAGCGGCGGGTCAGAGACATGTCACTGAAAATCTCGCCGCAGCGTTCGTCAGAATTTAAAGGACGGAGGCAAAAATAAAAGCCACGGGGTCGCGAACCTATAGGGTTTTGAATTTCTACATTTCAACCCTGCTATCAGTCAGTGTGCAATTTCACGCACATAGCCCTGGCACGCCCGCAACGCGATCAGTCCTTGGTCACCGGCATCGGTAATGCCGATAATTCGTTGAGCATGCGCTGGGTCAAGTTGGGCTCGACGGGCTGCATGAACCACGCCGCCGGTGCCGGGGGCGGCAGGCACGTTGCAGCTACCGGCTGAATCCTCGGCAAGGAGGACTGACAGCCGCAGATCAGAAGTGGCAAGGCGATCGCGCAAGCGAGCCTGGTTGGTTTTGGCATCAGATAATTCCTTCGTGTGCTGTTGGTCCTGCTTGGCGAGTTGCTGCTCGGTGACCAGGCGCTTTTCCTGCTCGGCGCGTGCCTGGTTGGCGGCGGCATTGCTGATCGCGGCCAGGTCATCCTTGTGCAGCCCGGCCTGCTCGGCGAGTTTCTTACCCATTCGCCAGTCCTGCACCTGCCAGGTAACACCGGATGCCGCCGCCATCAGCACCAGGATCAGCACCACCAGACCGGCCAGCTTCTGCACCGGCGTCATGCCAGCACCTGCAGCGCCTTGTCATACAGTGCCTGGCGGTCGTCCTGGCCAGTAAGTCCACCATTGATGCGTCGGGTGATCTTCACGAACTCGCCCTGATCGGCCAGCGTGTTCAGGCCCTTGGTCGACCAGAACCACGCCGCCGACATTGCGGCGTATTGCGGCTGCTCGAGCTGATCAGGCTGATTGATCACGTCCAGGCCCAGCGCCTCCCCGCACGCCTCGTAGTTCGCCCGGCCGGTGATCTGGATCAGGCCGCGTCCACGGTACTTGGAGCCGTCCCCCTTCACCGTGTTGCCAAGATCGGCGCGGCCCTCATATCCGAGCTGCTGGGCGGTTGGGCCCCATATCTCGCGAACGTACCGAAGTTGCCCCGACTCGTGACCAACCTGGGCGATGAATGCAGCCGCGCGGGCGGTGCCGACAATCCCGTAACGATTCATGGCGGCGTTCAGTGCAGGAACAAAAACGCCGGCTTGGCGGCCGGCGTTCGGGAGGATCTGCAGCAACTGCTGCTCGTTGATGGACATACTTTTCTCCAGGCGGAAAAAAACCGCTCAAGGCGGTCGTGGTATTGCGCTACGGCTCAGTCCGCGGTAGCCGGACTCAGGCGGCTGATAGTCGCTCGCGCAGCGGTGCGCGCCAATCGAACATCCTCAGGGATGGGCGTTCCATCCTCAAACAGCGCAAAGGCATGCCAGTCAGTTTCGCGCAGGTACGCACGCGCCCGGTCCAAGTCCACTTGATCCTTAACGTCCTGGTCGGTTTTCACCAACTCAAGCTTCGATAGATCCACCATCTTGTGCTACCTCCAATTGCTCGCCAGGCTCGATAACCTCGGCGGTCGTAGGCTTGATTGGCGTTATGTCTGGGAATTTTACCGGGCCGCTGCGTGCATCAAGGATGATTGGCCCTGCTGGGTTCCGATATTCCTCTGGGCTATCCCAGGAAACCGGAAGGCGCAGCGTAAAGTGCAGTGTCTTGCCCTTTCGCTCGACGAACTCGGATTCAACGAAGAACTTATTGCCTACCGCACTTCCTGGCAGTCGGTAACCATCGGGTATGCCGGAAAGATCGATAGCCTCACCGTTTATCGTGATGACGTCACCAGACACGGACGCCTCAAGAGGCCAGCTAACCAGATCAGCCCATAGTTTAATTTTCATTATTTCCACTGCCCCCATACAGAGACGTTGACGTTGTAAGTTTGAGCGGTGGCGCCTGACCGCAAGATGATGCTAATGCTGGTTGGGGTCGCCAGGTCACAAGAGATGATCCCGTAATGGTCGTTGGCGGCTGTAGCTCGCACCGAAGCCACTGGCCGCGCCAGGCCGGTGTTTGAAACAAGGCCGCTTGGGATGGTAACTGTGAGGTAGTTTATCGAGTTTGCTGGGAGGTTTCCGGTAGTCGGGGCAGTACCGAGCATGCACATCTGCCCATTCGCATACTTGAAAATGCTGAAACCGCTTACGGCGCCAGCCCACATCAGGCCGCCACTTGCAGGGTCTAGCGTTGCATTTGCGCCGGATATTACGGGAGTCCACGCACCCCATGTGCCTCCGGACTGGACGCGCTCATACCTTGCACCTGTGGCCCCATTTACCATCGACTGCCACAGATTAAGATTGTCAGCTGGGATTACTGATAGAAAACCAGTAAAAGAACCGACACCTGCAATTACGAATTGCCCCCATATGCTTATCGCACCCGTCCTGTAAGAGTCAGGGTTAAGCCCGACCCCCACAAATGGAGCGTTGTCCTTAGAGCCTAGGCCGCCATAGCCAACGGTTAGAGACCGCCCCGCCGTAGCGTCCGTTGGCGATGTAACTAGCGTTGAAGTTGCTGCGGTTCCGAGCCCCAGAGCCGTTCTTGCGCCTGGCTGATCTGTTGCACCGGTTCCGCCCTTGGTTAGCGGCAAAATGTCATAGTTACCTGTAGTGCCCAGCGCCGCCAACTTTGGCCCAAACTGATTGTTCAAATTATTGAAGGCATCAGACAGCATCTTGTCGTAGCCCTGCACCGGCATGATTGCGTAAGCCGCGCCGCTGGCGGTCGGGCCTTTGTAAGGAGGCAGGATCGAGATCACTGTGCCACTCGCGACGTTGGCAACCTCATAGCTGACGCCATCCGGGCCGATGAACGAGTCACCCACCCTGGAGGATGCGGCGAAATCCACACCTGATCCTGTGACTGTCGTGCTGCCGTTCTGGACAGCAACTGTCCCGGTTCTTTGCCAAACCATAAGTTACTCCCAAAAATTAATATTTTTTGCAGCTATAGCTGACTAGGAAACGGGCTTAGCAAACAGAAGGGGCAGGAAAAAACTTCCGCTGCCGTAGTCGCCTATATTCTGTAGTGTCGCCGTGATGGTGTTGTTAGCAAAATTCCATGTGCAACTTAACTTTGAGTAAGTATCTCGCCCCGGCATATCCATCGCAATATTGTTTATCAACATGTAGTTACCGGTATTCAATGGAACGGACGTGTTCCAGTTGTAAACCCATCTGCCGACGGACTGGTTAGAAGCGCCTAAGTAGTTCCATCCGGTAATTACATTCGTGAATTGCGCGCAAGGCGTTCCGCTGTCAAACAAAAGCTTGGCTCCGCCGTCCCATAAGCGCATTCCGTACGTGTCCGTCTCCCTTGATTGGTATGCAGCCAGGAAGTATGTCCCTGTTCCGCCCGCGTTATTGGTCCAACCTGTCCAGTTCCCTGGTGAGCCTAGAAGGCGAACCCATTGAAAGGCCGCGGTTGCATCTGGCCTTACAAATATTAGGGGGGCTTCTGCTGATGTTATTGGGTAGGGGAATGCGGCGCCTCCCGAGTACCTGGCCGAATACAAGACGACTAGTCTTGAGAATTCGGAGTCCAGCGTAACTACGTCCGCATTATTCGTAAAAGTTAAACCGTACGTCATTATCTGTATCTCAGTACTAGCAGTCTTTGTGTTGATACCCCGATTCTGCCCGTCGGCATATCACGCTTGCAGAACCAGACCGTTACGCCGCGATCCATGACTTGGACGTCAAACTGGCAGTTGCCCGCATCCTGACTGCTCGAACTGCTCGACCAGTTTCCGTTTGGGAGGCAGACGCCCGTGCAGGTAGCAATGGTTACGCCGGGGATTGGGATGTACAGACTCCTTCCTGATTGTGAAACCAGGGCCGAATAAACGACCCTTACCGTGAATGAGTTTTCATCAAGCACCAGGTTCCCCGCAGAACTCCATAGCCGCATACCTGAACTCATTCTGTGAGGTCTCCAATTTGAACCCGCTTGACGTTGTTCACATCCCAGAACCGCAGAGATCGATTTGTCATCATTGAACGCCCCTGCCCCGGGACAATTCCGTTGATTTCAAAAGTTCCGTCCTTGTTGAGGATCCAGCCTTGCTGCCCTGCGATGTAGTTTGTGGAACTGATATATGCGCCAATCTTGGCGTTGGTGATCGTGCTGTCTTGGATAAATGCAGAGTTGATGAATGTCTGCCCACCAGTAACCGCGAAGGGTGACACCGGCGTACCGCTTGCCAGGTTCAGCAGCATGAACGTGTCAGCCCTGACCACGAACTGCGACGACACTCCAGACGGATCGACCTGCAGGCCCAGGCCAAACGACGCGGCATACTTCTGGCCGCCGGCGGTGGTCTCCATCCTCACCGACCAAATAGTCGACAGCTTGTCATTGGTATCGGCGAGTGCAGAGCTCGTCTGTTGAATCGCTGCTTTGTTGGTAGCAACTCCGTCTTTGGCAGAGGCGACCTCGGCACTTACCTGTGCCACTTGTTGCGCAGATGCCTGTTTATTGTTGGCCACCGTGCTTTCCAGAAGCGTCACGTTTGCAGCGTTCTGGTTAACCTTTGAATCCAACGTTGTGAGGCGCTGCGCCGAAGCCTCTTCGTTTGATGCGATTACCTTTTCTTGAACGGCGATTGCCGAGGTGCTGGCCCAACCTTTCAACGCATCCGCTTTGGCTCCGCTACCGCTATCGTCACGCGCCGCAGCACGCAGCGCGTTTGTGGTAGCGGCCTGCGCAGTGACCACGCCACCGATCTTGGAAATATCGGTGGTATTGGTGCTGACCTGCTGCGCCAAACCGTTGGCTGCCTCCAACGACTGCCCTACGTCCTCCCAGTACGTGGCATTGGGGGGCGGGTTGCTAACTGGTACCTGATCCTTCGCCTGGTAGATGCGATCACCCGCCACCACCATCTGCCCTTTCAGATAGACTTGACCCGGAACGTATGCGCCGAGCCCGTCCAATGCGTCGATCTGGTCCTGAAGGTCTTGGATCTTCTCAATGTCGCTGAGTAGATCCTCGCCCAACTCGGACTTCGTTAATTTCCCCGTAAGCAGTTGAAGGACGGGCGTGGCATCCGAGCCAGCCTGACCCATCACACCATTCACAACAGGGTAGAACGGCCCGATGTTGCCGGTACGGTCCACCAGGCGCGCCCAGAAGAACAGGGTGGCGCCCGCCAGGAGAGACTGCATACGGTAATCCGCCTGCGGATAAGCCAGGTCGGCCAGCTTGGTCGCCGCCGCCAGGTCGTTCGCAGGGCCATACCACAGCTCGGTGCGCTGGGTGTCCTCGGCGCCAGCAGGGAAACCCCAGCGAATGCCGATGCCGAACAGTTCGCTGGTGGTGGTCAGGAATGCTACCGCCGGCGGCAAGCCGACCTTCCCTTCCAGGTTGGTCAGGTTGGAACTCTTCCAGATCGAAGAGATCTCGAAGGCGCTCACCGACCGAACGCGGGCCAAATAGGCGCCCGAGTAAATGCCGGTGACATCTACGCTTGTCGCGCCCGTGCGCTGCAGCTTGATCCAGTTGCCGCTGTCCTTGCGCCACTCCACGTCATACGCGACCGCGCCAGCCACGGCAGGCCATGAGATGTTCATGGTGTTGATCGCGATGCCCTGATTCACGGCGTAGCTCGACGTCAGCGTCACGCTTCCCGGTGCCGGAACTACGGTGATCGGGACAACACTGATTGGCCTTTCTTCCAGCCGGGCGCCTGTGTCGATGTGAGGAAACTTGCTCGGGTCGTACTGCACAGCCGAGATTTCAAACACGCCAGGCTCCGGCCTGGCCACGCTGACCACGCGATAAAGCGGAATGGCCAGGTCGTCAGCGTCCAGCGCCCACACCAGTTCGCGCTCAGGCGGCACGGAGTAGGCCACGGTCACGGTGACCTGCCGGCCGCTGACCAGTTGCACGGTGCGCCCCTCACACTTGCCGTCAGGCAGGTTGAGGATCAGCCGGTCGCCGGGTTTGGCCTGGGTATCACGGTCGAGTGTGATCACCTTGCCGTTCACCGCCGAGATGCGCCCGCCCACAGGCCGACCTGCAATAAGTTCGTCAGCGATCGGGATCACATACCCAGGCAACGGGATACGCCCATCCATGCCGACGCTGAAAGTAACCGCCCGGTCCTTGGAGTTGGTCAGCAGCGCCCACTTACCGCGGCGCTGGGCCTCCGACTCACGGGTGCAGCCGATAGCGCTGATCTCCAGCGGATTGTCCCCGTAGCGCCGCTGAAGCTTGGAGTCGGTCACTGCGGTGACGTCGGTGTCGAAGTTGTTCAGCGGGTTGTCGTAGCTGATCAGCGCCCGGGTGTACCGGGTGCGCTCCGACGCACTGGAATAGGTGAACTTGCCGTCAATGACGTTCGCCCGGGTGTAGGCGAAGTCGAAGTCGGTGGCGCGCGGCATATCCGCGAGTGTGAACACCTGGCCTTGGGCCCAGTAGGTCATGCCCCGGTAGATCGCGGAGATATCGCGCAGCAGCGACCAAGCGTCAGCCTTGCTCTGTAGGTTCAGATTGCAGATGAAGCGAGGCTCCTGACCGCCCTTTCCGTCCGGTACCAGCTGGTCACAGTACTGCGAGATTCGGTACAGTTCCCACTTGTCCACCATCCAAGGTTTAATGCGGCGGCCAAGTCCGAAGCGGTCTGCGGTGGTGATGTCGTAAGTCATCCAAACCGCGTTATCGGTCCAGGCCTGCTTGAATGTTCCGTCCCAAACGCCCGAGTAGGTACGAGACACAGGGTCATAATTGCTCGGCACCTGCATCTTCTTCAGCTTGGTCTCGACGGTTACTGCCGGGATGCTGCGGAACTGTTCGGCTGAAAACTCGATGTATAGCAGCGCAGTATTTGGGTAGCGGATCTTCGCGTCGATCACCTCTGTGAAGCCGGCAATCTGCATCGTGTCGGAGATTTTGTTGTTGTTCTGGTTGGGCGTCAGGCGAGTGATGCGCATCAGCCAGCCGGTGGTTGCCTTGGGCAAATCGATTCGGCGGGTGCGCTCGTAAAGGCTGGTGGTCTTCCCCGACACGGACTCATTCAGAACCTCCTGATAAGCGCCGCCATCAGTAGCCAGTTCGACCTTGTAGCCGATCGCGTAACCGTTGATGTTGCCACTGGCATCTACCGACTGGAGCGCCGGCCAAGCGAAACGCACGCGCACGGCCGAAAGCTGGGTATTGGTGATGGCCCGAACCCATGGTGTGCCGCTGCGCAGTTCGGTACTGATAGTGGTTTCGTTCTCGATCGACGGAATGCCCTGGATATAGGTCTGGTCCACGGCTCCGGTGCGCCACTCCCACTTCACGTTCGGGAAGTTCATGTTGCCCTGGGGGTCTTGCAGCGGGGTGTTGTCGAGGTAAATGTCCTTGGCCGTGGGAGTTCCTTCGAATTCACCCTCGCCCACCGCGATCAGGATTTTGGCGATGGCAACGGAGCGCAGGCTATCCGGGGCTTCTGTTGGCGTCTTTGGTTTCTCTTCGCCGCCCTTGGCGCCGTGGATATCAATCATGCGTGCTGCGCCCATGCTTTCCTCCAGGCAATAAAAAACCGCCTCATGGGCGGCTGCGGTGTTTCAGGTGTTCGCTACATCTGATCTTCGGCGTAGATGGCGGCGCTGATAATCGCACCGCCAACCCGACGCTTTCCGTAGCAGAGCGGGACCGGGTTACCCGACGCAGTGGTGTTCTTGGCGCTGCCGAAGGCGTAGCCGGGTGTGTTCTCTGGCGCAGCACTGGTCTTCAGGCCCGTGGCTTGAGGACTCAACATCTGTATTACGCCACCAGCCGCAAGAGCAATGCCGGGGGCGGCAAGCACCTGAAACCCAGGGATGAAGGACACGGCAATCAAAACCGCACCTATGATGGTCTGGAGAAGCCCGGCTCGCTTGCTGCCGGTGATAATTGGGGCGATACGAATGTCTCCGGCACCTGAAAACCCTACCTCCTTCTCACCAAGGGCGTTTTTTCCCCGGAAAACAGCAAACTCAACCCCTCGAGACTTGGCGTTTGAGATAAACCGTTCAAAGCCTGGAAGCTGAACACAGAGAGCCTTAATCGCTTCTGCTGGTGAGCGCACAGACAGCCGGAATGACCTTCCGAACTGCCGTAGCTGGCCGTAGAGGAGGACGGTAGTGAGCGGTTGGTATTCAATTGTCAGCGCGGCCATACTTACTCCAAGCGTAAAAAAACCGCCCGGAGGCGGCTTGTGTTTATTTATTCATAGGCAGTTCCGGACTGCCTTCTCCATGTCACTTCTGCCCCATCCAGGACCCCAGGCCAGTCGCTGAAACAGCTTCACCGAACTGCCGCTTGAAATCTTGCGGATACTCAGCAGCTCATCTGTCATGTTGTTGCTTGCTGCAACAAGGCGATATCCGTACTCAGTCTCTGACATCGTCACGTCGCTGCGCGCGTCCTGCCATTTGGGAAATACGCAGAGCGCATACTTTTTCGGGTCTTTGGCAGAACTAGCGGCGATGCTCGGGTCCTTCGCCTCAAGATCCCCCGGCGATACACACCCCGCGAGCATCGCCACCGCTACCGCCGCTATCAAAACTCGCATTCTGTACTCCTTTTCGAATCGGTCACTGACCGGTACCCGCCTGATTCACCGTCCGGTTGAAGTCTAAAAGCGCCTGCCATGCATTGGGCTGGCAGCCGAACATATTATCGCACCATAGCTTTGCGCTGATCTTGTGCTTGCCAGAGCCTAGGGCATCCTTGGAAACCTGCGCGGCCAGCGATGGGCTGTTCGGTATCGGGTTGTATGTGTCGAAATAATCAGTACCGTAGTTTTGAATTTTCGTCCCTGCATGACTCAAAACCCAGCCGCGCGCTGCAGACCACATCACCTGGCACTGATTTTCGCTCGTGCATACTGGTGTTGTTCGCTGGGCCTCCGCTCGCCAAGCGTCAACCTCCTGCGTGTTAGCGCAGCCAGCCAAAAAAGCGAAACCCATCAAAACAGCTACCGTGCGCACCATCGTTCAACTCCTGTGATTGTGAGCGCACTCTAGCATTACGCCATCACAAGATCGAACAGACAGACCCTTTTGAAGCAAGCCTGGTCAGGCATCCAGTGTGGATGGAATGCCAGTAACTGGGCAGGCGTTCAGCGTAGTAGCGTTGTGCCTCTTGGCACAAGGAGAGCGCAATGGCTTATGTAACCGAATTCACTCGTCGATTTATTTCAACAACGAATTCACCAGGTCACGCCCACTGGACCACGCTTTATGAAATCGGGGACACGGTTCCCGTCTCTGGCATATATCGGTGTCAGGGGTGTGGCGATGAAATTACTTCGAATGCTGGCCAGCCTTTCCCACCACAAAACAGGCATCAGCATGAGGACGCCTCTGTTGAAGTTCTATGGCAGTTGATTGTCAGGACAAAGACGAGCTGAAAATCACCCGGTCCTACGCCTGCAAGCCCAAGGACTGGGATGGCGCCAATATCGGCGCGTTTATGACCTGGAGGTCAATGTGGCATACGAAGTTAAACCTTTTGAACACGGCGTTCTCATGGCGCTTTTGTCGCTTACTCATGCATTGAAACAGACACCAGGTTTCAATGAAGAAGCGCTGCAACGCGCAGCACAGTTTTTCAGAGAGGTGCCTGCAGGTGGATGCGAAAGCGGCGAAGCAAGAGACGCCTACGAATGGCCGCTTGAGGTCATTCTGAAAGACGTTTCCTACATCGAAAAAATGCTGGAAAACAAAGGCAACTAACCCTTTGTTAGCCGCCAGACCGGTTCGCCACTGGCGGTTTTAGCTGCTGACTCAATTACACTCTGCATATTTTCTCCTGCGGCCATGCCGCGTCATGTTGGTTGTTTTGCGTCTTTGTGCCTAAGGATCAGTCGCGTCCGGTCATGCCACGGCCCACCGTAAACGATGATCTCCGACGGCCTTCCGTAAAGGTGATGCAGCAGGAACGGGCCGGGTCCGAACGCGCCCGAATCTTCACCAGGCAATGCCGGATCTGTGCCGAGGTAAATCCCAGCGTGGTTCGGGTGAACTGTCCGGCCCACATGCATAACGATCAGATCGCCGCGCTGCGGCCGGTCGACTCGCACAAAGCCGGCCGCGTCGTAATGTTGCTCGTACAGGCTCGCGCTCTCCGCACTCTCCCACCAGCCGTCGGTGCGCTGGAAGGCTTCGAACTCAAGCCCCCATTCACGCTGGTACCAGTCAGCGCAGACCTGCCAGCAATCCCAGGCGCCGTGCACGAAGGGCCGCTTGAGCAGCGGCGTGCAGCCCGTGGGCGCGATCGTGCGCATGTCGCCCTCGGGCCATGACAGGATGTGCCAGGGCAAGCCCGTGGCCTCGCACATGGCCAAGTCATGCGGTGACGGCCTGCTGGTGGCGTCCGGGTGCGAGTGAACGATGCCGATCACGTCGCCCAAGTCTTCCGCCGCGGCGTAGTCCTCGGGGTCGAGACGGAACTCTTCGTTCGGCTCCGTGGCGATGTTCCGGCACGGGAAATACTTCTGCTTTCGACCGATGGCCAGCAGCAGGCCGCAACATTCTTTCGGATACTGGGCCGCCGCGTGCGCCAGGATGGCGGTGATGATGTGTTTTCGCATTATTCGCGCCCACTAAAAAGGGCGCCGTAGCGCCATTGGGTTAAGCAGATATTTTTCTGGATCGCGGTGGCGCAAGTAATGCTCTACCTACAATCCCCGCCTTCACTCTATTGCGCATGGTGGCGGAAGCGACCCCAGCAATTTTTGCCCACTCTACAAGTGTGCGCTCCTCACCATCGATCACCGCTGGTTTGGCGCTTGGCTAATGACCGTGAGCCTGCCGAACTGCAAGCCCACCAAATCTTTTGGGTATTTCATCTTCAAATCACACCCTTAAAGCGTGAGACCCAACTGAAGAAGAGTGGCAGGTCGGTTAGGTGTCGACTTTTCGGGTTGCATGCTCTAGCCACAAGGCAATTCTACTATGATCTGGACACGAGGCTCACTGCTGGAAATCCCCCAAATCCTAATTCTTCGTTCTCGCCGAAGCGCAGCTTGCAGGACGACAAACAGCCCTTGCACTGGTCCAGGGCCGGGTCATCCGTAGGGTTGTCCTCGTCGTCGAACATCGCTGCACCGGTATAGCCGCAATCAGGCCCGCGGTAGCCGTTGGTCATGGCCCAGTGACAGAAGGTCGTCATCTGTCGGCCGGGCAAACCGTGGTTATCGATCTCTCCAGGGGACGACAGCTCCCAAACCACCGCCTCGCCGTCCTCGCTGGTTTTCTGGTCGATGTACCAGATTTCCAGCGCCTCCTGGGTCGGGTCGGCAGTTGGGTTGCCCTCGGGGAAATTGGCGGCGTCCAGGTACTGGGCCAGAGTCTCGCGAACCGTCAGCTTGAACTTCAGCATGTCCTCGAAGGCCAGGCACAGCGCCGTGACGCGCCCGTTAACGTTGCCGGCGGCGAACGTTGGCCGAGAGGCGGTGCCGTCACTGCTCGAGGAAATACCCTCAATCTGCACAGGCCAGGCCGCGTACTCCTGGCCCTGCCAGATAATCGACTTTGCGGGCAGATCCTCTTCGGAGCCCTCATAGGCCAGCAATTCCTCTGGCGTGTGCGGTATGGCGTGACCGTGGAAGCGAAGATAATCGGCGCCGTATTCGGTACCGTCAATTTCGAACAAGCGAATCTCGCCGCCGGGCTCCAGTTTCTGGATGTCCGTGATCAGTGCCATGGGCAGTTATCTCAGGGATGAAAGGTTTGCTGGAAAGTCGCAGTGATGGCGTAGACCTGGCCGCCTCGGTGCACTGGCTTGTAGCCGTTGCACTTATAGAGGCCAAGTTCGCCGAGGGGCGGCTCCCAGAGGAAGCCCTTCGCCCCTTTGTGTCGGTCGATGAAGTCCATGATTTCCTTGATGCGCGCCTTCAGGCCGGTAAAGGTCACCGGCCAGGATTGCGTCCGGTTGTTCAGGCCGTCCTCGACCGACTGTTCGTACCCGTCGCCGAACTTCTTGGAGCGGACGCGTTGGGCAATATCGCCCTCCGCGCCTTTCTCCGTCGCCCAGGTGAATCTTTCGATAGCCATCATCGCCCCTTGATTGCGTTGTTGATGACGCCGCCCTGGCGCATGTCCTTGCTCCGCAGTTCTTGGTACTTATGCTCTACGAACGTCGCCAGCTCCTTGCCGAAGAGGTCATAGCCAGGTGCGTCAGCCGTTGACGATGCATTTCCGTCACCGTCGATGTGTACCTCGACATTGATCTGCGTTCCGCCAGCCCCACCGCCGCCCATGGCCATGACCCCAAGCTTGCCGCTCGACGTCCGGGTCAGGGGCATGATCGCCTCCTCACCAGCTTCACCCATGACGCCGGTCTTGCCGTTGGCCATGCCGAACGCCGTGGGTTTGCTGACGATTGAGTTCGTGAACGCACCGCCGTCTGCGAACATCTGCACACCGCTCGACCAAGCGCCGCCCAAAGCCTGTGGAAAGTAGGTGCTGGAGTAACCGGCCGAGGACGCGCCCAAGTTCGAAGAGGTCGCACCGGCAGAACCGGCCGCCATACCGTTCCCGCCGCCCGCTGCGCTGCCGCCCAAGTAGCTTGCAGCCGCCCCTACCAGACTGCCCAGCAGTGCCGAGCTGGCTTGGCGGGTCGCTATGCGCGCCATGTCGGCCAGAATCGATTTGGCGAAATCCGAGAACGACGCCTTACCGGTCATGGCAAAGTTGACGATGGAGTCCTCCATGGAGCTGAAGGCGTTGCCGAAGAGGCTTTTGGTCTGGCCGGCGATATCCTTTGCCGAATCCAGATAGTTTTCCCAGGCAGCCGTTGCGCCCTTCGTCCAATCGCCTTGGGCGTTCTCCACATCAGCGTAGTTCTGCCGAATCTGCTCAGTGGCGGCCTTGTTCGCGTCTGCGAGCGCCTGCGATTTCCGCTTGAACTCTTCCTCCGACATGTTCCGTGACGGGTCGGAGCGCTGGTTTTCCAGCTCAAGCGACTGCTGAGCAAACCGGTCTTGCTGGCTGTTCAGCTGACCGCTCAATGCGTTTTGGCGATCACCCTGACCAACACCCAGCACGGCACGCTGCCCAGCAAGCTCCAGCGCGCGCTGTTGCTGCCCCAGTGCCTGAACATAGGAACTGATCGCCCGCTCCTGCTTGGCGAGTCGTCCTGTTTCGTTGGTCGCCAAAACCTCAAGCTGGCTGTCCGCATCCTTCTGCGCCTTGGCCATGCCCGCGCGCGCATCGGCGATCTTCTGGTCGAGCTGGATGCTCTGCGCGGCCGAGGTGCCCTTCTTGGCCTTGGCCGCTTCCAGTGCGGCAATCTCAGCCTCGTATGCCGCCGTGGTTTGGCCGAGCTGATTGCCGATTAGCGCCTGGCGCCGCAGCAAATAGTCTTCCTCAGACAGCAGGCCGGCCTTTTGAGCCGCTTCCAGTTCCTTCTGGTAGTTTTTGTAGGTGTCGGTGATCGCCGCCAGGTCATTCTTGGCGTTGTTGAAGCCGGTAAGGTCGACCTGCGTGCCTGCTGCCTTCGGGTCTTTATTCTTGTCCTGAATCCCTTTCAGGAGCGTATCGTAGGCCCCGCCATAGAACTTACCGCCGTCGTAATTGACACCATCGAGCAGCGGGGACTTCTGACCTGTTTTCTCAGCGTTCTCGTATAACGTTCTGAACTGCTGATTCAGCTTCTCCTGAGCCGCCTTACGCTTGTTCAGCGGATTGATGTTGTCGAGCTGAGTATCCAGCGCTTTCTGAGCCTCAATGGCCTTTTGGTTCGCGTCGGTGTTTTCACCCGTGGCGATTGCCAGATTAGCGCTTGCCGTCTGCCTGGCCTTGAGTTCAGCAAGTTTTCTCTCGAGCGCCTCAGTTGAGTCGTCGTGTTCGCCAGTGCCAAGGCCAAGCGCCGAATTCAAGGAGCTGAGGCCATTGGAAATGGCACCAGCCACCCCACCCCCCTTGCGCGTATCCAGCACCCGCTGCGTGATCTCGATCTGCTTGGCCAAGTCGGGGAAAATTTCCGACCGGACTTCGGCGTACGCGCCTTTAATAGCGGTCTTGATGCTGTCCCAGTCGCGCTCTACGTCGGATAGTGACTCGCGGTAGGTCTTCAGCCGCGTAAGTGCGGCCTGATTCAGGTCTTCGCTGAGCACATCCAACGCGCGCTGACTGTCGCCCTGGTCATCCAGCCCTTTGATCACCTGGTACTGCTCAAGGGTCAGCAGCCCGTACTGGCTGCTGATCTTGCCTGCCGCTTCGGTGGCCGTTTCGCCGGCAGCGGCAAAGGACTTGGCGAGGTCGCCAGCGCCCTGGCCGGTTACTTCACTCACGGCCGCTGCGGCTTCAGCCAGATTACGCATCTGCGTGCCGCTGGTAGCAGCCCCGGATGCAAGCGAAACAACTGCCTCGCGCGCGCCGGACAGGTTGCCGGTGACGCGCCCAGCGCCATCGGCCATGTCCTTCAGGCTGGCGATGGTCTGCCCGGCACCATTCGTACCGCCATTGATCGCGGCATTGAACTCTCGCGCCTGCTTCATTGCATCGAAGTATGCGTAGCCCAGCGAACCGATTACGGCGACCAGCAGGCCGGCCGGGATCAGCATACCTGCCAGGCTTTTCGCCGACTCACCGGCGCCAGCACCCAGCTGAGCGATCGCACGCGCCCCGCTGCCCAGATCACCCGCCTGGAAAGCGTTGGCGAGCTGCATTACGTTTTCCTGAGCCTGGCGGGTGCCGAGTTTCAGCTTGTCGAATGCACCCGCGGCTTCAGTCAGACCTGCGCGGTCCTTGCCGATCTTGGCCAAGGCTTCGTTGTAACGATCGGCGTCGATCTGACCCGTTTTGTGCAGGTCGTTGAGCGCTTTCTCCTGAGCTTCCAGCTTCGCCAGCTTGGCGGTTGCCGGATCAATCCCGTTGACGGTGCGCTTCAGCGCCTCAATCTGACGATTCTCAGCCTCGATCAGCTTTTGCTTCTGGACCAGCTCTTTGGCTTCCGCCTTTTCAATCTTGTCGTAAGCCTTTCCCAGTTGATCTTGGTACTTCGCCTGCTCCTCAATGGTGACCAAGCCGCCCTTGCGGGCGCGCTCCAGTAAGCCTTCGGCTTGAACCAGCGACTCCATGCTCGAGATATTGCCAGTCATCGCCTTGTCGAGCTGACTGATGATGGAGATTTCCGCTACTGCGCTGTCAGTTGCCTTGCGACTTGCTCCAGCTTGACGATCCCTGGCCGCCGTCGATTTATCGATACTTTGCGCAACGTCCGCTTCTGCCTGGGAAACCTTTTTGCCGGTGTTGGCCAGGCCTTCGCCTGATTTGCCCAGATCATCAATGGCCTTCTGGGCGCCTTCCGCGGAATCGACCAGCTTATCCAGATCATCAGCAGCCTTTGCGGCCTGCGACGATTCGACCGCAATACCGAGGGAAGCGAAATTGGTGCTCATTTGTTTTCTCTCTGTTCCGCCATCACCTGCAAGGCTTCAGCCTCCATGCGCCGGAAGTCGCTGAAAATGGTTTGTCGCTGGCTGATCGGTACGCCACACATCCGAATCACACCGGAGAGAACGCTGTAGTCCATGCCTGTTGCGCCGCACGCGCCTGTGCGCCACTGAGTGCTCATGGCCTCGAAGACCTTGAAGGCCTCCCAGTTGTCCGGCCAGATGCCAACTTCCTTGTCGGGGATGTCCTGGCGCGATAAGCCGAAGGCCATCAGATCTGCATCTGACGGCCCTGGTTCATACAGCGCGCGGGAGGCGCTTAGGAGTTTCCCAGGCGGGCTTCGCTGAAGGCTTCGGAGTAAGCGTTCAACACTGCCTTCGGCGCCGAGTTGATCGAATTGACGAGGATGCGCACGTTTTCAGGCGTGAATTCCTCTTCGATATCCCAGCCGACAACCACATCCAGCAGTTGGTCGGCTTGCAGAGCGATCTGGGCGGCGGTGAAAGCTTTTAGGTCCATATCCCCGACCTGCTTGCCCAGCTCGTCGTGCCGCTCGTTCCAGCCGGCATACAGCTCGGCAAGCGCGGTGCGGTCCAAGTACTTGAACTCAAACTCCACCTTTTCGGCGTTGTACCCAGCACGCTGGATCATCACCGGCGCCTTAAAGGTCGGCTTCTGGATCAATTTGAACTTAGCCATGGATTACACCGCAGCCGCGTAACGGGCTGGGCGACCGGTCAGCGCCAGACTGATCACGCGGGTCATCAGGTTGTTGCGTGACATGGTCGGGGTCGACGTGATCGACACATAGCCGTTGTAGATGATGCTGCTGCCGCCCGGCAGGTTCAGGCGAAGCAAGCGAGCCTGCTTATCATCATCCGCAGTCTCACAGACGGCCACATATGGCTTGGACGGATCGTCGGCGACGGTGAAGGTCAGCGTGATCGGGTTCTTGGTGGTCGGCATCTGGCGGTCATCATCGTCAGCCAGGAAGCCGAACGTCAGGAACTGCTGATCACCACCGCTGGAGTTCATCTCAGTAATCTGCGAGATCTCGGTGAAGCCAGTCACTTCGCGGACCGAGCCGATGCCGGATCCGGCAGGGTATTGCTGAACACTGGTGGTGTTGACGTTTTCCAGTGCAAAAGTGCCGCTGGCAATCTCACCGACCCGAACGCCGCGACCATCGAGGCGAGTCCAGCCAGAATTGACAGCGATGACGTCGCCCTCAGCCAGGCCGTGCGCCGCAGCGGTTGCAACAGCTGGATTGGCATTCGTCAAAGCGGTAAATGGGATCGCCGGGCCGTAAGCAGCTGCGATCTCAAGGGTGGCGCCGTTGGGCATTTGGATGCCGGCCATGGGTGTTTCCTCTTTTCAGAAATGAAAAAACCCGCACAGAGGCGGGTTTCGGGGTTTGCCCAACGGGCTAAATGTTGTTTGTTGCTAATCGACTTTCATATTGCTTCGGACCTCGTCCAAAGGGATACCGGATTTCGAACCTACGACCACACCGGTAAGGCCACAGCCTGGACAGCAGGCATGCTTTTCCTCGTACCACTTTATAATTTCAGTGGGCACAAGCCAAAGACCGCATCCGACGCATAAGCACCGCTCGCTCAAGCCGATTTCTTCACGATTCCTGTAGCAGTGGTCCTCTACCCACTCACTTAGGTATTGAAGCCGCTGCTTCCTGATTTCGTCCATCGCAGGTATTCCCAAACCAATTCATGAAGAAATTCTACCGTCTAGGATCAGGCGGTGTCGGCTCTGTATTCGAACGATACCGGCACGGTATATGTGGGTGGATCAGGAATGCCCTGGCCAGGATCAACTGGCGACATCGTAACGACGGTGAGACCTGCCTTTGTGTCTCGCGCATAAAGCGGGAACAGCGTGTTCAACTCAGCCACAAGTGGGTTCGTCTTGGCTTTGCCGGTATTGGCAGGAGCCACAATGCTGACCTGATATACGCCGATGAATGCGCGGTGGTCGCCGGCGAGCGTGCTGCTCGCAGTATCGCCCGGGAGCAAGAACGCCCGCAGATAGGTCTCGCCGTCGGCCGGGTCGTACTGGACGTTCTCGAACACAACCTTGATCGGCTCCGCCCGGGCCTTGCTCCAGGCAATCAGCTTGGCCTCGTAAATGGACGCGATAATGGCGTGGCTCATACCTGATTGTTCCTTGTGGCTTCGTCTACGATCTGCTGGAACCGGGCCAGGGTTATCCGGACCATGCCGCCGGGTGCCTGGGTCGAATGCCCATACTCCAGCGGGATGCCGTACGGGAGGTTGTTGACGATGTAGGCTGTCTCGCCGGCCGTAAGCGCCTGGACCTGTAGTCGCAGCTTGGCCAGCGTCACACCACCAGCCGGGTCGACCTGGTCAAGCGTGCCCTCCGCCGGCGTGCCGATGGAAAACTGCCAGTTCCCCCGAAACCGTCCACCGACGTAGTCCCTGCCCGCGACCAATCCGTTCACGTTGAAATTCTGGTCGCGCTCGGTCTTGGTCAGGGGTTTGGCATATTTCACACCGCGTCGCAGCCTGCCAGCTTTGGTGAAGTTCGATTCGTTGAGGTTGATGATCGTGTTGCGCACTGCGACCTTGAAATCGTAGTCGTCGGCCGCCTGGGTGTTCGCCTGCCGGTGCGCAATGTTCGCCGCCCAGATCTCTGGATTGCCCACGGGCGACATGCGGATGACGCTGCTGCCGATCTCGATAACGATCTCTCGGATGGTTGCGTCGATACCAACCTGGGCGCGCTCAGCGAAGTCGCGAATGTTCTCGGCGAAGCTGCCGTTCATGCTGGCGTATTTGTTCGTCATGAGCGCACCTGCAGCTCATAAAGAATCGGCGTGCCTGCCGGGTTGATCTCTTTCAGCGGCGGCACGATTGACCAGGTGCGGCCTTGGGCCACGACTTTGTCGAGAAGACCCGGCACCCAAGTCAGCCCCTGCGCGGCGATCTTCAGCTTTTTGTCGCCCTGCCTGATCAGGCTGTTGTTCTGAAATTCTTGGCCGGTGAAGTCGAGCAGGATGCCCTGGGCGATTTGCTCAATAGTGGCGCCAGGCGCCTCGCCGCCAGTCTCTGGGTCGTACTCGCCCTGCTCCGTCTTGCTGATCGTCACGGGTTGGCCGAACTCTGTAATCATCTCCAGAGCCATCACGGCCATTTCATCGTAGAAGGCCATGTGGACTCCGTTGCGGCTATGCTCGGATTGCGAACAGTCCGCGCTTTTTTAGGTAGTCGGCAAACTGCGTGGCGCTCGGCCGATCAGGCGCCGCCGGCAATAATCGACCGCTGGAGTTGGAGATCGTCGCGTACTCGCGAGTCACTGCACCCTCGACACGCTCCAGCGTCACAGCACCCTTTCGTTTGTCGATTGGATCAATGTCGTCCTGATGAATTTCAGCGGCCAGGGCCATCTGCCCGTACTGGATCCGCGCCGGCAGATAGTTGTTCGGCTTGATCTCGTGGTCCAACAGCACTTCCCGGCGCGGCCAGGACAGCCCCTGCTCGCTGTTCGCCTTGCGACCCTTCCAGGTCATGCCATCCATCGCCAAAGCGGCCCGGCGCAGCAGCGCTTCCTGCTCGGGAACACCCGCGGGGATGACCGTGCCGAATTTCACAGCATACCTGGCCAGATCCTCAGCGCTCGCATAGCTTTCGGCGTCAGGCTTGCCAGTCCCATCCTCGATAATGAGTGTCATGCGTCAACTCGCTGGAATGGTTTGAAGATTGGCCGCCGGGTCACCGGCAGCCAGCAGTATCAATCCTTGGCCAGCTCAGCGACGAGCCTTTCCAGGGATTCTTTCGATGCGTTTGCCCGGTACGGCACTTTGGCTTCGTCCAGCTTCGCTTTCAACGCCACGATTTCACTGGCCTCGTCAGTCGGCGGTGCAATGGTCGCCGTCTTCAGCACGTCCAACTCTTCACGCAGCGCCTTAACGGTAGAGAGCAGGCCGTCGCGTTCAGTGGTCAGGGTGCCAACCGAGGTATGGATGGTTCCGAGCAGATCAAACAAGCGCAACGCCAGTTCGCCTGACTCGGGACGGTGAATCTCGCCAGCTTCCAGGCCACCAATCAGGATCTCGATCGATCCATGCTCAGCACGCAAAGCCGCAACGACTTTTTCCAGTTCGGCCTGTTTGGTGGCGCCAACCATCTGCACCCGCCTAGCCTCCCTCACCGACACATCGATGCCGGCTGCTTCGTACGCATTGACCACGCTCGGCCAATCGCCAATCACCAGCACGCTTGTCACGCCGGCTTCGGGCTTATCGAAGTGTTCCGGATTGCGGTATCGCTTCTCCGGGTCGAAGCCGTTCAGCTGGTTGCTGTAAGTCAATTCCATGTGTTTCTCCAAGGCGGCCATCGCTGACCGCGCGTTGAGTTTTTGGCTTAGCCGCCAATTACAGGAGGCGTTGCAGTCAGCTGGATCATCACACCGGCGGTGACCTTGTTGCTGCCCGCGTGTTTGACCCAGTTGGCAGCAGAACCGACCGCAGCCAGGGTTGGGTTGGAACCTCCAGTGGTGGCTTTCCAGCTGTAACCCAGTACATCCATGTTCACGGTGCCTTCAGCGCGGTAGCCAATGCTCAGGTTCTCTTCGTCGTTCACTTCGTAGGAACGGAAGCCTGGGGCTTGGGACTCGGTAATGGTCACTGCGTTTGGCAGCAGGCCGAAAATCACGTCCGCTGGCGCGGTGTCGGTCACCAGTACAGGCTTGCCCAGTGTGCCCGGCAGGCCGCCGTAGATCACGACACCGGCCTCTTCGTAGATCTTGTTGGTGATAGCTTCGTCGACGATGTCGAAGTAGGCGCTGGAGTGCATGACCCACAGAGCGATCCGGCCGAATTTGTCGCCGAACTTGCGCATGCCGCGAGTCAGCGTCTTCTTGCCGTCGGTTTCGATGTTGGCCGAAACCACCATGTCAGCGTTGGAGCCGATGGCGGCACGAAGGCCAGCAGTTGCGTACTGGATGAAGCCTTCCAGGGTCGCGTCAGCAACGTCGGCACCGACGATCTGGGAGAACTCCTCGACCGGACGACCGCGGCGCTTGAACGCCTCTTCGGTGGTCTGGTACGGGCCGTACTTCCAGGGAGCCTTGACGCCGACAGCTTCGCCGGCGCTGATCTTCTTGGCAGTAACCTTGCCTTCAGAGTTGACGTCGCGGTGTTCCAGCGAACCGTTCAGCTTGTAGAGCGCACGCTTGCGGAAGTCACCTTCGATCAGCTCGTTGTCCAGCACCATCGCGCCGTTGGACGATGCGTTGAACACATCCAGGTTGTCTTGGACACGCTCCAGGTATGCAGTTTGCGCCTCATCGTTATAGATGATCAGGTCGCTGTTAACGGTTGTAGCCATGGGTTAATCCCCTTATTTGGGCAATGCGAGGTATGCGGTTTGGCCGTGCTTGCGCTGGAAGTCACGCTTTTGCTCGGAGGTCATTTCGGAGCGCTTGAATGCAGCCTTGCCGCCACCCCCGCCCGGGGCAAATGTCCCTGAGGCCCTTGGCCACAGATGAGGTGCGCTTTCGCGCAGAGATTCCGCCCATTCGAGCGGAGTCAGAGGGGTTTTGCCGTCTTTACCGAGGATGACCTGGCCGGATTCATCAACGGCAACTGCATCGCCATCTTCGTTAAGGGTGAACACGCCTTTGGCGCGCAGGATGATGTCGTCGGTTGCTTCTGGCAGCGCGCCAGCCTTCAGCGCTGCGCCGCGTACGGAATCGCCCAGGACTTTGCCCTGGAACTTGGCAGCGAAGGACTCAGCTTTCTCGGCACGCTCGCTGATGGTCTTCAGCTGCTTGTCGTAGTCACCGCGAAGGCGCTCAGTGCGGCGGTTGAAGACCTCGTCGACCTTGCCCTCGGTCAGCAGCTTGGTTTCTTCGTCCTGGCCAGCACGACTGAGCAGGCCTTTCACCGCATCAATGTCGATGCCTTCAAACTGAGTTTCGAACTGCGTCAGCTTGCCGGAGGTTTCCTTCAGCTTGCCCAGCAGTTCCGAGTTCTTGGTTTTCAAACCCGAAACGGATGCTTCAACGGCAGTCGCGATAGCGGCCTTGATTGCCGGGTTTTCCAGGTCGATTTCGTTTTCTTCTGCCACGTTGATGCACCCCTTGGGTTGAGTCGGCCCACTTTGCAGGCAATAAAAAACCCGCCGAAGCGGGTTGTGTTCAAAGTTTTGGGCTGTGAATATCCGCCCGAAGCCACTTGGCAATATGAATAAGGATGACGATGGGCCAGCCTCTTTTGCGGAAAGGTCGTTTCTTTTCTCTACCAGAAACGATAACGGTAGCGGTCGTTACTTCAGTAATCGCGCTTATCGGAGCCCTTGGTAGCTCCGCAATTACACTGATGGCGAGCAATGACACCCTCAATCAGAACCGCATACAGAATTGCGTTCAGCGAGTGGATAAGCACGAGGACACTCTTCGAGCCAAAGGAGATGCATTTCTCAAAAGCATCGCAAGCATTACAACCTACGCCTATAGCCCTTTGAGGGACGACGCTGGCTGGAACGAGCGAGCTGAGACCCTTATGAAAAACGCATTTATGGTTTCTGTATATGCGCCAGAAATCTCCGTACAAACCCTCGAGGTATCCAACGCAATGCGTGAAACCCTCAATGTGTCCGACGAAGAAAAGGCAAGTGTTTATAAGAAATTAGAAAGCGCGGCTCGCCATTGGCCAAAACTGTATTTCGAACTTATGAAAACCCTTGAGGCCGAGAGATCGAAATGCGTCAGCTCTTGACATTACATTCCTGCCGCTTCGAATGCTAAAGGCTCTAGTCCCTTCATCTGCGCCAGAGTTAGCGGTGCGAAGTTGCGATCAAGCTGCAGCTCGGCGAAACGCTCAACGGTCAACCCGCCCTCCCTGAACAGCTTGCCCCGGACGGGGCCGATGGCGACGTCCTGGAACGAAGCAGGCTGCTGCTGAAGCCAGTGGTAGTAATCGAGGTCGGCACTGACCTGCTGTCCGCCATCAGCACCCACCGAGGCACGCGTAGCGCCTTTGGCGAACATCACGCTGAGCTTGGTTAGTAGGATGAAGGTGGTACGGCAGCTCGGGTGGAACGGCGGCCGAGGGCCGGACTCCACGGGGAACTTGCGCTTGTCCATCGAGCGGCATTGCTGGCTGGTCTTGCTGTCCAGCGTCGCCACCATTTGGATCTCTTCGACGATATCCGTATTAGCCTTGGCCACCTCCATACGGGCCTGGGACGACACATGCTGAATCGCGGTGTGCACGACCGTGCTGGCGTTGCGGTTGGTGGTAGCCAGGATGCCGTCTTTGTACGCGGCAGCCTTCGTGCCGCGGATGTTTCGGATGATCTGGAAGTTCGTCTGCCCTTCGAAGAACCCCTGCCGGATGGTGCCGATGACGCGCTCACGTTCGGCGCCGGTCCAGCCTTTGATGAAGGCCTTCAGCAGCTTCCCGCCACCGGTGCCGCGTACGCTGAGCGGGTTGGTCAGTACTGCGGTACGAATTGCAGCAGCCGTCGGCGCAACCACATCCAGCGACACGCCAACCGGAGCCGATCTGGCAAGGCTAGTTGCCTCAAACTCGGCCTCGTAGTTGGCGATGTCCATCAGGTCGAGGTTCAGTTGCGCGCTGTAGCGGTCGAAGATGCCCAGCAGCAGGCTATCCACTTCCTTCAGCAACGCTTCCAGGCGCTTGACGTTGTACTCGGTCAGGTCAGATTGGGTCAGTCGGTCTCGGATCGAGCGATCAATTTCCTTGAGGAGCGGGGCAAACTTGCCCACCTCCCCAGACTTGAGCTTCTCGAGGAAGACCGCGTGCCGGATCGTGGCGTCAAGGATTGCTTGAGTTGCCGCCATTTGGTTTGTCCTCATCGTCCAGGCCTAGACCGTCGCCCTGCTCCTGCAATTCGCCGTCGATCTGCAGGTCTGTACGCTCTGGCGCAATCAGGCCCAGCTTGCGCAGGTAGGCCCGAAGGTCTGCCTTGGCGAAGCCGCCTTGCTGCCACAAGCCAACCAAGGCCGTGATCATCTGCGGATCAGCCGTGAGTTCGACGAACTCCTGATTCACCTGGTAGGCGACCTTCTTGTCAGCAATGCCCATGTAGGCGCAGCACCACATGATCGCCCGGGTGTAGGCCTCGCTGACGTTTGCCACGCAGCCGGCCAGAACCGAAGTAGATGCCGACTGATCGCCGCGGGACTCCGTAGCAGTCTTGGTGGCAAGTGACGCCACCACCATCCGTGCGCCCAGCTCAATCATCATCTGGTTCTTATCGGCCATGGCCTCCTTGACCAGCGTGTTGGGCAAGGGCTGCGCGTAGCCGAACTGGCCACCGACCGGCAGCATCATTGGCGCCCTGGAGCCGACATAGACGCCGTTCTTCTCCATCCAGTCGCGCCACTGCTCGTCCAAGCCTGAGATCCACGGCTGGGCCTGGCCACACCAGAAGACGCTGTCTTCATAGTCGGCACTGTTCCGGTAGTGGCCCAGGTTGATCATGGCGATGTCGTACAGCGGCGACTCGTCGATGCTTGGGTCGTTGTTCTGCGCACCGACGAAGGTGAACGGAATCTCCTGAAGACGCCCCGTGACGCCTTCCGGCCTGAACTCTTCGATGACCGCCAGCGGCCCGCCACCTTTCGGACCGGACCGGCGCCAAACACGACAAACAAACCCATCATCCTCAAGCGCCAGCTCCCGGTACTGCTCAGCCGTCTTGTAGCCGAACCCTTCCGGGATCTCCGGCGACTCGCGCAGCACCACCAGGGTTAGCACGCTGTGACCGTTAACCATACCCGTGCGCCAATTGATAATGTCTTCTGCGCAGTAGGAAAGGATCACTGAGTGCCCGCCGATGCCGTCGTCTTGGTGATAGTCGACGTACAGCCCGTGACGCCCAGCCTCAAGCACCTTCTCCAGCGTGCCTTGGGAGTGCTGGTAAATGCTTACCCCAGAGCCGTTGGCATTGTCCTGTAGGTATTCCAGCTTCTTCGGGACCGTCAGCGTCGGATCCTTGTGGAAGGCCAGGCCCAGCAGGCCGTTACGGGTATGTCCGGTGGCGTTCTTAAACACTGCCCGCTCGCGGTAAGCCCGGTTCCGGTCGTCGTTCTCCGGCGACTTGTCGTGCGCGTTGATGTACGGCAGCCGATCAACAACCCGGTGCTGGCCCGCGCAGACGTCGCGAACGGTCGCCCAGCGGTCCAGCACTGCCGTGTATTCCGCCCGCTTGAAGGAGACGTCGTTGCTCATCGGGCGTATCCCATTTTAATAGCGGTGACCGGTTTGATGATCGGGTACTCGCGGTGAATGAAGTAGCCGCCGGCGTCGTTCGCGTGATCGATGCCGGCGGTTTTATCTGGCTCCCCGTTCGCGCCCCACACCTGCTGTTCCAGGCCATCGGCATAGGTCGGACAGGTGAGCGAATTGATCAGGTAGCGGCGCTCGCCCTGCGCATTGCAGAAGACGGCATTCATTGCGTTAATTCGGTCCTTTACCGGCGGGTTTGCCGCTGGAGCGATGACGGCGAACCCGGCCTGCTTGAGCATGGCCAGATCAGTGATACTGGCGTTCACGGACTTGCGTGAATCGCCCGAGGCATCCGGGTAGATCCTGATCTCGCACGTCTTCTTGAAATCGTTGCCGTCGTGCTGCCAGTACCGCTCTTTAATCCGGCGGATCATGTCCGGCGTGTCATAGCCGTCGATCAGCTCATCCACGGCCCTGGGCAACCCCTGTTCGCGCTTAACGTGAGTGATCGCCGCCATCTTGCCGACGTTGAAGTCCATCCCGATGAACAGCGGCTCGCCAGGCTGCACGGTGTCGAAGCACCCGTTGAGCTTGCGGTCGTAGGCCGTGTAAATCGTGCCGGACGTAAGGTTGACGAACTGCCCACGGAGATAGGCTTGAATCAATTGCGGCGGATACGACTCCATCAACGATGCGATGTAGTCATCCGGCAGGTTCAGTTCGTTGTCAAACGTGCTGGCCTGCACTAGGCCGTACATGTCGTTCAGCGCCGGCTTGTCACGCAGTTGCTTCACGAACTGCTGGTAGACGAATTTGAAGCCTTCCGGCGTCGTGGTTACGTCCACGCCGTTCTTCAGCCCGGGCAAGTTGTAACGCATCCGCGCAATGATCTTGCGCCAAGCCTGCTGAGCCTTCAGCAAGCTCATCACGTCCAGCTCATCTACCAGGGCCTGGCCGATCTTGAAGCCGACGATGGTCTGCGGCTTCTCCATCGACCGGCAAATCACCGTGCCGCGATACTGCCGGCCGCTGTAGATGTGAACTTCGTGGTTCGCCTGGTTGATCTTGGTCTTCAGCCCCCAGTCGTAGGCCACCTCATCCATGGTCGGATAGAAGATGTCCCGGATCTGCGGATAGGTCGGTGCAAAGTAGCCAGCGTTGACGCCGGGCCACTCCATAAAGTGCTTGCTCAGTGCCGAGCATCCCACCCAGGTCTTGCCCGAGCCGAACCCAGCAACGAAAGCACGAAACTTGTGGGGCAGCGTGAGGAACTGAGCCTGCGGAACGTTAAGGCTCGGCATTCGGCTTCCTCGCATCCACCACGTCGACCTGTATACGGGTCGGGATCACCGGTTCGTCGCCCGCCTCTTCCTTCCTGGCCCGGTTGACGTAGATGTCGCCGGTTTCTTTCGCCGCCTGTTCAAGGATCTGCATCGCCAAGCCGATGTTCTTCATCGTCTCGGCCTTCTCTACAAAGCGGTTCATGGCGCGGAGGCGGAAGGCGCGGTTGGCGATCGGGATCTCGGCGGTTTCTTCTCTGAAGCGGGCACGCGTGTCTTCAAAGATCATTCGCCACTTACTTGCTAGTTTGCTGCCTGCGATCTTGGTTGGGTCATACTGGGCTACCTGGGAGCGGTGTATCTGCAGACCAAACTCCTCCTTAACCGCTTCGACCACCTGTGTTGGAGTGTCAAAACAGGCCAACGCTTGGACGATGTAGCGTTTGACGCCATCCGTCAGCGTTGCCATAAAGTGAATTCCGTATAGCCATGGTATAGAAATGCCCTATGATCATTTTGAGCACCGACATAAATTTGCGGCATGGGCCGCTGCTCGCGCCTCTCATAGAGGAGTATTGAATGGAGGAGCCACAAACCTAACAACCGCCTTAAAAAACGCCGGAGTAAAGGCCTATCTGGCCAGATACGAAGTCCTTGATGAGTCGCTAAAAGAAATATCGGCAGGTGATTTTGATCTGATGCACTCACACTGGTGCGAACGCATCCGTATCGAACTAACGGCAATGAGCGTGGCGTCTTCTTACGGCAAAATCGCAAAATTAGTCGCAATTTATTTAAAAGCCATGATCGTAAATGGACCGGAGCACTCTTCTCCGCTCGCCCAGGTAGCCCACCCACCAATTGATGAGTACCTACTCATAGCGCTGCATGACTCACCCGAAATCGAGTCTGCTCACAAGCAAAACTGGGCCGAGATCAAATGGAGCAAGCTGGATGACAAGGCTTACTACGAGCTCATTGCGCAGCTGCGTGAATTGCCGCAGGCCACCCCATTCTGGATGATTGAGGAGTACTGGCCCGAGTACAGAGACAGATAAAGCGCTATGCCGCCTTTAGACAGGTTCCACAGGCCCTCACAATGTTCAATTTAAAGTCATTCGACGTGCTTCCAGGTTCGCTTAGCAGCTACATCCATGACAGTTGCTACTGAGATGCCGTATTTCGTAGCCAGATCGGCTTGGGCTGACTTGGTAAGTGGCACACTGGAGCGGATCTCGCGCACACCTTGCTCGGTTAGTTTCGAGTGTCCATTGCGCTCACCTTTCGCGTCGTTCGCCCCGTGGTCATAGCCATGCTTGCGGTTGCCTGACGCATTAACCCACTCAAGGTTGGATACTTTGTTGTTCGAGCGAGTGGCGTCGATGTGATTTACCTCTGTCGTACCTTCCGGCCTTTGTAGAAAGGCTTCTGCTACGAGACGATGCACTCGAACAGACTTGCGGCGGCCCGTATCAGTGAAGTTCACCGACGGATAGCCGCAGACAAGAAACTGGGAAAGGATGGCTCCAGCTATGCCGCTTTTCACCGTAGTCAGCCTCTTGATCCGGCCACAGTTGCTCACCGCGTAGTGCGGCCAATTACTGATCTGCTTCCATTGCTCTTCCACTACACAGCCCTCAGCAAGCAAGTACCGCACGCACTCGCTATCGAGGCGCGATTAACGGATGGTGGTTTTTTGGCCGCTTCGACCATTCGGGCAACATCGCTATCTGGCGCACCAACACCGTATCGCTCAACGATAGCTACGAACTCACTGACGTCATGGCCTCGCAGCTCAAGCTTGGGCATTCCATCTTTCGTGAATTTTGGCTGTCCGTATTGATCGCGGGATTGAGCGATATGCATCAGCTCATGCTCTACCAGGGCACAGAAGTCGATGTCGCTGCACTGGGCGCAGTAGTCGGCAGCCAACGTGATGATGAAGGCCGGCACATCGCCGAACCAATCACGCATCTGCTGCTCCATCCGGGCTTTCTGCCAACCGCCGGCGCGGAACGCTACCTGTTCGGCCTGGCCCAAGACTGTGCGGCCCTGCTTCTCGAAGCTCGACGATGCCCACATGACCCGGATGTCAGCATCCAGTAGGTGAGCATGGTCTTCGTTATGAATGCTGCCAGTGTCGGCAAGGACCTCGGCTTGGAGCCATTCCCATACTTCGGGGGCAGGCATCAGGCAGGTGCCGAAATCCGAAAGATCGGATAGCTCGACCAATGACGCAGGAGGACGCGGCCGATTCATACCAGAAGAACCTTCTCAATTCAGAGTTCGCCCCCAAAAGAGGGGCAGATTGCCCGCCTATTCGCGAGCCAGCCCGGCCTAATGAGCGCTCATTAACCAACGAGGCTCGAAGGATGAAAAACACAATTTACTTAGTGCTTGCAGTAGCAGTCGTCATTTTCATGATCGCACCGGAATGTGTGAGGCCCGGGATCGTTGCTTGCCTGCTCAGTAAGCCCTGAAGTTTGCAATCTCGGCTGGGTAGGTTCGTTCAATTGCCTCCCAGTCTGGTTGCTTGGTTGTCATAAATTGTCTCAGCATCGACTAAAGAAGGAGTTGAAATAATGGCGATGTGCCTGTATTGCTTCCTGGTGCAATTATGCAAACCGTTAGAGAGCAGCAAATTATGTCGGAAAACAAACAACAAACTCCCGAAGAGACAATGGTCGCAATTGCCGCAAATTTTTTTGCGGCTCGAATCGTTCTTTCTCAGCCGAAGCGAGCCACAGCAAAAGAACTCAAAACTGCTCAAAAAACCAATGAGTCCACAACGCAATTTCTATCTGGCGGTGGATACCTTCCCGACAATGCCTATCTAGAGCCAATTCCGAACAAGCCTGATGCCTTCTTAAACGTCATTAATGGGCAAGACGGCGTAATCCCATTGGCAGACGATAAGGGTACGTACACTGTCTCGGGGGATACCATCCAAATGGTTCTGGCCAACTTCTACGAATCATGGTTCCACAGCCTTAAACGGCAATAGGTTTGTCAGCGACCGGTCATCGTCGCGGTTTCAGCATGAGCATGACCGTGCAAAACCGCGACGACAATCCCCTGAGGCAGACCGGTAACTTTGGCAGCATCAATTGCCTTGGCTATCGCGCTATGCAGATCGGTCAGTGCCTTATTGATGTCCTGGCTCATCGGTAGCGCGTGCCGCAGGCGGGTGACATTGCTCACCTGCAAAACCTCGCGCCACGATTTGGCGCATTCGAAAACGTGGCGCGGATTACTGAGATACCCGGTTGAGGGCTTCGTCCGCTTTGTCGGCAGCCTGGGCCGCAGTAGTTGCCGCCTTCGTGGCTTTGTCGGCGGCGGTTCCGGTTTGACGGGTCAGTTCTTCCAGGCGCTTGTCCCGCTCAGTCATGGCGGTGTCGTAGGCCTTGCGAATGTCGGTCACCTGGTTGCTCTGCTTCTCGGCGAGCGACCAGTAAGCAGCCTGGTATCCCAGAACTGCACCACCACCAACCAGCACGACAGCAATGGCCCAGACCTCGGCCCGGCGCCACCAGCGGCGTGCGATAAATTCCAATGCGCATCTGTCCATCAGGCGATTCCTCCCAGCTTGGTCCGCAGGCGAGTGATCTCGTCGCTCTGCTGCGTCACGCGGTCAGTGAGCTGAGCGACTTGACTGGTCAGCGCTTCGATCTTCCCTTCCATGCGCCCAACGGCGGCGGCCAGGTCGTTCCGCTCTTTCGCGAATTGATCAGCGCGGGCCTCGGCTTCTTTGCGGGCAGCTCGTTCCTGGTTCAGCAGTTCGTTCAGTCTTTTAAGCGTGCCGATATCAGCACTATCCATGGCGCGGTCGGTTGCGTCCTTGGAGAGGAACCGGCGCAGCCAAAGCAGGCCGCCGAGCACAACGGTGGCGCTACCGCCCAGCCAGGTAGCTGTGCCTGGGCCGAGGTCAGTAGGATCCATCGTCACTCCATGAAAAAAATGGCCTTGGCCATAAATAGATCAGCCCCGACGGCACTCCCTGCTCAGTGCGAAGGGTGTGGCGGGGCCGAAAACGAAAAGGCCCCGATCAATATCGAGGCCCTGAATAGGTGTGCGCGTCTTTCCGCGCTGTCTGCCAAAGACCTTCCCGGCGTCGACGCCCCAATGCACCGATCTCGCCGCTCTTGTCTCGTGCCACCCTGGAAGCACAGCGAGGTCAGGATGCGCGGGCTGCCGGTGTTATTTCGTACGTCGCACTACCGGTTATCGACGTCCAGGCCTTCCCGAGGGCTGTCCTGGCTACAGGTAAATTCGAGGCATAAAAAAGCCCCGCACTATGGCGGGGCCTTGAAAATTCATCCCAGTCAGGATTCGAACCTGAATCTGACCCTTAGTTAGAGAGCCGCTTTATCCAGTTAAGCTACTAGGGGATAAATACCAGTAAGGCTGGTTACCCTAAGCTTCTGGGTTACCCCATGGCTTGGATCTAGATTTGCAAAAGCCATCAGGAAAAGCAATAGGCCACCACAAAAAACCCGGCGCTTGGCCGGGTTCAGGGTTTCGTGTGCGTTTCGCGTTACTTGTGCACTATGGGGAAAGTACATCAAAAACCCCAACACGACAACACCTTTATGCCGCCACCTCTTCTTTTTCTGCGCGAATAACCTGCCATACAGGCTGCTGTACACGAATATCCACTTCTTCAATGGCATCTCGCAGGAAATTCCACGCCTCCTTCCAGTCCCGATCCCATACCTTGGGCTCTATGTGGACGCCGTAGAGCTTGAGCATACCCTCGGCGATACGAGCTGGCCCCCACTGAGCGCCGCCATGAGCCTCTACCTTGTAGGACTGCAGGGCCATCGTCACAAGGCAATGCACCTTCGCTTCCTTTGCTTCGGTCAGGGCGGAAAAGTCCACACAGCTCCAGATCAGCTTCTCGGCGTTGAGCACGTGAGCGAGCGTCATGCATGGGTGATACAGGTAGTGCCCGAACTGTTGCTCTTGGAATGGCAGGGTACCGACGGCGCGCAGGACTTTGCCTATGGTTGCCAGGTGTGCAGCTCGGGCCGTTGACTTGCCAGCCGATGTGCGCCGGGTTTCGCTGATGCTGATCCGCTGCCCAGGCACGGAGAAGCGCCCGGCCTCCTCCCCCTTCTCGCTGCCCAGGGCTGGGAATGACGCCTCGCGCTTGCCGATGCGCCCCCCGGTCTTCACCGGTGCAGACTCCGCCCTGTCGATGGCCACAGCGCTGATCGACGCGTTCGATTCGTGCTGTGCTTCGGTCCATACCTGCCTTGCGTTGATCAGCTTCATGCGGCTTGCTCCTTTTTCAGTTCTCTGGTCTTTGCCCGGTATTCGGCGGTCATCGCCTTCAGCTCATCCACGGTGTACTTCTTGGGCTGATGAGTCCCTTCCAGCCACTCCACGGCCTCGATGCCAATCTTCTGGATCAGGCCAGGCCGATACCCAAGCAGGTTTCCGGACTTGCCCATGTTGCAGTTGCGATTGCACTGAAGGTTTACGTTGAGCGGTTCAAAGCGGAGCTCTGGGGCGGCTGCAGTCGTCCTGTAGTGTCCGGCGCAGTACTGAACGTCAGCCGTGGTCCCGCAGCTAATGCAGGGCTGTCCGCTGTCACGGGCACGTATCCAGGCATTGAAAGCGTGCTGCGTGTCTTTGAGGTGATCCGCCCTGCTCTTCAGCTTCTCCTTGCGGACCTTGATGTCCTTGCGCTCGATGTCGGCCAGTGCCTTGCGCGCCTTCGGCTCATGCCGTGGTGCGTCGATCATTGCGCAGGCCGGGCTGCATACCGCCTGGCCCATCCGCGAAGGGACGAATGAGGCCCTACACGTAGCGACGCGGCATTTCTTCGGCTTGGCCGGCTTTCGTTCGATGCTCATAGCGCTTTCCTCGCGGCACGCTCAACTTCCGCTTTCCGCTCGCGGCGCTTACGTTCGAAGTCCTCGATTGACCGTTGGCGGCGCTTTTCGATGAAGTGGCCAGCAATCACGCCAATGACGACGGCGAAGAAAATCACAATCCAGAATTGTTCTGACGCACTCATCAGTACCGCCCTCCCCAGTTGTCCTTTTGCGTCCAGCGCACCTGGTGCTCGGCGCCGAATGCATGCACCCACTCGATCAACTCGCCGCACTGCTTCACGTTCAGCTTGCTGGTGCGCTCGTAGATAACGTCGAAGCCGTTGCCGTCCACCGCCGGGATCATCTGCGGCTTGTCGCCCGACTCGCGGAGCCAGGCGGCGGTCAGCAGGCGCTTCCAGATCAGGACGTCCCACTTCTTCCCGGCGTGCTCGACCTGGGCGGCGATGTCGGCCAGCGCCGCGTGCAGAGCCTTGTTCTGCTCCCCGCTGCGGTCCACTTCGGTGATGGCCAGCTTCTTAGGCTTGGCCAGGTCTAGGCCGGCGATGTAGCCCATGGCCTTGTTGCGGTCTGATTCGTTGCGGATCTGGAGGCTGGTCATGTCAAACTCCTTCCTTGCCGCGCTGCGATTCCCACTCAAACGGGATAACGATCACCCCGCCCTCTCGAAGACGGTCAATGCACCGGTCGCCAATGGCATCCGGCAGCGCCTTGGCTTCCAGGTTGGAGACGACCACCGTGGGGCGCATCTGCTCGTAGCGGCCATTGATGATTGCGAACAGGGTGGTCAGCTCGAAGTCGCTGGGCTTTTCCTTGCTGACGCCGATCTCGTCCAAAATGAGCAACGAGGGGCTGATCAGGCTCGACAGGATCTGGCTTTCACTCTGGTCGCTGGTGCGGTCGTAGGTCGCCCGGATCGCCTGCAGCACGGAACCGATGGTGCGGTAAACCGCCGTAGCGCTGAACCTGGCCATGATCTCGTTGGCGATCGCGACCGACAGATGCGTCTTGCCGGTACCAGGCTTGCCCAGCAGCAACAAGCATCGACCGGCCTCGGCGATCTGCTTGAACTCGGCGGCATACCGGCGGCAGGTATTCAACGCCTTGCGCTGTTCGGCGGTGGTGACGATGTAACCGTCCAGGGTTTTTGAGGCGAAGCGCTTGGGAATCAGTGCGGCACCGAGCTTGCGCTCCATGGCCATGCGGATCTCCATCGCCTTGTTGGCCAGTTCAGCTGCGTCGGCCTTCTCGCGAATAATCCGGCTACATTCGGGGCAACCGCTTTTCAGCTCCTTGCCCAGCACCGGGAAAATCTTCTGATCGAAGTCGCCGTGGGTTTCGCATTGGGCAGGCTGGATGCGCGTGCCCGGCGGCAATTCGGGGGTTGATGGTAAGGGCTCAGATCGCATAGGAACCGTCCTCGCGCTGAATCAGCCCGTCGGTGTAGTTCCGATCAGCGAAGCCGGTGTGCCGCGACTGAGGGGCCGTAGCTGGTGCAGCCTCAGCGAGGCGCTTGATCACCCAGGACGCCTTGAAACCCTGCCAGCCGGAATTCACCGCTTCGGTGATTGCGTCGTCTGCGGTGATCCCGGCCTCGGCGCACTTGGCCAGTTCGGTGTTCACGGTTGACCAGACGGTGGCGGTCACTGCGGCGCGCTTGGCCTTACGCTGGGTCAGCCAGTCGGCCAGCAGTTGCTCAGGGACGTTGTGCGGATTGTCGGCCAGCAGCTGAGTCATGCCGAACGGCGCCTTGCGATCAAGCTTCGCCGGTTCGGGTTTTGGTTGGGGCGGATTAATCTCTTTCGTAGAAAGAGTTAATAGGGGTTCTTTCTTTGTATAAAGAAGGGAGTCGTCGATTTGGGTCTGTTTCGCACCTGAGCCGATTCGGACCACTTGAGCCGAATCAGACGATATGGTCTGTTTCGGCTCTACAACAAAGATCCACTCTTTTGGGTCGCAAACGCCGATGTCGCCGCGCGCACCACCCTCTCGGTACAACACGCGACGGCGCAGTAGGCCGGAGATAGCCTTCGACACTGTGTCAGGGTGGATATGGGTTGCCTTGGCGATATCGACCGCTGGGATGCGGTGAGCGCCCGTGCTGAAGTTCAAGGTGGCCTTAGCCACGTACAAAACGATCTTCATTTCGCGCGCCGACAAATCGATGGCCATCAAGCCATCCATCATTTGGTTATCCATTCGGGTGAACCCCCGAGGGTTGTGTATCGGAACAATGTTTGGCATGATTTCTCTCGCATAAAGCTGTTGAAGAAGCCGACCTCGACCGTCGGCTTTTTTATTGCCTGGAATTCAGGCGATGGATTTCAATGCAGGCTTGCCGTTGATCAGTGCCTCAGCCTTGCGGCGCAACTCCCCCGCCTTCGCTTCAACCTGACGGCACTGCTTGGCGAAGGCCGGCAAGTGCGGCAGGTCCTGCTCGCACATCACTTGGTCGTCAAACACTTCGCTTCCGGTATCGATAACATCGCCCAGGGCGCGGATCAGTGCGCCGAAGCTCTTGTTGGCGCATTGGTCGCTGATCATCTGGCGGGCACCGGTCAAGCCGTGGCGGCTAGCCAGCTCGTTCAGGCAGTGATCACGGTATTCAGGCTCAAGGGCGTTGACCCACGACTCTTCCAGCCAGGACGGCATTTCTTGATCTCCGTTCAGCCACCGCTGTACGCGCTTGAGCCAACGGCCGGTCGCCTTCACGAACTCACTCACGTCGCCGGTCAGTTCGGATGAATTGAAATCAGGAACTACCTTTTCCTTGGCTCGATCAGGGATCGACAGGTGCAGCTCACGGCTCAAGGCCTGGGCGAAATCGTCCTGGCTCAAGCTGGTGCGTGCGATCTGGTTTTGAGCATGGGCGACCAGCACCTGATCACGGGTTTGTACGGTGTGTCTGGAACTGGACGTTTGCATGGGGACTGCTCTCTTCTAATCTGGCTTCAATGGAACGGCGGACTGGGATGTCGCTTAGGCGGCCATCTCGGCCCATGGAAACGACGGACAAAGGGATTCTTTTTTGAAAGCACCTCCGGTCAACGCCTCCGCTCGCTTGGCAACCACTGGAGACATGCCATGCTTCTCGCGAACCCAACCGGAAACGGTACTTTGATCAACCTTGAGCTTTTCAGCCGTGACCTCCTGAGTGCCGAAGAAGGCAACGAGGTCCTTATAAATAGTGTTCATGCTGCCCCTCCATACGGGAATACCCATATAGTAGGTTATGGGAATACCGATTTGCAAGGATATGGGAGCACCCGTAATACTCGCTGGATGGAATTCAAAGATCGTTTAAAGGCAGCGCGCCGGCACGCCAAGCTCAATCAGGGCGAATTGGCCGCTAAAGCTGGTATCACGCAGACGTCGATTTCTGACCTTGAGCGTGGAAAATCGAAAGCCACCGCACACGTCGTGAAGATAGCCGACGCATGCGGGGTGAGCGCCAAATGGCTCTCAGATGAGATCGGGCCAATGCTGGCTCCTGGGTTAACGTCCAGCTCTGGTGAATCGAACGTCTCCCCTGCCGCCCAGCCCACCAATTCATTCCGCTACCCGGTTGTGAGCTGGGTTGCCGCCGGCGCCTGGGCGGAAGCAGTGGAGCCCTACCCGACTGGAATCTCGGACACCTACGAGTTTTCGGAGTACGACGCCAAAGGACCCGCTTTCTGGTTGACTGTCAAAGGCGACTCGATGACAGCGCCCGCCGGCCAGAGCATCACCGAAGGCACGCTGATCCTTGTGGACACTGAGGCTGAAGTTGCACCAGGTAAGCTGGTGGTGGCCAAGCTGCCAGACAGCAACGAAGCCACATTCAAGAAGCTGGTCAGCGACGGCGGACGGCTGTTCCTGAAACCGCTGAACCCAAGCTACCCAATTGAGGCGGTAGACGAGAGCTGCCGGATCGTGGGCGTGGTTGTGCAGGCGCTGCAGAAGTTTTACTAAATACTACCTAACTAATTGATTTAGGGTCGTATTGCCGTATCAAATAATTCACGACATCTCAGGAAGTTATTAAAACGCACACTACAACAAATTTTTCGCTTATGTCTTAAACTGAAAGATATACCAGGATGGTACTGACACGATGAAAAAACTCGATAGGGAACAGCTTAAGCACTGGTGGCGAGCAGCTAATAAACGCTATAGCAGGACGCAACGAGTCAAAGGATCTGGAGCCACAGGGAACCTTGGTCAGATTTATCTAAAGCCAAATTTTAAAGATATAAAATTTAAGCCAGACCTAATAAACCCAAAGGTTCAAGCGCCGCCTCAGCTCGACATGTACAACCGATCAAATTTTGAGCTTTTTTCTAACTTCATCCAAAATTTGAGACAAGCCTCCAAATTTAACAATCGCGTGGTTATTTGCTTCAGAGATACTACGCAAATAACGGCTGGTGCTGGGCTAAGATTGTTAGCTGAAGTATCCCACCTACTGAAGTTACATCCGACACTTTCATTTGGCTGCTCGATCGCCACGCGACGCCGTGGAAAATTCAGAACACTGGACAATAGAATTGAAGCTATCCTCCAGCAGATCGGATTTTTTAAGGTTATAGGTCAACCCGAACGAACGCCCTCGCGGCAGGAAGATGTAGCAGTTTGGAAGCAACTTTCAGGTAATCTTGCCGATGGTAGCTTGGCAGCAAGCCTACTCAACAATTTACCAGACACAATTTCTAAAAGATCCAAAGCTCATTTATATAAGGGCGCCATTGAGGCTATGGCAAACAGCGTTGACCACGCTTATCCCGACGATGCAGGCGATAGTACCGACAGCGAAAATAGGTGGTGGATGCTAGTTGGTAAAAAGCAAGACAGCATCACTCAGATCGTGTGCGATCTCGGAGTCGGCATTCCCTTTACGCTACCAAAAAAACATCCGGAAAGCATGCTCAAGACTATTTTCAAAAAAATAGGTGTGTTGGGAAGTGGCGATGCCGAGCTAATACACGCGTCAACTTTCATTAAAAGGACACGTACTAACTTAACGCATAGAGGCAAAGGTGGCGCTGATATAAGATCTATCACTGAGCACTTTCCATCAGCGTTGCTGTCTATCCGTAGCAATAGAGGTTGCTACGTGGTTGCAGGACCTACACACCCTGGAAAAATCAGAGATGGTTACCAAGAAATAGCCGGAGCCAAAGGTCGCGAGTGGTCTGCGAGCTATAACGGTTCTATTTATGGTACGATTATCGAGTGGACGGTGTCCTTGAAGGAATTGGAAGAATGAAAAAGATTTTTGTAACTGAGTTCTCTGAGTTCCCTGGTCCAAGATACGAAAGCTTGGGACCGCACTCTGGAGAAAAATTCAGAAAGTCAGTGCTCTTAGAAAACATCAAGATACACCAGGGCGATATCTCTGTAGTACTTGACGGCGCCTTTGGATACGGCTCGTCATTTCTGGACGAGGCTTTTGGCGGATTAATTAGAGATGGCGTTTCTGATGAAATAGCGCTTAAAATCTGTTCAAACTTAGTTTCCAATGAAGACCCATCTCTTCCGATTGAAATAACTCAATGGGTAAAAGACGCTATATCTGATAGAGACAATAAAAATGGCAACAGAACCTAATAGCGGTGCAGATATTGGTTCCATTGTAGGATGGACCTTTGCATTTATTGGTGTCGCCTGCACTCTTTGGGGGTGGCGTGTTCGCGGACAACAACAAAAGTGGCTTGCAAAAAAGAAAGATGTTCACGACTCCGTCGATAGAGCAATCAAGGCTTTGACAGAGTTTGAGGATTCAGCTATGAATTTTTGGACTGAAAAAGATACCAAAATTAGCCAGCACCACGTCTTAGCTTTACATCGGAGATTAATCGTTGCCTGCAAGCAGCTATCGGAGCTAAACGACAATAGCCTTCCTAATGATTATCTGGTCGACCTTAGAAAGCATGCTACTCTTGACTACGAGTCTATTAAGCGCCCTATTAGCTCCAACTCTATCCGAGTCTCAAATATTGCGCTAGCGTCAGGCAGATTGCTTAACTCTAGCTATTTAACAAAGACTTGGAAAACCAATTCAAAATCTGAATCGTGGCCTTCAATATTTAATACAAAGATTTAATTATCGCTACCTAATAGATCGACGAGGATTTAACTGGAGCGTGATAGCAATTCCAAATATTGCATAATTCGGTGATTTCAAACTAATTGAGCCTGCGCAATTGCGGGCTTTTTTACCTACAGTTTATCCCGGGCGCCTCACCCCGATATGTTGGATTTGCGCCGCGAATGCTAGAGTGCGGGCTCAATTATGGGAGGGATCCAATGAAAGGATTTGGGACGTTCGCGGTGATCGTCGGCGCCTGCTGGCTGATCTTCGCACTAAGCATGGACGTATCAGTGCCGACTGGTGCCGGCGGCAGAATTAATAACCTGGGGCTCATGGCTGACCGCCAGATCCACACCATTGTTGCCGGAGTGATTGCGCTCGCCGGCTTGCTCATGATTTTGCTGGGCGGTAAAGGCTCCCCTGCTACCGCACAGGCCGAAAAAGACACTCGTCCCTGCCCTATGTGTGCCGAGAGCATTAAGAATGCTGCGATCAAATGCAAACACTGCGGCGCAGATATTGAGCCGGCGGCCGCACCAAGATTGAAAAACGGATGGGTCGCCTCGACTACCTGTCGTGACGAAGAAGAACAGCTGCGCACCATCGAAGCCATTGCCGGCACGGGACTTCCGGTTGTTTCCATGATCGGCCTCGCCGTAGGTGCTGGTCCGTTTGAAACGAAGGAGGAAGCCAAGCAAGCTCTGGCCATCATGCGCGACGGCCCGAGGCTGTTCAGCGAGATCATCTACAGAGATTCGGTTAGCGGCAAGTACCCACCCATTACCGATTGACAAGCCCACGCCAACAGAGCCCGCCACGCGCGGGCTTTTTCATGTCTTTCGAAAAGCAATCACTTAAAAATGCATTTATGCATAAAACTTCCCTTTGCCCTATTGCCAATATATGCCAGCACAAATACTGTATATGCATACAGTTTTCGCAAGGAGCGAGGCATGAACCAGGCACCCTACCCCACACCGAAACCGAGAAAATCCTACGAGCTTGTTGGCCGCCGCCTGCAAGGCTTGATCGCCTCTCCCCGGGTCCAAAGGATACAGTTGGTCGAGGTTTCCAAGCGCGACGATGAAAGCCCTGAAGCCTGGCACCAGGTCATCCAAGATATCGGCGACACCGTCGGCATAAGGATCGAGCATTTGGAAGACGGCGCCGTCCGGATCGGCTGGCGCGAGTACTGCGATTCCTAAACGGGCCCGCCATTGAGCGGGCTTTTTATCGCCTCCCATAAAATATATGGGAATACCCATTGACGAAAAATATGGGTTTGCCTATATTTGTATCCATCGAGACGCCACAGCGAATCGCCAGCAGCTAAACCTGCGCCGCTCTTTAGCGACACCCCTTGCCGGATCACCACCGGCCCAGATTCAAAGGCAGCGATGAACCGGCCTAAACGGTTCAGAGGGTTGGCAACTGACCCGGGCGTGCAGCGTAAAGCGCCAAGAACAGTTATCCAGCGGGAGAACAAGCCGAAAGGCCCGCGGCTGGAAGAACATTTGATTCAAGCCGGTGACCGACGCCAGGTGTTATGCGGGTGACTGGTAGGAAATAATCACTGATGACCGTTGGCGACAGCGGTCATTGGGATTCCGACCTCGGAGAAAAAAGGGATGAGTGAAAGAAAGCCACGCTTGCATGTGCGGCATGATTTTGATGAAAAAGACTCACAAGGATTATGGATTCGAAACTGGATGGAAACGACTTCCGAAAAACACATCCAGCATCACACAAGGTCAGGGTCTCTATACGACCAGGTTGTAGACCGATCACTGGCAGGCGGATCGGCACAGCGAGCAAATTTATCGTATGCAGGAACAACCAACGGCTTCTCCGGATATCAGGAGTTTGCAGAGTGGTGTCAATTGGCTCCCGGCTACCTTGAGCGTGATCATCTTCATCGATGGTGGGTGCTCGATAAAGATCTGATAAAGCCTAATAACAAGTGCTACTCCCCTGATACGTGCTGCTTCATACCTCAGCGCATCAACAACCTACTCATCGCCAGCGGAAAGATTCGCGGTAGCTGGCCTATAGGTGTCGTTCAGGACAAGAAGCTCGGCAGATTCAGAGCAAGAATCCGAGACGGAACAAGGTCGATGAAGAGCCTTGGAATGTTCGTCGACCCGATGAGTGCGCATGCCGCTTGGCAGATTGAAAAAGTCAGACAGCTAAGAATCGCTGCTAGCGAACTTCCAAGGGTGTGCGTCGGAGCTATATCTGGCTTGCATGCTCATGCCGACTTAATAGACCGGGATTTGAAGATGGGTGTCGAGACGATCCGATAAGTCGGGTCACGGCGGAAAGCATCACTGAAGCCCGTTCGAAGAGCGGGCTTTGGGATGTAGACCAGGTGCTACCGATTTGGCCGAGAGCGGATTAGCTGCTGGCATGTATCAGCCACCTGCGGGTGACATACAGCCACGTCAGACAGAACGCGGTACATCTCATGCTCGTCCGGAAACGGATACACATCAAGATTGAGAGCAATCTGAATCTTGCGTAGATCTGTGCCTTCGACGAGCCAGCGTTCAGCTGTGCGAGTCATCGCTGATCCGTTGTCATCCGTCTGCCAGGCAAGAAAGTCGAAGAGCCGGGCCACCTGCATGAAAGCGACCGAATCGGGAATATCGGCAAAAAGCCGGTCAGCCAGATTTTTCTCCCCAAACTCAACCACTACTGCACGAACAGCGCTGAACGCTTCAGTGTATTCAGGCTCGCTGCTCTCTGCCGCGATCACGCTTAACGCCCTTTCAACAACCTGACGCATAGCAATTCCTTGCTCCGAGAAGGAGTGTCGATGCTACCAGCCTTCAGTGCGACTCGCTAAACGGCCAGCGCCGCCGTAGCCGGGAAAGACCGGCACCCTTCCCCACCTCTATTACGTCAGCACTCCTCCCCCGCGCCCATCGGCAACCAGCGGGAGGCATGAGTGTTGACGAATACAGGTGAACAACCCGCCACCTTGGAGGCGACCATGAACGCAGCATTGAAGATATGCCAGGAGCGTTACGACGCTCAGTTGCCTCCAGAGGTCAGCGAGGCGAGCGCGGAGCAGGAGTGGCTGGAGCACTCGGCGGAACAGTTGGTGTGCGGCATGGACATCAAATGGAAGCGCCGCTACGGCCAGCCGCAGGTGGTGACGTTTGATCGGTTTTGCACGTACCTGCAAGGCATCCTGAATCAACGCCAGATCGACGGACTTGACGAGCGTGACTCGTTCGCCCGCCTGTTCCTGTCAGCGATCCTGGGTAGCCAGAGTGAAGCGCGCAGCCATGCAGCGGACTTACTGGGCAATGAGCGCCCAGTCGAAACGGTTGAAAGGTTCGCCATGGACCTGCTCCGGCCCTACGCCGCCGATGCAGTGGCAGCAGAACGGGAAGAGGCAGAAGACGATGTGGATGCCGACCTATGAGCCCGCACGTCGCGATAACCACCGCCCTACTAGAGCTTGAGCATCCGGACACAACAGACCTGGCCGAGTCGCTGGCTGAAGGCCTGATTGTCCGCCACTTCACTACCGGCGCCATCAACGCCGAAGAGTTCCACCACTACAGCGCCTGGCTGCTGAAGACCAGCCGGCAGCGCAAGGAGGCAGCATGACCACCGCACCGGTTAAATCGCTGATCGACGAGCAGCTCGACGACATCGAGCGCCGCATTGCCATCCTGGGCTTCGGCCTTCCCTTCAACGAGCTCATCGGCCGCAAGCGTGAGGACCTGGTGCGGGATCTACCGCAGCGCCTGGCGCCAACCATGAAGGGCGGGCGGATTGCGGTGAGGGTTCGGCCTTGACTCCCCACCAGCGCACCAGGCGCATGCTTATCTGGCGCGGCTCTTTCTCTGCCCTCTCCCTCTGCATCTTCCTGATGTTGCTCAGCGCCCTCGCTGATCGAATTACTCAATAACCAATACCTCACAGCGCCCCGCAAGGATGGCGCGGGAGTATCGCCATGCTCGCAGCAATTGCAGATCGCATCCGTTCCAAGTCCTACGAACTTCCTCTGTCCCGTGATTACGTCCGTCACTGGGGCTTGAAAGAGGCCATCCGGGAACTGGTACAGAACGCCCTGGACAGCGAATCGCCGTTTGAATACGCATTCGCCGATAGCCAACTGTTCATCACCAGCCGCTTTGCAAAGTTGGAAGCCAGCACGCTGGTGCTGGGCAGCACTTCCAAGGCTGACCGTTCGGATGCCATCGGAAGTTTCGGCGAGGGCTACAAGATCGCCCTGCTGGTACTGACCCGCAACGGCTACGACGTGAAGGTCCTCAACGGCAATAAACAATGGATGCCTGAGTTCCGACATAGCGACCAGTTCGACGCTGAGGTGCTGTGCATCAACGAGACTCCAGCGCACCGGCAGAATCAGGGCGTGGAATTCATCGTGTCTGGCCTCACCGA
>Ga0207650_10000370_pt1 | contig 42674 bp, 23 predicted proteins | sample KBSS63metaG_FD_184325 | JGI IMG/M metagenome (GOLD analysis project Ga0207650, IMG submission 184325) | Switchgrass rhizosphere microbial communities from Kellogg Biological Station, Michigan, USA - KBS S6-3 metaG (SPAdes) (version 2) | ecosystem: Host-associated > Plants > Roots > Rhizosphere...
ATGTTACATAAACTGGAAAGTGCCCAGGACTGGAATCTTTAAATCCTGAACATTAATTATTTACTTGTGAAGTGTGTCAATTTTGTGTCTTACTTTAAAGAGCGTGCCAGCGGGTGTGCTGGCGTCTTTTACTTTTTCACAGTTTCTACCTATCAAAACAAAGATACCAATTTCTATGATCGAGTAAGAGTCTTAGTCAGAAGTTCGCCGATGCTGTCCAGGTAACCCTACGATGTATCGTATATTCCTGTCCTATATGCATCTACTTTCCAGCACGGTAATTTGTATTATCTTATTTTATTACATATAAAAATACACTAAATTAGGCCTTACATTGGCCGCAAATAAAACACAGTTCATTTATAACTTATGAGTTTTAAGGGATTATTCATTGGTATCGATAGATACCTGTCAAATGATATTAATTGGCTCAACTGCGCGAAGAACGACGCTTTAGCTTTATATTCTTTGTTTTCGGATAATTTAAAGGGAGACGCAAAACTCCTTGTAGATCAAGACGCCACGCGATCTTCAATTGAACGAGAGTTTATGCTATTGCAAAATTGTAGTGAGGAAGATGTAGTAATAATAGCTTTCTCGGGGCATGGAAGTGATACCCATGAATTGATTACTTACGATGCAGAGATTTACGATTTGCCTGGTACATGTATTCCGTTGTCTCAATTGTTTGACTGGTTTACAAAGATTCCAGCGAAGCGTCTAATTCTAATACTTGATTGTTGCTTTTCTGGCGGGCTTGGTGCGAAAGCACTGCAAGTCGATTTTTCTTCAAGAGAAATCACTTCGCCTGAAAACATTTTTCAACAAATGGCTGGAGAGGGAAGGATAATTTTTACTGCTTCTTTAGCTACCGAAAAGGCATGGGAGAATCAGAGACGTGGCCACGGGTTCCTATCTTATTTTCTTTTGGAAGCTTTAAAAGGAGCTGAGGAGGTCAGGAAAGAGGGGAGGATTGATATTTATTCACTTCTTAAATATGTAACAGATCGAGTTGTGGCAGCAGCTAACGAAATTGGAAAACATCAGCATCCTTCAATGCGAGGAACAATAGAGGGGTCTCTCACATTTCCGGTATTTCTTCCCGGCTCTGTTTATAAAAAGTATTTTCCCCAGTATTCAAAAGTTCCTGTTTCGGCAGACTTGCAGACATTAAAGCAGTACGGCTTTCCTCATGAAATTTTAGAAACATGGAGTGGCAAGATAAAGCAGTTAAATCAATTGCAAATAGATGCAATAAACGGTTTTCGAGTCTTAGATGGAGATCATCTCGTGGTGTCTGCTCCCACTTCGTCAGGAAAAACCATGATCGGGGAATTGGCTACTATTTGTGGAACGGTAAAAAGAAAACGAACTATATTCTTATTCCCCTTAAAAGCACTAGTCAATGATAAGCATAAAGCATTTACAACTGCTTATGGTTCGTATGGAATTAGAACAATACGGGCAACTGGAGATGCAAATGATGATGTTCCATATTTGATGCGTAATCAATATGACATTTGTTTAATGACCTACGAGAAGTTTACAGCTCTAGCACTAGGGTTCCCTCACATTCTGGAGCAGGTCTCAACAATAGTGATTGATGAAGTCCAAATGATTACAGACAAAACCAGAGGAATTAATCTTGAATTCATCTTGACACTTTTGCGAGTCCGACGAGAGCAAGGCATTGAACCGCAAGTTATAGCGTTATCTGCTGTCATCGGTGATACAAATGGCTTAGAGAAATGGTTAAATGCTCGGTTGCTAAAAAGGGAGGAGAGACCAGTCCCGTTAAATGAGGGTATTGTTACTTCATATGGTGCTTTCAGGTATGTTGACTCAGAAACGAATGAGGAACAAGTACATCAAAATTATGTTAGTCGAGAGTTTAGAAAAGGAAGCAGCCAAGATTGGGTAATACCTCTTGTAAGAAAATTAGTCTCAGAAGGCAAACAAGTAATAGTATTTAGAGAGACTAAAGGCAAAGCACGCGGAACTGCAAATTATTTAGCTGAAGCTTTAAATCTACCTCCCGCTGAAAATGCATTAGCCAGTTTGCCCAATGGTGATCCTTCTTTGGTATCAACTGTCTTAAAAAAATGTTTGCAGCAAGGCGTAGCATTTCATATCGCAGATTTAGACCGTGATGAAAGATTGGTAATAGAGGAACACTTCAGAGAAAGAGATAGTAAAATTCGAGTCATTGCGGCGACCACCACACTTGCCATGGGTGTAAATACTCCTGCAGAAGCAGTAGTTATAGTTGGCCTCGAACATCCAGGAGATACTCCTCAGCCCTACTCGATTGCGGAATACAAGAATATAGTTGGCCGTGCTGGCCGCCTAGGCTTTGCATCAAAAGGTTCGTCATTTTTGATAGCAACGACAGCACGAGATGAACTTTTTTACTGGAATAGATATATCAAAGGAGTGCCTGAAGATCTCGTATCTCAATTTTTAAAGGATAATACTGATCCTCGATCTCTTATTGTACGCGTTTTAGTAGCTGCTAGGCGCACAACCAAAAATGAAATGTCTGGGATGTCTGCAGAAGATATTATCAATTTTCTTGAATGCAGCTTCGGAGCTTTTCAAAAAGCACAGTTTAATCCAGGGTGGAAATGGGACCATGACAAGTTGTTGCAATCTCTCATGAACTTGGAACACCACAAACTTATAGAGCGAAACCAAACAAATAAATACAAGCTGACAGAATTGGGGTGGCTAGCGGGACAAGGTGGGATCGAAGTAGAATCTATTACTAGGCTAGTGGATATGTTTGCACCTTTGCAGGCCTGTGATATTACTGATACCGCCTTATTAGCGGCGACTCAAATTACGATGGAGTTAGATCAAGTTCTTTTTCCCATCAATCCTAAAGGACCTCAAAAGGAACTCGACTCCTGGTTAAATGAGCTTAGGTTTCAAAATATCCCTTCGCACATTTTACAAAGACTCAGGTCTGGAGTTGAAGTACGAAGGATAGCTGCGCGCTTCAAAAAGGCCGTTGCATGTTTACTTTGGATTACAAATAAGCCGTTAAACGAGATTGAAGAAATACTTACAAGACATGGGGGCCGCTTTGAGGGAATTTCTGGTCCTGTAAGAGGAATTACATCGAGAACACACGATCTATTAGGTTGTGCTGCCAGAGTTGCAGAAATCCTTCATCCCGGATTAGAGTTGCAAGATCGCGTGGCGAAACTATTTGTGCGTCTAGAAGTTGGGATCCCAAGCCAAATGTATGATATTGCTAAATACATAGGCGGTACGTTTACTCGTTCGGATTACTTGACTTTACTTAAACATGACTTATGGAACGTAGATACGTTGAAAGCCTGTAAAGAAGAAGACCTTTTAGCAGCATTGGGTAATGACCAATTTAAACTTAAAACATTACTTAACGCTTTAGAACTTCACGAGAAAGATTCTTCCATAGCGGAAGTGGAGCCTCCGTCTTTGCCGTTATACGAAGCGTAATACATTTTTGTCACATGTTTAGTCGTTGTTGGATCCAACTTAATCATGAAACAGCTTTTACTTATCACTGCAAGTATTATTTTACTGAGTGCAAGCTGCAAAAAACATAAAACGGTTAAACCTATTGATCAACTACCCCCCGAAACCCAAACTGGTGCCAATACTTTTGGGTGTTTGGTGAATGGCCAGGCTTTTAAACCAGCGGGAGCTCAGTTAATGGGCGGGGCATTACAATGCAATTATCAATTTGTAAATAGTGCATATTATTTTGTTCTCGTTGGAAGACACCAATCGACCAATAGTCTTTTGACAAGTGTGGGATTATATACCGATAGTTTACCTATTCAGACAGACAACAAATTAGTTTTGAAGATGAGAGCAAAAGGAAATCCTTCTGGAGACTATTTCAAAGCACTTAGCGCAAGCCAGTATGAACAATATGAGACAAATGGAACTTCTTATATCGGCGAATTATGTGTTAAAAAATTCGATTCCATTAATCAAATCATCTCCGGCACCTTTTGGTTCGATGCGGTGAACAGTAATGGGCAAAAGGTGGAGGTCAGGGAAGGCCGCTTTGATGTTCATTATACTCGATAGAAAGTGGGCTGCAATGATAAACGAGCTTTCGCATGAATAATCTTAAAGGATTAGCATTTTGAAAAAAATAACCTCACAAAAACATTTCAAGTTTTCGTGTCCTTTGTATCTCTCATTTAGCTGGAAATAATTCCTTAAAATCCTGTTCATCTTCTTCAGGGAGATTTCTCCAAATTAGGTATCCATGATCATTATTAATACCTAGCCGATCTTGAATTGCGAAAGACACTTCAGCTTTGCCTGTTTCTTTATTCAAATCATACTTATTGATTCCAAAAAGAAAAATTCTTTTAAGCATCAATTTATGGATGACTGCATTGGGATGAAACGCATAATTCAACGTTCTCTTATCTGTCTGAATGCTAGGGTATATTAATAAGTCAGATCTAACGTTACCTGGAAAATATAAGTGTCGATGTCCAAGGTAACCGGATATAGCATGTGTATGCTCGTATTCGAAAAGACTGGAAAACATTTTAAAAACAGCGTCAATTGATGCACTTTCATCTTCTGTCAAATCAGGAATTTCTTTTTTGAATTGTGCAACGCCTTTTGCGGCCATTTGATTATAAGCGTCTACTTTATCATATTCCCCATAAATGAATGGGGTAACATAAATAGGTTGGTCTTTTCTGAATTCCCATTCCGATAAAAAGTATAAATTTTTACCGTCTGCTTCAAAAGTCTGCGACAGAGTTTCCAATAGGGCAGTATGTGCGCTTGGTGCTCCATAAAATACAGGATGATAAGGAAGGTTAGCTCTTTGAATGTTTTTGGTTAAGGATGCAGGTGGATGTGAAAATTCAGCAATCAGATTACCATTGATACTTTTATTAAATTTTCTTACCCGATAGACTTTACCAATTAACTTATTTGTATTGCTGGTCCGCACTGTATGGAATACGAAGCCGAATTTGGTAATGAAATAATTATCCAATGCAGTTGCGTATTCATCCACTTTTGCGTAATCTAGATTTGCCCAATCATCAATTTTAAATTCAGCAATGGCTTGTGTTACTTGTTCGGAGGAAAGTAGTTTAGGACGGCGTGTCATTCAAGCAAATTAGGAATACCTCCGAATATAATAAATGAATAAAACTTTCGTTAGTCCCAAATGTTCAAAAATCCAGCAAAATGAAAATTTAAGGTCTTCATAATATCGTTTGCTACCGTATAGTGTATTCGATTTGTTTTTAAAACTTATATAACAAATGATATGACTTAGATAATCGAAAAGTGATGCTATTTGAAAAACGATATTGTCAAAAATAGAGGATAGTTCTAGCTCCACTTTTTCGAAAAAAGGATTACCCATAGGAAATGAGTCTATGTACCTAGGATTTTGTTGATAAATATTTTGAAGGTAATGTTCGGCTGTTGCCATTTCTCTTAAAAACACTAGATATTGATGTGCAGCAGAAAATAATCTGTATTTAATGTTATCTTTCAAAATCAGAATATTATCGTAGGAATTTTTATCAGCAGAATGGTCATCATACATAAAAGCAATCGCCCTTAATCCGATTTCAGTTCTCCATGTCTCGTCATTTATGAAATGATAATCTGCTTCTCTTTCAACGATGTCAAGATATTCTTGGAGTATTTCCATATGGCATATTCTTATTTTGAGATTGCTTTACTACACCAATCTTAAGGCATTATTCACAACATGTGGAAAAAAGTTATATAAAATTACATGATAAAATCGCACAATTTGCTAATTTTATTAGTTTAATGTTGTTTTAGCTAAACTCTTTTTAATAAAGGCAGAAAATTTTGAATAGAATTATATAAATAATGGTTATGGAAAATAAGAATAGCAAACATGATAAGGACCGTAAATACAACTATTTTGTCGATGGTGAAAAATTCGAAGCCGATGATTCTACCATTACCGGGGCTTTGATTAAATTGAAATTGCCGGAAAGTAAAAGATCCTATCAATTATATCTTGAAGGTCATGGTAATGAACCCAACGAACTCGTTAATGATAATACAATAGTTTCCTTGGATAAGGGTGCTAAGCATTTTATTTCTGTGCCTCCAGCGACTTTTGGAAAGTTATGACCTCCATCATTAATCAGCAATTTGAGAATTTAAAAAGCTGTTACCAAAGCGCATCAATAGTTCCACTTGCCGATGGTTCTTTTCAAGTTACTATTCCTGGTATTACACTGCCGGATGGATGGACTAAAAGTGATACCACTATTAAGTTCATTGTTCCCATCGGTTATCCTATGGCACGTCCGGATTGCTTTTGGGCGGATGTGGATTTGAAGCTAACTAACGGAGGTATACCTTTAAATTCAAATATTAACGCTATTCCTCCAGGCCAAGAAAATTACCTGTGGTTTTCCTGGCACCTGGAAACATGGAACCCGAATACCGATAATCTTTTAACTTACATTAATGTAATCAAAAGAAGATTGCACGAACCAAGATGAGCAGGCTAGTAATACCATCACAGCTATTTGATACGCTTCAAAAATTGTTATTTAAAGACGATAAAGAATCTTGTGTAGTTTTGGTTGGACGTGCTGTCGTTAGCAATAATGAGCTTTTAAGAATAGTAGTTCGGGAAATAATTGAACCAAATAATGATTCATACGATTTTCGGACATCCATGGGCGTGCAGCTCACCTCTCATTTCATTGCAGAAATATCTCAGCGGGCAAAAAAATTAGGTGAATCGCTCGTTTTTGTGCATAACCATCCTTTTCCCCTTAATGAGTTTTCAAAAACCGATGATCAAGGAGAAAGAGTTCTAGCCAGTTTCTTCAATCACTTAACACCAAACGTCATACATGCTTCTTTATTGATTACACCTGAAGTGTCGATTGCGAGAGTATTAGGTAGTCAGCAATACTTGAAGGTAATACAAGTTGGAGATGAATTTTATCTTGATAGGAAAACTAAAGAGACGGAAAATGTATTGTTATACGACAGACAAATAAGAGCGTTTGGGCATGATGGGCAGAAAAGACTTCAGTCCTTAAGGGTAGGAATTGTGGGCGTGGGAGGAACAGGATCGATAGTTGCGCAGCAATTAGCGTATCTCGGTGTCACCAATTTCTTACTAATAGACCCCGATACTTTGGAAGAAAGCAATTTAAATAGAGTGGTAGGCGCCATTAGACAAGATATTGGGGAAGCTAAGGTAGATATTACCAAGCGTTTGATAAATCAGATCAACCTTAATGCAACTATAAAAGTTGTACAGGATAGCGTGCTTAAAAATAGTATTGCCAAATTATTGATCGATACCGATTTTTCTTTTTGCTGTACCGATTCGCATGGTAGTAGAGCAATCCTCAATCAACTGGCTTATCAATACTACGTGCCCATTATTGACATGGGTGTTGTAATTACCGTTCAAAACAAAAAAATTGAGCACATAGTAGCTCGCACTCAACTTCTTTCTCCTGGATTAGCTTGTATGGTTTGCGGAAATCTCTTGGACTACGAAGAAGTGCGACGAGATTTATTATCCGATTTTGAACGCACGAGTGATCCATATATTCTTAATGAAGGACAGCCTGCACCGGCGGTAATTTCTATAAACAGCACAATTGCATCAATGGCAGTAACGATGTTTTTAAATTCTGTTGTCGGAATCCCCGGCACCGCTCGTTTTATAAATTATAATGCGATTACTGGAATTTCACGTCCTGCTCATTGTACGCCTCATCCTACTTGCGTGGTATGTTCAGAAAGCGGCAGTCTTGGCAAAGCAGATGAATGGACTTTGCCTGCACGCTCAGATTAAAATCCTATATATGCTCAATGCTTTGTCTATTGGCGATTTTGATAGAAGAAAAGTGCTGATAATTGGTGATGCCCAAATTCAAGAAACACCTTTTACAGAGCGAGGACTTATATTAAACAAATGTACACTTGACGATGCATCAAATCATTTTAGGTTTGCTAAGGCTATTGTGGTTGCACATCAACCCTTTCAGCAATCTTTAGTAAAGGATTGCTTTGAAAAACTTTTCCCAGTAGCAAAAAATTACGGCCTTGCTCAAAAAGTTATCGTTCACAGTGACAAAGATTTTGGCGCAATAATGAGTTTAGCGAAAGGTGCATCATCAGATCATTTTTATCTAAAGGAAAGAATCATAGAATTAGCTGAAACAATTGCTAGATATAGCCCGGGTCCACCAGACAACAGCACACGTATTGAAGGTGATGTTGCGAATTTGGATGATGAAGCGCAATTAGTTTTGCGCAGATCGTTTTTTGATTGTGAAAAAATTCATATCAAAAGCATCACGGGTGGCAAGGATGCAAACCACTTATTTAAGGTTTATGCTTGGATGAAAAATTCTGAAGTTGGTCCGTTACCATTACCTTTTTTCGCAAAGATTTCCAGTCCGGAAAAAATTAATAAGGAATTGCAAAACTATCGTGTCTACACTGATCTATATATGTCATTTCAATATAGACCAAATTGCCGTATTGAGAGATGTGTTCAGACTCAAAAATACAAATCCTTAGTCGGCGATTTTGTGGATGAATCTATTTCGCTGCGTACAGCACTGGAAGACATCTACCATTCAGGGATAATTTTTTCTCTATTCGAGAGAAGTCTCAAGAGTTTTAGAATACAGCCTTTTGTCGCTGGAAACAAACCATCCGAAGGTGCATTGTCAAGGTTTATTAAGGAAAGAATATCTATCGACAGATTAATGCAGAGAACTGATGTAATTGCTAATGCAAAAGAATTTGGGCTTACTACTGACGTTGTGCAACTACACGACCGGTTATTGAAAATTTGTCCGTCGTGCTGCATGATAGGGCCTATTCACGGTGATTTGAATTCGAGGAACGTAATGGTCAGAGGCTCAGATGCTATTCTCATAGATTTTTCAGCTATCTATCCATCTGGTCCTTTAACCGCCGATCCCGCAACACTTGAAGTCAGTTTGAGTTTTGAATTAGGGGAAAAAGAGCCGGTTCCATTTGAGACTTGGCAAGAGTTTGTCGACCAAGCTTATAGTCCAGAGCAGCTTTTAAAGCCCCTTTCGCTTGGTGAGCAAATTCCTAACGAGTTTTCATGGTTAAGACGAGCAATCAGAGAAATAAGGCATGTTTTGATTGGTTGCGAATGTTGCGGTGAAGAAATTAAAGCCATTATCGCGTGTTATTTGATGCGCATCGCTCGTTTGGCTCCGGAAAAAGCAGCAACCGAAAAGGATAAAGTCGAATTTGCATACAGAGCGTATGCTTTGGTCATTGCCGAACGAATAATTCTATCACTGGAAAACCAACAATAGATTAAATTAACCTTGTGGGAACAAAATCTGTAAACATATGTTTTAACGGAACGATTGAATCTCGTGACGAAGCTAAATATCTATTATTAAATCCTGGCGATTTCGTAATTGTAAAGAGAGGCGTGCCCCGATACGTGATTCTGCTCTGTCCATGTGGATGCGGCGACGAGTTGATAATTAACCTGGATAAAAGATCCGGTCCAGCTTGGCGTTTATATGAAAAGTCCGGATGTTGGAGTTTGTATCCCTCTTATTGGAGAAAGTCAGGTTGCAATTCTCATTTCATACTTTGGAGCGATAGAATTTATTGGTGCCATAAGGACAATGAAACACATGATGACTGGGAGGTGGAGGAGGAAATAGAAAATAAAGTTTTGAATGCACTTCACGGTGAAAGATTCACCCACTACATCGAATTAGCTGATGAATGTGGATTGGTAGCTTGGGAGTGTCTACAAGCCTGCAATCAACTTGTCGAAAAAAGACAATGCGTAGCCAACGAAGGCGAGTTCAAAATATACTTCAAGAAGTTAAATCCCAAATCTAATATTACTTCCGTTGATAGATCGTTGTAGTTCAAATTAAGTTTTGAATCCACATAACATATGAAGTAATAAAATAGCTGCAAAGGTGTGCCTACTATGATGCAAGTACGCTGCATGAGGCCAAAAGTCTTCTTGATAAGTGATTTCTAAAAATTCTAAGGACTATTAAAATATATAAGCAGCCTACAATTAACAGTCTTCCTAAACTTTTAAGTTAGGTGCTGCAAAGTTTTTTTCAGTTTAATAAAAGGGTGTTTGTATTCTACAGCAGAACAGCATCTTCATTTTCAGAAGAGCTGCAGGCACACGAAACGATGAACACCCAAAAAGAGCTTATAAACCTTAAATGGTCCTTTTGCATAAATTTGAATGTCTGGCAAAACGGAGTTAGGCTCTGCTGGCGAGCAACCTAACAAGGGATAGCCGGACTGACGGAGATATTAAAAGCTGGTGGCCGGTGCTATCAGCTTTTATTATCTTCTGAACCCATGCCTTACAAAACGCAAAACACTAAACAACATCTCTCTCATATGGCAGATGATTTTTCCATAAGTATCTTATTCTTGAAAGAAGGTGTTTACCTATTCGGATGATTGCTTTGTTTGCATTCATCCTCTTTCTATATTCATTATACTTCATGAGCATCGCAGGATCTTTTTTTATAAGCGTCCAGCTGCATTCTACAATTGTCTGCCTAAGAAAGTCATTAGCTCGTGGGCTTATTCCCCGGACAAGCATTTTTTCGCTATTGCTGTAGATATCCGGTACAAATCCTGCATAGTCGCAGAGGCTATCTAATGTTTTAAAGCGGTATATGTCTATGATTTCAGTTTGGATGATCATGCCGCTGATTAGCCCAATACCATCGATGCTTTGCAAAACTTTCTGAATGGGTTCAAAGGGCTCTTCTTTTGATAGCTGTCTGATTGATACTGTTAGCTCATAAACCAACCTTCTTATTTGCAAATATTGTTCAATAGCAAAATGTAAAGTCATTTTCAGTGTTTGAGATTGGATGTCTAATTGCTGTAGCTGTTTGATATACTTCAAACTGAAATAACTGGATTTTTCCTGTGCATGAAGATCATTGTTTAACAGTAAGTGTTTGATCCGACTAATACATCTGCTTTGATCCTGTACCAGGCGATGACGTTGCCTAACCAATGAACGTGCATGCTCCATTGATTTATCCGGAACGTAGATCGGTTTTAAATTCCCCTTGGATAGTTCTGCACTTAGTTTGCGAGCGTCTCTTTTATCTGTTTTTCGCTTTCGATCTTTGTCTGCTGCAGGTACATCTGCAGCATTAACAACAATGCAATGAATGCCCATCGATGTCAAAGATCTTTGTATTCCAAATCCACAAAAACCGGCTTCATAGGCCACCTTTAATTCTGCACCAGGGAATTTGCTTTGAAAATGTTTCTTTAATAGGGTAGGGTCTGGATTCTGGCTGAAAGAAGCGATTTCTAAATTATTCATCCTTGCACAAACCTTCCAGTTTGTTTTATGGACATCGACACCACAATAAATCGTTTCTCCCTCAAAATTTAGTTGGGTAATTTTAGTCATGGTTCTTGATTTTAGAGTGAGTTTGATGTTTGTCATTTCAAATTTCACTTAATTCAAGAACCACTTTTATTCAATGCCGCATACATAAGACCTACAGCCGGATTCTCTTTGCCCGGTATCTCAACCACTTAATTAAATTATGTCTCAAAGTGGTGTCGCGTTAATCGTTGAGGTTGAGATCCGGTTGATTCAACGCTGAAAGACTTTTAGTTTTAAATGGATAGAAAGTATTGAAGTATATTACCTCACAAACCTTCGGCTAGCTCTTATAATATTATATATGAAATACGAATTGAAAATCCTTCCAGTGGTATCAATGATAAATGGCATTCCTTTTAATTCACAATTATTTTTATGTAGCGGATTAGCCAGCCGCATAAACTCTGCCAACGAATCGATCAAATTTTGAGGTCTAAGAAAATCACAGGATTGATAGCTAGTATTTTGAACTTCCCAAAGAACGAACATCACAATGCCAGTAGAAATTGCAAGACAAAGGGTAGGCCGCCAAAGGCTCTGTCCATAGTTGGCGGTTAGATAGCTCAGTCGTAGGATGATTTTTGTCCAAAAGTTTTTCTTCCAGTTTAATGCTGCGTAGTAGGCGTTCATTTCCTTCCCATGGAAATATTGCTCGGAAATAAAATCGGCACCCTTAATCGCTGCCTGTTTCAATTGCCTGTAAACTTCTCTGGTTTGGAGTTGTTCTTGTTTGGATAGTTTTGGTATCCTTAAAAGATAGTCACCGATATCTTTTTTCAAGACATGTGAAAAGCCAAAAATAATCTCGGGCCATGCAATTGTGTTAAAGGTCACTTCGTTAATATTTGACTGACCAATGTTCACCAAGTGAAAGGCCCTCATGTCAATGCTGCTAAAATGTGATTTTCCAAGATCAGACTTATTGATTAGAAAAAAAGATTTTTGAAAATGCCTGTTAATACGAACCTGTTCTTCCTCCGAATGCCTTAAATCTTCATAACACATTAAAAAACGCTGTGTTGGCTTTAAGTTGTTAACCCTCAAAAGTCCTTCTACAGTAAGCCACGAAAGTTCAAAATGTTTGGCTTCAATACTGTCGATAACAACCGAGGTATCTTTTGGAACATTTCCTTTGATACTCAACAAGCCAAATGAAGAACGCAGGATCTGTACCATTCCCGAAGCTTGATCGAGATTTAATTCCACACTTCCGAATTGATTTCTTTTGTCATTGGTCCAGTTTCCCAAAAGAAAGGACTTAAAACGGGTAGTATTTATACTGCATGAACCGTTACATCCATTGATTTGAATGTCAGAATAGCTGCCTGCTACTATATTCAGATTCTTAAATTCGCAATCATTAAATACCAGCATGTTGTCGTTTCCCCTGGTAAAGGCTACAATGTCCTTAAAGATGCAATCAGTGAAAATCAGTGAAGTTTTATGCGAATGCGGTGCAAAATTCGTGGCGTTTTCAAACTCGCAATCCTTAAATTCAAGTTCTCCGTTGGTTCCAAAAGTTTTGAACAAGTCTTCACCCTGTACAACAAGATTGCTCAAAGTAAACTTGCCTTTATCGTCTTTAGAAAAATTGGCTTCATAGTTAGTTATGCTGCCTGAGCTTATCAAATTGCCGAGTAATCTGCTGTTAATGCTTGTTTTCATAACCAGTGTTTCGACTTATACAAAATAAAAGTTTATTAAGGGTCTATCTATTAAAGAAGCAACAATAAATTGTTTGATACGTCGGTCTTATTTTACGATTGTAATATGTATTGCTATAATTCGGCAGCCAACAATCGGGTACTTCTCATGGTCTGCCGGTTTGTTTTTATTTGTAATTGTACTCTTGAACTAATGAGTTTATATTTATATTTAATTAAACCAGCACTATGTCTATTGCAAATGGGTCAATTTGGCGAAAGTGGGATTTGCATGTGCATACCCCATCCTCTTATTACAGTCAATATCCAGATGATTGGGATTTATTTGTAAAAGAGTTGATAAAATCAATTAAAAAGCATGAAATAGCAGCAATAGCCACCGCAGACTATTTTACGATAGAAGGCTATTCAAAACTACTAACTTATTATGATAAGGCTACCTCCACATTATCCATAGGTGCTGAAAGAGTCGAGGTGTGTATTATTCCTGGAATTGAGCTTCGTTTAAATATTTTCAATTCGCACGACGAGTCAATAAATTACCATGTACTATTTGATCCGGAGATTTGTACGGTTGATTTTATAAAAGATAACTTTCTCGAAAAGTTACAAATTACGTATAGAGGAGAAACTTTTCCTTTAAAGGAAAGAACACTGATAGCAATTGGTTATTCTATTGTAGAGAACAAACCATTGAAGATTTATGATAACTATTCAGGTATTAGCGAAGAATTTAAGTCTAAATATTTAAAGGCAGCCTATAGTACTGTAAGTCTATCTCAAACTGACATAAACTCCTCAAGCAAAGCTATTTCAGAAGCAATGGAATTTAATGGACGAAGCAAAAAGCCATTTTTAAAAATTATTGCGGGCAAGGGTCATGGATCCCTGAAAAAATTAAAATGGTTTGAAGAAAATCAGCAATTTTCAAGGGCCGGATTAACAAGAGAAAGTTTGACTAATGTTACTGACATGGTTTTCTCAAACGATGTTGATGACATTAATTTTTATCTTGGGCTTCATTCTAAAACCTCGGTCGAAGAAGTTAAACAACGATTTGGGGCATTGAAGGCGTGTGTATGGGGCTCGGATTGTCATTCTTTAGGCAATATGCTTCACCCGTCAAACGGAAATTCAAATGACTACACGTGGATTAAAGCTGACCCATGTTTTGAAGGGCTTCGGCAGGTGGTCTTCGAACCTGCGGAGCGAGTTGTGATACAAGAAACTGTACCACAATTAAAATTTGATTATTTAATAATAGATCAGATCAGCTTTAAATCTGATTCTTCGAATAAATTTTTCTCTTTAAACCCAATTCCACTAAACTCTAATCTTAATACAATTATTGGTGGAAAGTCCTCAGGTAAGTCTTTGCTTCTTTATCACATTGCAAAAGCAATAGATCCCCAACAAGTAAAAGAGAAAATGGAGATTGTCGGAGTAAAAGCGTATGGATTCGAAAAACAAATTCCTGCGTTTGATTTTGTTGTTAAGTGGAGAGATGGATACACAAATTCATTAAGTGACTTAGAAAATAAATTAAGAAAAGTGACTTACATCCCTCAGATGTATATAAACCACCTCGCCGAAGAAAAGGGTGAACAAAAGCTGAAAGAGTTGATAGAGGGCATTTTGCAACAAAACCATGATCTCAAAACATTTTGGGATACTAATAAAGCAAAAATTAAGCAAAAGCGATTGGAAATATTTAATGTTATTAATGGAATATATTCTGTTAGGGAAAGTGTCAAGGAAACATCCCAAAAGATAAAAGACATAGGAGACAAAACCGGGATAAACAATACCGTGGCTAGAATTAAGGTAGATATTAATAAGCTACGACTCCAGACAGGTTTTACTATTGAAGAAAATAAAGAATATGGGCGGTTAACCGCTTTAAAAGAATTTGGCATTTCGAAAGCAAACAGATACGTCGCGTATGAAGGGTTTGTTAAAACGTATGTGCAGACTTTGGAGGAGAGCAAGCAAAACACCTTGGATGGGATGACAGCTTTTTTAGATTTTTACGTTCAACAGAATGATGACATGATCGCAGTGACTTTTGCTAATGGGGAAATTGCCGATGATATCCAAGTTCTCAGAAGTTGTTTTGAAAACATCATTAAAAAGAGAGAAGAACTCGAAGAAAAATTTTTAGTAAAGATCATCAATGAAGAAAGTAAAATTGCGAAAATTGATTCTCAGCTAGCACCTTTTTTAACTAAGATAGGGAATCAGAATTTATTAAAACAGTTGAATGATCAGTTGACGAAAGAGCAAGAAAAAATTAAGCAAATTGATGAGTTGGAAAAAATATATAATGAACAAGTTTTGAATGGGCGGTCATTAAAAATAAAATTGATTGAAATATATACAGATATTTTTGAAATCTATAAAGGCATTTTGAAGTATTTAAAGCAGGATCAATTTAACACTATTGGAAAGGGTATAGACCTCGAAGTGGACTTGGCATTCGACACAAATTCATTTGCAAATAGTTTTTGTACTTTATTAGATGGTAGAACTAACTATAAAATCTGTTTAGGCCAATGTTTCGATGACAATAATCAGTTCACTTATGATGAAACTTTGCATTTACAAAACATAAAAGATTTGTTCGACAAAGTTTGGTCTCCCGATAAAAATAATATTAAATTAAGATCTAGTGTTCCTTTAAAAGATTTGACAATCAAATTATTTGAAGACTATTTCGTATTCAAATACAAAATCAAATATAAATCTGAGGACATTTTGGATATGTCTCCAGGGAAAAGGGGTCTTGTACTACTTCAACTGATTCTCCATTTAAGCCATGCATCACATCCTATTTTAATTGATCAACCTGAAGACAACTTGGATAATCGAACTATTTATAATGAATTAAACCAGTTCATTAGAGAGAAAAAAATTATTAGACAAATAATTATCGTTACTCATAATGCGAACTTGGTCGTTTCAACCGATGCAGAAGAAATCATTATAGCAAATCAGGATGGTCAAGAAAAAGGTAAAGAAAATAAAGAGTTTGCATTTGAATATATTTCAGGATCGCTTGAAAATTCTTTTAAGAATTCTACTCAGAGGGGAATACTTTACCAAATGGGGATAAGAGAGCACGTTTGTGATATTTTAGAAGGCGGTGAAGACGCATTTAAAAGACGAGAAGAAAAGTATTGCTTTTAAATTTTGTATTCGAAGATACATAACGCCCTTGTGCACTTTGCCATACGTAAGTGGCGTACCGGTTGCCTGCCCCAGGGCAGGAATCTTTTTCAGGGGATATCAATTTTTAATAAAGTTAACGGTCAAACCAGTGTCCGAAAATCTATAATTAAAATTTATGAAAAGCGAGCCTAGAGCAGGATTCGCCGGATCATTGTGTCTGAATTATTTGCATTCAAAAAAAGTCGCGATAGTGTCGGAGGGGCTCCAATCTGGCAACGTCCCAGTGTACCAAACCAATCAGCAGTGATATTGTTGTCGGCCATAGTTTTATTCATGGCTTAATGTTTTTGCAGTAGCAAGGAAATAGCACACTGACTGTATTTACCAAGGCTAAGAAGTACGGTCAACCCAGATCATTTTACGATGCGTAAGGACAAGGATCTACGATGATCGTAGGAGAGTGTACTTAAGCGGCATAAAAAGTGACAACAATAATTAGCGGGGCTGTATAATCTCCAGTCACAGAAAATTACCGGGTGAATTGTGGGGAGCAAGTGTACGGTCGTTCGTTAGATTACCAGTTATGGTAGCGTTCCTGCTTAGAATGGCCTGATTACTAAGGAAGCCATTGTTTGTTAACTTACCTGCCTGGAAGCTTGTTATTGCAGTGTTATTGAATACACCGCCGGTGTTGATGATTAATCTTCCAATGATAGGAAAATGAAAAACAGGAGATCCTGTATTTGTAAAAATAGCCTTGTTGTTGATGACACCACCATTGTTAATAGTTACTGTACCCTGGTTACCAAAGAAAGAAGGTGATTCAACGTTTAGTACGCCATTAATATAAGTGTTCGAACCATCATAAATTTCCATGGTAGTGGAAGTAATCATTGTGCCATCTACTATGATAGTTCCACCCAAAGAAAATTGGGTATAGTTATTAAAACTAAGCGAACCACCGGAGGCGATGGTAATTGTACCATAACAGGCCCCAAAAGGATCAGTATACTTAGTGCATCCTGGTATCCCCGGTCTGCAACTCGTACCGGTTGAAGTGGTTCCCCTAATTGTAATGGTGCTTCCGGCCGGCAAAGAGTAGGGCGGCACAATTCCACCCTGCCAATTATTAGGGTTGGTCCAATCACCGTTGCCGGTAAAAACATAATCAATAGCAAAGCAGGAGTAAGAAACGGACAAAAAAACAAATAAAAAAAGAGTAGGCAAATATTTGTGCATTACATATTGGTTTAATCAATAAAAAGGTAAAACTGATACGGCTCCATAGGAACAAACTACTATAAACTGCAAAGGCTATACAGAATAGAGCCATTATCTTGCAGGTGGATTTTATGCAAAATAAGGAAATAGAAAAATAAAAAAAAATTTGCCTATATTATTTTACCTCCGAACCCAAAATCAATAATTTCAATCAAACCTCGCCAATACTTACAGTGAGGCTTTGCCATTTTTGTTTGTTTATTTGGAAAAGCATCAAATAAAAAACATTTTCTGAGTTATAATACATACTTCTACTTTCACAACACCCGAAAGATACCCAGTACCCCACGCTGGAGAATTATCGAATCAATTCAAGGAAGAATTGGAGTGTCTGCATAAACTGAAGCCTTTAATAACTCCAAACAATTAAAAAAATTCGGTGTCATAGGAGTGTCTGGAGAATTATCTACTGCGTCCGGCAGCCGATAAGTTCTGATAGCCTGGTGGAAAAAACAGCCCTTATGTGAGTTCAATACCAGATGACAAGTAATGCGACAAGTGCATAAAGTATCAATGGAAATATTTGTTTGTGACCACATGCATTCAGCGTCAAGATGAGAAAAGTAAACATGAGAAATAGTTCTTGCAGTTGTCATTGGCATTAATTGGTGGTCCTGGTACCGAAACACATACCTGACCTAGAACTATTCTTAGAGGAGCATAAGTGCTTACACGTATGAGTAAAAAATATCAACAATAATAACATTTATATGATCTTAATTAGATTTTTGAAATAAACAAATTAGTAATTTTGCTCATTGAAATTGCTGTCTTGTTTGGTTTCTCTTGACCGCTCGAATGACGGCTATTGCATAATAGACGACCGTGGAAGCGGAATTCCTTTTCTTGTCATAAATCTGCATGCTTAACACGCTAAGAAAACTATACCGATGCAAACTGCTTTTTATGTCCATGTTGATGGAAAATACAAATGCATTCCATTTATCGACGTATTATATATTGTTGCCAACGGAAATTATTCAGAAGTTGTAACTGTCAACAAAAAGAAAATCTGTATTTATGCCACCTTAAGCTGCCTCGAAGAAAAGTTACCGGAAAAATTCTTCTGTCGCATTCATCGCTCCTATATTATTTCGCTTTTGAAAGTGGAAGAATTTAGCCACAAATCTGTTGTGATAGATAAAGAGGAATTGCCAATGAGTAAGTCTTGCTTCGAAAAACTTTCTAAACAATTACTTGTTATTTGTAAAGATTCACGTACTGCGAATTTAGACGAGTCACTCATGCGTCGAGTTGTATAAAATCTTACTCAAAAAGTATTTTTTCTTCTTCTTTTTTACAATTTACTACCTGCTCAAATCGCAAAAAAACAGATTCAGATAAAGTTTTTTGCTATTGAAATAATATCCGAATTCTGCTTTTTTATGTCCACTTAATTTGCTAGAGTAATCAGTGCAAACAAACGCTATTCGCAAAGGCAAACACTATTTCCTTATAATTAAATCACTTGTTTTTAAAAAGACCAATACTAATTGCGGGGATACTATTTTTTGTCCAGCTCTGCTATGGGCAAGAAATCAGATCAGTGGAACGCTGGGTAGACTCGGTAAAGACGATTGTTTCCAAAATACAACAGTTAAGGCAGTACGATTCGTTGGACTTAATTTTTGACTCTGCGCGAAATACAAAGTCAATTGATGCGATTGCCAGACAAAAACTTGACTTTTTAAAGCCACCCTCAATTAATTTGGGGCAGAAAATTTCCGCAACTAATAAACCCACGATTAATTTCAAAGGGGGATATATAAGATATAACTGGAATTATCGTTCCAATGTAGACACTCCATTTCAGGAACGTAATCTTTCACAGCATTTTATTTCTACAAGTCTTGATTTTACAGTTGCCGAAGCAATCCCAATTACTGTTAGCTTTTTTGACAGGGAATCTAATTCAAAATATTTCAGGGACTATAGAGATTTCAGAGTTGAATTTAATCCCAGGGAGTTTAACAGACTGCAGCTACAAAAATTAACCAGATATAGCGATCAATTAGTCGAACGCCTTCGAAATCCGATGACAAAGCCTTCTGTGGATTTTGTAAACAATGAATTGGAAAAAATAGAGAACTGGAAAAATACACGGCGCACAGAAAATAGGCTAATAAAATCTAAGACCACACTTCTTAACGGAGGCAGCCTCGATACTGTCAGAAATTTTTTCGATACATCGACTGTTTCAAAAGCTAAAGCATTCATCAGTCTTTACGATGAAATTGTAGGGGAGTCCAAAAGACTGAGTTTATTCCGTGATTCACTGCAGAAAGAATATGTAGCGGCAGAAAAACAAGTTGCATCAATAAGAAAGGTTCTGTCTGGAAGCCTGGAAGGACCGGATGTGAAAGCGGCCATACAAAAAATACTTTCTAGAAATGGAATAAAGGATAAAAGGCTGGAAAAACTTTATGCTACTGCTAGTTCAATCCGTTCACTTGCAATTGGTAAAACAGTACCTAACTACAGTGAGCTCACAGTAAAGAATATAAACGTCAATGGTATTAATTTTGAGTATAGTCGCGGGCTATATTTTGCGCTTTCGGCAGGCACTGTAGATTTTAGAGCGAGAGATTTTTTGTATACTAAAGTAAAGAGAAAGCCCCAATTTATTTACGCTGGCCGACTCGGTTATGGTTCAAGAGAAAATTCTCATTTTTTCCTCACTGCATATAAAGGAAGAAAACAAATCCTGTCAAGTATCCAGGCCCCTTCTACTGAGATATACGGACTCAGTTTTGAAAGCCAACTTGTTGTCAATAAAAATCACAGGATCCTCGGTGAGATCGCGCAATCATCTTCACCTGAGTTGATAAATTCAAGTGGACCTTCACAAAAGCCTTCGTTTAATTTAAAAGATGATAAGAATCGAGCCTATTCAATTAAGGTCAATTCTTATTTCCCTCAGTTGAGATCCAGGGTAGAAGTATTTTATAAATACAGAGGTATAAATTATCAAAATTTTTCTAGCTATTACAGCAATGCAGCCATACACCAATGGTCAATCAAAGCCGATCAATATTTTTTCAGGAGGGCACTACATTTAAGTGCTTCCGCTGCTAAAAACACTTACGAGAACCCGTTTTTATTAACCAGATATAATGGCAATACCGTATTTAAAAATCTTAACCTGGCTTTCAAAAAACCTAAATGGCCGGGGCTAATGGTTGGGTATCTACCTTCTTCGCAGTTGTCAGAAGTAAACGGACAGATTTACGAGAACTTCTACCAAGCTCTGAATTTTAGTTTAAACCATCAATACAAACTGGGATTGGCGCAAGCGTTTTCTGTTTTTAGTTATAATCATTTTTACAATGATTCAAGAGACACTGGCTTTCTTTATTACAATGCAAAAAATTACTTCTTCAATCAGCATTTTCAATTTCTTTCCTATACGACAGATATAAATATTGCTCAAACCAGAAATAACGATTATTCTCTTACCGTACTTGAAGCAGGGGCGGGTGCAAAGATCTGGAAGCATAGTGTCATTGGATTTGGAGTAAAAATAAATCAACTCAATAATCAATCGCTTAAAGTAGGCTTTTATGGTAGTGAGAAAATATCAATACCTAAACTGGGTGAATTAAGTGCATGGATTGAGAAGTCGTATTTGCCCGGATGGAAAGGGCAGCTCGTAAGAACAGGTTTCTATAACGTAGGATTTTTTAGAGTCATCAACTAAAAAGTATGAAAAGAATTTCACTTTTATTTTTTGTTTTTCTGTTTGTATTTAAAGCAGGCGCACAATTGGTTGTCATATTTCAAATACCACCCTCAGGTCTTACTTACAAACCTCAGCTCTGGAATATGGTGGTAACCAATACCACCGGTGCACCCATAAGTCTTCATATAGAGGTCACGCTTACTCCTGTTAATTCTTCCTCGCAAGTATTGAGTGGTGTTACCCGTACAATTTCTTTGAAACCGGGAACTACACAGATCGCCGCAGGCATTTTAGTTCCTATTCAATACAATGTATTAAGCAACGCGTATGCTGTTGATGCCAACCCAATAGGATTATTACCAGTTGGACATTTTGAAGCCTGTTATCATTTCTTTAAACATGTCTCAGATAATATAGAGCAAATCGCAGAACAATGCCAGGATGTAACTGTGGGTCCGATGAATCCTCCAGAACTGGTCTATCCCTGGGATCAGACCAGTATTGAAGAAACGCATCCACAGTTTACCTGGTTACCACCTCTTCCTACAAACATGTTTACTAATCTTACCTATGATCTTGGTCTTGTAGAGATATATAAGCATCAAAGTGCGGCTGATGCGATTGAACAAAATGTTCCAATTTATCAGGCTGCAAATATTTCTTCAACAACGCTGCCGTACCCCTTAAGTGCAAGATCACTGGAATTTGACAAACACTATGCTTGGCGAATCATTGCTAAAAACAATGGAAATGAAGTCGGTGCAACTGAGGTATGGGAGTTTGACTTAAAGCATTTTGGGGCGCTGAAAAATGCTTCTTCAACTGAGCAGGCATTTGTAGAATTAAAAAAGCATCCTGAAACTGCCTATGCAGTATTTGTAACCGAGATCAAGTTTACTTATCAAAACGAAACTTCCGATAGTGTTTGGAATCAAAAGGTTTATGATCTGTCCTCCAACAGAAATGAAAGCTTTATTCCACTTGACACGGTACGTCTTAAGAGAGGTCAAAATCTCGTAAAATACGATGCATCCCAGAATTCATTTTTTGTTAACAAGCATTTTTATGAATTGGAAATTATGAATTCAAGGAATGAAGTGTGGCGATTGCGCTTTGAATACCGCACACAGGGAAAAACTAATAACTAAAGACCAAATTTCTTCAAAATAGTATGATCTATCAACTTGCCGCCAGACATCAAAAGAAAGGAGCTCTGATTTTATTCGCTGTTTTTTATTTGGAATTAGTACTTCCAAATATTGCAAACGCAGTCTCATCAAAAACATACTATGCTGCTGAATCAAATCAGCATATTTCTTTTCTCGCTGAAAGCAATGAAACTGTTCAAAACAATTTGGTTTCAAGAAAACAAATTGCATCAAAGAATTCAGAAAAAAACTTTTCTCCCGAAAAAGCTAACAAGGCCAATATCGGTGGACCGGGGCAACCCGAGATGTCTTCATTTAAAAGTGTTAATTCTAATGACATGGTAGACCTTTTCTCAGGAGACTTTTCTTATAATATTCCTTTGATGGATGTAGGTGGTTATCCAATTAGTCTTCACTATAACAGCAATATTTCGATGGATCAAGAAGCAAGTTGGGTAGGGCTGGGATGGAATTTAAATCCGGGTGCCATCAACAGAAGCATGAGAGGCCTACCCGATGATTTTAATGGTAGTGATGTCATTACAAAAACTCAAAACATCAAGGAAAATAGAACTGTTGGGGTAAATATTAATCCCGATGTAGAAGTCGTTGGCCTTCCAATAAACCTGAGAGCCACTTTGGGAATTTTTCATAACACCTACAACGGGTGGGGAATGGAAACAGGTATTAATGCATCCATAAACTCAGGTAACGGATCAACAGGAAACCTCACGGATAATATGAGACTGAGTGCCTCGGGATCAGTAGGAATTTCAAATAATTCGCAAACAGGGTTAAATGTAAGTCCTTCTATGGGGGTGCGTTTGGATGCAATCGATAAGTATGACAATGGAAGGTCAGTTTCACTTGGACTAAACACAAATTATAACTCCAGGGCGGGGATTTCCACACTTCAACTGAACACAGAATGGCGATACACAAGAAGTGTTACACTACGACAAATGGAAGAGAAAAGGGATTTGTCGTACAGCTATCCCTACGCAGGAATTTCTTTTGCTACACCATCTTACACACCAACGATTACCATGCCCTATACCAGCACTCAATATTTTTTTAGGGCAAAAGTCGGAGGTGAAAATTGGACTATCCATCCCTCTTTTGGAGCAATTGAAGGATACATAAGTAAGCAACAAATAAAACCCTCAGATCGCACGCAGCAAATCCCTGCAGTGGGATACCTCTACTCAACTAATTCAAATGATCGGCCGAACGTTCTTCAGGATTTCAATAGGGAAAAGGAGCTTCCCTTCAATGATAAGACTACACCGCACCTGGCGATCCCACAATATACTTATGACATTTATTCCATCAGCGGCGAAGGTATCGGGGGAATGTTCCGGCCCTATAGAGGCGATGTTGGTTATGTAAGAGATTACAATGCGAGAACAAAAAGTGAAAGCGATCGGTTTTCAATTGATCTTGGGTTTGGGGCTATTTTTCATGGCGGAACCGATTTTTCTTTCACCAATACCACAACAGAAAATAATGCATGGACGGCACAAAATGATATGAACCGATATATACGGTTCAACAAAAGCGATACTACTTTTCAGTCAGTTTATTTCAGAAATCCGGGTGAAATGACCAGTAATGCCATGTCGTATTATCAGTCAATTGGTGATGATAATTTACTTCGGGTAAAACTTACAGGTGACCGTAATACAATAGGTGCTTCAAATGCATTTTTAGCTTTTAAAAACGGGGTTAAGACTTCAGAAATTCCAATTACGGAGAGTATAGTAAAAAAACAAAGAGACAAAAGAAGCCAGGTGATTAGTTATTTGACTGCACAGGATGCCAGTATTTATGGACTTGATAAAATCAATTATTCTTATAAAGAAAACACCATACCGGTTAGTGGATGTGCAGATACGACTACTCCCGTTTACAGAATTGATGCAATAAAAAAAGCGCACCATTTATCAGAAATCACTGTTTTGAATAATGATGGTCGTAGGTATGTCTACGGATTGCCCGCATATAATGTTGAGCAAGAGGACGTAACTTTTTCAATAGGGCAAGAAACGAATTCTAACAATCTTGAAAAAGGACTGGTAAGCTATACAAAGGACAGGGACGATTCTACTATTAATGAGCAGGGCAAAGAAGGATTGTTTACAAGAGATAAAATGCCCGCGTATGCGCATTCTTTTTTACTTACCGGAATTGTTTCTCCTGATTATGTTGATATTAAGGGAGATGGCATTACACAAGACGATATAGGTGATGCTGTGAAGTTTAATTATACGAGGGTATATGGAAATAACGGCCAATATTTTTCCTGGCGTACCCCTTCCGATTCTTTAAAAGCAAATTATAACGAGGGGCTGAAGTCCTATAACAGAGATGATAAAGCCACATACATTTTTGGGAAAAAAGAGGTTTGGTATTTAAACTCTGTAGAGTCTAAAACCATGATCGCAGTATTTAAAATATCAAGCGACAGGAAAGATATTTATTCCGTTAGAGATAAAGATGGAGGACTGGATAAAACAAAACCCCTGAGAAGACTGGATACCATTTTACTTTATTCAAAATCTGATCTTGTAAAAAATGGATCGAACGCGAAACCAATTAAGGGAGTTGTTTTTAGATATAGTAATACGCTTTGCAAAGGGGTCGCAGGTGACAATACAGTTGGTAAGTTGACGCTGGATAGTCTTTGGTTTTTTTATAATGGAAATTACAAAGGGAAGCTAAATCCTTATGTGTTTAAGTATCATGCGGGTGATACATCCTATAATCCAAATTACCAACAGAAGCACTATGATAGGTGGGGTAATTTTAAATATGCGACTAACCCAGGAGGATTAAATAATTCAGACTACCCATATGCAGAACAGAATAAAGCATTGGCTGATAAATATGCACAAGCCTGGACAATGGATGAAATTTTGCTTCCATCAGGAGGAAAAATAAAGGCTACTTATGAAGCTGACGATTACGGCTATGTACAAAATAAAAGGGCACAACAATTCTTTTCAATAGCAGGGATTTCTTCCAGTCAAACGACAACCACTGGTAACAGTTTATATGGTTCGTCAGATAACAACTACATATTTATTAATTCTCCCACAGCACTAACAAATAGACAAGACGTCTTTGAAAAATATTTAAAAGGGATTAATTACCTGTACTTTAAATTATCCGTAACTGTCCCAACAGATAAGTGGGGTGGGGGCAAAGAGATCATTCCGGTATATGCCCAGATTGATACATTCGGGCTTGTTAATTCTACAAAGTTTTGGATCAAATTAAAATCCGTCAATGGTGAAGGTGCCCTGGCAAGAAGCGCCATTCAATTTTTAAGGTTAAATCTGCCATCTAAAGCATATCCAAACTCCGAGCCTGGTGATAATATCAATGTTTGGGATGCCGTGAAAATGCTTGCCAGCTCATTTGGAGAAATAAAAAGAACTGTTAGCGGATTTGAAGCGGATGCAAGAAAAAAAGGGTTATGTGACACAGTTGTTCTTTCACAATCTTTTGTCCGCTTAAATGCTCCTACCTATTCAAAACTCGGAGGAGGACTCAGAGTAAAACGAATTGAGGTTTGGGACAACTGGAAAAATATGACCGGTCAAAGAGAATCGGTGTACGGTCAGGATTATACCTACACAACTACTGAAAAAATCAATGGAAAAAATGTAACAATCAGCAGTGGTGTGGCTTCCTATGAACCCATGATTGGTGCCGAAGAAAACCCATTCAGAGAGCCCATTCCTTATGCAGAGAAATTGGCGCCAATGGCTCCGGTCAATAACATGTTTTCAGAAGAACCGCTTGGAGAAAGTTATTTTCCTTCCGCCACAGTTGGATATAGTAAAGTAAGAATCAGAACCATTAACACGAAAGCCAAGTCGGCGAATGGTTGGTCAGAAACAGAATTTTTTACGACCAGAGAATTTCCAACCATTGTTGAAAACACAATTATTGATCCTTCTTCAAAGAAGCCATACAATCCAGGACTGCAAAATTTCTTGAAAATTAATTCAATCCATTATTTAACCGTAAGCCAAGGTTTTAAAATTGAGCTCAACGATATGAATGGCAAGATGAAGGCGCAGGCTAGTTATGCAGAGACAGATTCCATTCATCCAATAAGCTATACCCGGAATTTTTATAAAGTTGATAACGATAGTGCTTTTCAAAAACATTTAAACAATACTGTTTGGGTTGTAGATTCCTTGAATGGGCACATTAATAAGGATGGAATTATAGGCAAAGACATTGAAGTGATGCAGGATATGAGAGAGCAAACTTCAAAAACAATAGCTAATAATCATTCCGTTAATGTTGATGTCGTTCCAGCAATTTTTCCCTTTGCGATACCTACTTACTATGGATTGCCACAAAAAGAAGAAAATCGTTTTAGATCAGCAGTTACTGTAAAAGTTATTCAGCGATATGGAATTTTAGACAGTGTAGTAGTGATGGATAAAGGAAGTATCGTCAGCACCAGGAATCTTCTATACGATGGTGAGACTGGCCAGGTGCTTCTTTCCAGAACGAACAACGAGTTCAACGACCCAATTTACAATTTCAGTTATCCTGCGCATTGGGCCTATAGTGGAATGGGCATGGCTTATAAAAATATCGACGCAATTTTTTCCAATCTTAAACTAATCAAAGGCAAACTGTATTATGGTAACGGCAGCACTACGGCTTATCCCGTAGAACGATTTTTTGAAAGTGGTGATGAAGTGAAATTGGTCGGCCGTTACCGCACAATGCAAACCGGCAACAATTGCCTTCAGTATGCTGTTGACGGTTTAGGCGTTGGAATTTCTCGTATTCCTTTTCCAAGAAAAGCATGGGTAATTGATGCTTCGAAAGGCAAAGAGGGAGATAGGGGTCTTTACTTCATTGACCAAAATGGAAGAGTATTAACTGGAGAAGTGGATATCATTCAAATTCTTCGCTCCGGTAAAAGAAATATGCTGGACGCCAGTGTAGGTAGTATAGTTTCTCTGGCTAATCCTATTAGACAAATAACAACAGGCAACTATGGTTTGGTCTTAGACAGCAGTATTCACATCATCAACACGTCGGCAGTAACGTATAAAGATCATTGGAAAGCTGAAAATAGTTTATATGCAAAGGACACAGTTTATACAGTTACCAAATTTGATTCATTGGACATTCGCGCCGACGCTAATAGTATAGTAACCCAAAGGCTTCAATACAGTAACACACAGGCTGACAAACTAATTTTGAACACAAGGCCGTCACCGTATATGGCAACAAGCTATAACAAGATAAAATCGACAGCTTGTGCAAGCGTGAATTATTTCCTGACAAAAAGTATGGCCAGGTACGATTTAAGTGCTGTTCCATCAAATGCAATCATTGCAACAGCTACAATAAGCTTTGATCCAAAAACGCCAAATGATTTATGGACAAGTAGAATCAAAGTTCCAGGTAAAACTTTTTGTGGTGCAAATTATAGTACGGACTGGGCTAATGTAAATAATTATTACGGTAGGACTTCATTGTCGTACCTAAAGAGAATTACAAAGGATTGGAATGAAAATACCCCTTACAAGTTTATGGCGACAACTGAAGTCAATAAGGTTGGTGTCGATTATAATAATTATTATGATGTAAACTGTACAGGTCTCATCCAGGATATTGTAAGCAGCGGTCAGAATTACGGTTTTGTACTTCAGTTAGACAGGAATGAATCATCTCCGGCCTCAGATGACACAGAAAGTAACTGGTTGAGCTTTTTTGGAGATGATTTTAATGGCAAGCTTACCATACACGGACCTGAATTAAAAGTCAAGTGGTCTGTTAGTCAGGACAGTACTGGTTATCTATGTAAACAGAATATTTCAGATACTCTTACCAATCCGTACCGGTGGGGTATTCTTGGAAATTGGAGGGTAGATAGGGCGTATACCTATTATCATGACAGAAAAGAGAGCGATGCATCGAACCCTAGCACCGATATCCGCAAAGAAGGTCAGCTCAAAGCATTCACACCATTCTGGAAATTCACTGATACGGTTTTGCTTCAAAATGCTGACACTTTAAAATGGGTATGGAACAGTGCTTCGGCCTTGTACAATAAGAAAGGATATGAAATTGAAAATTATGATCCTTTGGGAAGATACAACGCCGGTCTATATGGTTATGATCAGACGCTCCCAGTAGCTGTTGCTCAAAATAGCAAGTATAGAGAGATCTTATTCGATGGATTTGAAGATTATAATTACAAGACGAAACAATGTCTTACCTGTGCAAATGATAAAGAGATCGATTTTGTTAAAAACTATTCCGGTGTTTCAGTGGATAGCACCCAAAGCCACACAGGAAATTATTCGATGAAAGTAGCTGCCGGCTCCGAAGGTGACTTTACTGCAAACGTAATGCCCTTAGATACTCCGGATTCTGTCTCATTAAGGGTAGATTCGTCGGCTATCTACACAACCACGGTGCCGGGGGTGGGGCTAGGACTGACAGGCTATTTTAAGGGGTATCCGAGTTCAAACTGTTCTTCTCTTCCAATAGGGATACCGACATTTTCACAGACACTTCAAAATCAGGCGCCCATAAATTACTACTGGGGTGGATCAGCGCCGCTCAATGGTCTGTGCAAAAATTGGTACAGTGTTAACTGGAAGGGAAAGATCCAGGCGCCGTATACAGACAACTATCATTTTTACCTGATTTCGGACAGGGTTGCTGAAGTCATTGTAAATGGTGTCAAAGTTGCGAGCGCTTCAAAAGCAAATATCGAAGGCAGCGGACCCGCTATAAATCTTCAACAGGGACAGCTTTATACTATCGAAGTTAAATACACACATACTACAGGTTCCAATGCATATGTCAGGTTACGATGGTCAAGAGATAATACAGGTTCAGGACTAGAAACAATTCCTACACAGTATTTATACAAGGACAATTCCACAACGGCAGACACAGTTGGTTCTGTTAAGTCCGCATTTAATCATTGGTGCATCACACCTTATAATGCTGGAGTAAAAAATTCACTAATACCAAAGTTTTCGCCTTTCGCAAATGCAAAAATGGTTTTAAGCGGATGGGTCAAAATGGATGGAAATGATTGTAATACTGCGCCTGCCTTGGATAATGTACTAAAAGCAACACTCTATTACTCAGGAGGTAGTTCTGAGGTTTCACTACAAAGAACAGGTGTGCGAATTGAAGGATGGCAACGATACGAGGCTGTCGTCCTGATTCCCTCCAATGGTAGCTCAATGAAGATAAGCGCGATTGCACCCGGTGATCGGACTATCTATGTCGATGATGTAAGGGCACAGCCATATAACAGCCAAATGAAAAGCTATGCGTACGATCAATCAACGCTCCGAGTAATGGCTGAATTGGATGAGAACAACTACGCTACGTTTTATGAATATGATGACGATGGAACACTTACCAGGATAAAGAAGGAAACAGAAAGGGGTGTTATGACTGTAAAAGAAAGCAGAAGCGCTCTTTTGAAAAATTAATGAATAACTACAAACGAAGAAAATGAAAAAAATAGTTTTGATTGGTCTTTTGATTTGTTTGACAATACCAGGCTATCTGAATGCACAACTTCAAGTGGAAAAAGGCTTCGAGTTTCAGGAAATCGTGAAGATTGCTGAAATGTATAAAAACGCTCCTAACCTCAGTTTTACAATCGATTATAATTATGCAGACAGTTTACATCCCGATAGCACCCTAGAACATTTAGCTGGTAGTTGTAAAATGAGTGACAGCAGGTACTACACGAACCTGGATAGTGCTGAATATATTCAAGGCTATCAATACAATGTGGCAGTGTTCTATCGGGATAGTGCCATTATCGTGAACGACCGTCAGGAATATGCTGACCTGATGAAACTTCCGGTCCTTGATTCTGTTTTTAACGGCGCTTATGTAGACAGCATGAAGATTGTTGCCATTGACACTGCATCAAATACACTCTATTTGTATCTATCGCCAAGCTCTCCCTATAGTAAATACTATCTTATATATTCTCCATTAAACTACCGAATTTTGGGAATTGGCTTTTATATTAAAAATGCGCCAATCGGGGAAGCGATCGGCACAGCGAAAGTCAGCATATCATTTTCCAACTACAGCACTAACCCCATACCACAAGACACATTTTGGGAGGATAAGTTTATTTATAGGCAAAGTGGGGAGGTTCGTTTAAAGCCTACCTATGCGAGTTACCAACTCTTAGACAATACTACAATAAAACCAACCCTGCTAAAATAAAACCAGCTTAGTCAAATGCGAACTAAAATTCAATTTTGCTTTTGGATTATTTTTTTGAGTATCTGCTCTGTTAGCAACGCTCAAAGAGAACCAGTATATATCGATGCCTTAATCGGGGATTCTATAAAAGTTGGAAAGAAAATAGTGGTAAAAGATTCCTCTTTCTATGATCCGGTATTAAAGCCAACAATAAAGCGAACCCAGTTTATAAATAATCTTATCAGTCTTCGCATTAATGAAGAAATAAATAAGGTTATGCCGGATTCTTTTGGTCTGTCAGTCAAGGTGAAAATTATTTATACAGCACCTGATACTCTTTCAGATTCAATAGCTGAAAAGACTCTTACAATTAACTACAACAAAAACAGAACCTATGAAAATAAATCAGTCTTTTATTTTACATCTGCACATTATGTCGAGGTAAAGGTCCTGCAGATTACATCGACCTATGCGGATAGCTCAGTCACAGTTCCGTTAGCCCTTTTGGAAAACCGGATGGTCATACAAAGAGACTATGATATGAGTTGCACAAATGACATGATTAACGCTATTGTACAGGACACCAGTAAAATAGCAGCATTTGGAGAATTAAAACTTTCGTGGACTCCTAATCACGTTTCCCAGATGTATGATGTTGAATGGACGTATGTGGACCAATCAGCACTCGACAAGTATTCTACAAGTGGACATTTGGATCCAAATAAAATATTCCGAAATAATGCCACGAGGATTACTACAAAATCGGATACCTGCATGATTCCCCTTCTTTATGATGGGGAAGGTCTTTTAGTATATCGAATTCGTGGGATTCAGGTGGATCAAAATGGAGAACTGCAAACGACAAAATGGAACTCTGATAGCGATACCACCAGCGCACACTGGAAATATCATTTCATGGGTCATGAAAGAGGGCTCAACTGGCAGGCTTCTACAACTTACGCCGAAGAGGGAAAAAGAAAATCTGTCGTACAGTATTTTGATGGAAGCTTAAGAGCAAGACAGGTTGTAACAAGGGATAACACTACTCAAACAACTGTTGTTGCAGAAACCCTCTATGATAAACAGGGCAGGCCAGTTATACAGGTTATGCCTGCACCTACACTTAGTACATTGATTCATTACACACCACTATTCAATGTAAAAGACATGAACGGTGCTGAGTATGACAAAGGTGTTTATGATACCCTGTTTTCCAGTTCCGACTATTGTGACATTCATGAAGACAGTATGAGCGTCACAGGCGGCGCCTCGAAATATTATTCTTCGCAAAATCCGCTTAAAAATGAAGGTTTTCATAAGTTTATTCCCAACGCCCATGGGTATGCCTTCACGCAAACTCAATACACTCAGGATAACACGGGCCGAGTTTACGCACAAAGCGGCGTAGATAGTGGATTTATTTTAGGTAGTGGAAAGGAAACAAAATATTATTATTTCGCAGCAAGACAAAATGAACTCGATGCCTTATTTGGTACTGAAGTCGGCGATGAATCTCATTATCAGAAGAATATGGTTCGAGATGCCAATGGTCAGTATAGTGTTTCCTATGTTGATATGCACGGAAGGACAATCGCAACGGCTCTTGCAGGAAGGCCACCTGCAACTTTAGACGCCTTATCGAGTTTTAGGGATGAAGTAGAAACACAACAACTGCTTTCAAAAACAAACAATATTGTCAATGGTCAATCAGTTGAATTCTCAACCTCCATTTTCATGACCAAGGAGGACGATGTTTTGCTTCACTACAGTATGGCCAAGCAAGGACTGAGTTTGAGAGATTGCAAAGACAACAATATTTGTTACAGCTGCCTATATGATCTTACTATTACAGTAACAGGAGACTGCTCAAATAGTGTATCTGGAAAAACTGATACTACGGTCAGGTTAAGCAACTTTCCTCTTTGGAATGTAGATACGACCTGTGATTTGGCTGTGCCTATCGATGCAACCATAAACCTGCATTTAAAAGAGGGAAGCTATAATATTACAAAAAGCCTCACGATCAGTAAGCAGGGGATGGATAAATATCGGGACAGCGTTTATTTACTCAGAAATACCTGTAGTAACTATGATTCCATTTACAGGCGGGAGATGAAAATTATTAAAGATAGCCTTTCCTGTTCCGTCGACACTTTGAAGGAAGCTACTTATACCCGCTACAGGGATATTATGATGATGGATGTGTATCCCTTAGTCGGACAGTATGGACACTTTCAAGATACTTCGAGTTGTTTTTCTATTTTTAGGAGAGCTAACAATAATAGGTATTACTATCAGACAGCAGCGGATAGTCTTTGTTATAAAGACGATTCGGGGCAGTGTGATGTGGTTGTTAATAGTCTAGGCCAGTCTGTAAAGCCTGAACAACTGTCTCCCGAAGAGTTTATAGCGAGTTTTAAAGATAGCTGGCTTCAGACCTTAATAACTGTACATCCTGAATACAGAAGGCTGCAACAATATGAGAAGTTTGCTACAAGTCTGGCTTATGATGATGATTATGAAAGCACAGAAACCTATGCAAGCGCAGTTGCTAAAGGCTATTTAAATCCTACAGGCAGTTCTGCGCCACCGGCCAATAACTTTATTGGAACACCTGGTGATCCTTTATACGGGTATTCATTCGCTTCAACTATTGCGAAAACTGCAATTGAAGACTCTTTATTCGAATTAATTCCTCTAACAAGCAGTACTTATATCACTGCATGGGGTTTGGCGACAGCCTCTGTTAAATGTCCTACACAATCTAACAGTACATGTGTGTCAAGTTGGAATACGGCAACAAACGTATTTAACTCGGAGTCACTTTGCACGGGGGAATTAGATATGGCCTGGAGAACGTTCCGCGGCATTTATTTAAAACAAAAAAGATCCTGGATCAACAAATACGTAATTGAAAATGCTGGGGTTTCTGATGGGTCATTATGTACTCCAATATTTTCATCATTGGAAAGTTTGTTAGCCCAGAATGGCTTTACACCGTACGGAGGTCAGTCTAACCAAAATACAGGAAGGGATAGTGCGCAGGCATTTTATGTATCCAACTGTAACGCTTACGCAGATAGATGGAGAGAACAATTGGGTAGCTGCTATACTGATGTTCAGAAGGACTCTATTATTAAATACCTCACACAGGTATGCGTTGAGGGCGCTGATTCACTACATCCACTGGGAGCAAGTACGGTAAGCCCAATAAGCACATATCAATACAAAAATTTTGATCAGGTATTTACTCACTTTAATAGTATTTGGACAGGTATAGACAGCAGTGTTTGTAATTCCTACCGTATTGATAAACCACTGCCATACAGTCAACCGACATTTGTTACTAAACAGCAAATTTGGAGTAAGCCAGATACTTGCACCTGTACCAGAATTAATGCACTTTATAATCAGTATCGATCCGATTCGTCACATTATAGCAGCTTCAGTGCGTTTATACAAGTAACGCAAGGGACAACCCTAACCAATGCTGTTTTGGATTCGTTGAGAAGTTTATGTAATGGTGCGATTTCTTGCAATTATTTGAGTTCACCTATTTCACTTCCTCCAGCATTACAATGTGGAGCGTCAAGCGTCTGTATTAACTGCGATCAATTCAACCAACTATACAATAATTTTCAGACAAGATTTCCTGGTATAACGCCTACAATGGAGGAAACAGACACGGTAGCACAATTGCGCAACCTGATTTTTGCCAATTATATGAACCAAAACCTGGGCTTTGCAAAAACGGCGCAAGATTATCTTCTCTTCAAAGAAACCTGTTCGGGTGGATCCGATTCACTTCTTAAAAGAATAAGGGATTTTAAAGATTATTATTACTCTGTAAATAGAGGTCAGCTTTATAAAAACTACAAGATTTCATCGGCCGCATTTGCTTTTGTCGAGGCATCAAATGCAGTCATTCAGGCCAGGCAATACTTAAATGGATCTCACCTTCCGCCAGGCTATGCGATCAGTCCATTTACTTACAATTTTGATGCAAAGCTTAGAAGTGTAATTCGCACGAGTCTAACAGACTCCGCATATGAGACGATAGTACCACATCATTTGCAAAATTCAGGTTATATAATTCCGGAACTAGAAAGCAATATTGTTGTTGACTCAGATTTTGTGACCGGCTCAGCATTTACAAAAGATTTGAAATATAAGTACTGGGCGGTCAATGAAGCTGACAGGGGGAATTGTTTTCAGTGTATTTGGAGTAGCAAGAATTATGGAGCATATGCTTATTATGGAGTGTCAACGCCGATGTTAAAATATTTACCCGATACAGCATGCGGATGTAGGGAAAATCATTTCTACACATTCACTTATTTTAAGCCGACTCCGTTTATTACCGGGCCTTCAACGTATACATCTTATTTTGCTGATAGCGTTTTTAGAGGAACACAAAATACCACTTTTTTAGACTATAAAGCTCCTGCAATTGCAACTAATACAATTAAGGCAATTAAAAATTTGAGGTTTGCACCCTATGTTTTGCCTCTTTCAGACATGTCGAGTTTTCAGCAATCTTCAAAAGGTTTAATGGTTACGTTAGAAATGAAGAATGGAACTGAAACAGATGCTTTCATTTTTAATAACGAAGATTATCACCCGCAGCTACATTGGAAAGAAGTTATTGATTCAAACTTATACGACCTAGATTGTCATAAAGCGTTTGTGACCTATTTTAATCAACAGGGTGGAACAAATTATTCGGGCAGTCAGGTAGATTCAATTTACACTGTAAATAATATTAATCCAGGCAGTATTTGTGATTCGGCAATTATTACGGGTCCAACGCTGTGTGGCAAGTCTGAGGCCATAAACGAAATCGTAAACCTTCAACAACATCTACCTTGTCAGGACAGCACTGATTTTGCCATCATGGCTGCCACACAGCTAGACCAGATTTACCAGGATTCATTAATTGGAAACTTTAATGAAGCCTATACCAAAAAGTGTTTGAATGTTTTTTCACTGGAGAGCTTTACGCTTTCTAAACCGGTCAGCGAATACCACTACACGCTTTATTATTATGACCAGGCTGGCAATCTTGTCAAAACAATATCGCCTGAGGGAGTACATCCAAATCGTGATATAACCTGGCTTGGAGAGGTAAGAACAAAACGAATAAACGGTGAAACTCAAGTGCCATCCCATTTGCTACCAACCACCTATCGGTACAATTCTTTGAATCAGGTGGTCAGTCAAAAATCACCGGACGCCAACCTGAGCACATTCTGGTATGATCGACTTGGAAGATTGGTTATTAGCCAGAATGCAAATCAGCAAGATGCAGGTAAATACAGTTATACAAAATATGACGCAATCGGAAGAATAGTTGAAGTCGGAGAAAAATTGCAGTCACAGGGTATGTCTCAAAACATATCAAGGAATTCCGCGGCCCTTACTACATGGTTAAACTTCATGAATTATGACGGCGACCATCAACCTAAAATGGTAACACTTACCAGCTATGATGAAGCTAGTGATTATAAATCTGTTTACGAGAATTTCACACCATTCCGCCAGAAAGCATATACATTACGCAACAGGGTTAGTAGGGTAAGATTGCTGGATCCTTATCCGCAAACTATGAGTGTGTCTGGAACAGATACTACTTATACCCCCCAGAGCAATTCCTTCACATCAGCAATCGAATATAGCTATGACATCCACGGAAATGTTGATTCTATGCTCAATATTTCAGGACCTATGTGGTGGACTATTGGATTCAACTATGGAGGTAATGCATTTAAACTAATTACTTATAAGTATGACTTAATATCGGGCAAAGTAAATGAAGTACATTATCAGCCAAGCAATTCCGTAAGAACATATGCAGATGAGTTCTATCACAGATATGAATATGATGCAGAGAATAGGCTAATTGATGTGTATACTACCGATAACAAGGCTCTTTTAAATCAACCGGGACTTGAGGAGCACGACGCGCATTATGAATATTATAGACATGGTCCTTTAGCGAGAACTGTACTTGGACAACAACAAGTACAGGGTGTAGATTATGCTTATACTTTGCAAGGCTGGCTAAAAGGAGTGAATAGCAGTTCAATGAACTCCGATTATGACATGGGGCAAGATGGTAAGACTACGTCGACAAATAAATATGTAGCAAGAGATGAATATGGTTTTAACCTGAATTATTTTACTGGAGAATATTCACCGATTAATTCAGATGTTACTGCATTTGCTGGGCATACAGCATTTATGCCAACAGGAGCCTACAAACCATTGTATAACGGCAATATTTCTTCAATGGCAGTGAACATTAGGAAGTTTGCACAGCCTCAACTTTATAACTACGGTTATGATCAACTTAACAGAATTACGAAGATGGATGTTTATAGGGGACTTAACGAAAGTAATAACCAGTGGGCTAATCCATTAACTGCCGTCGGTGATTATAAGGAAAGAGTTTCTTATGACGCAAATGGAAATATTTTGTCCTATGTACGACATGGCTATGGTTCTAATCTTCCGATGGACAGTTTAAACTATTATTATTTAGATAAGACTCAGTCAAATCTACTCGAACATATTAGCGATGGTGTAAGCTCCTCGGCTTATACTAATGATTTGAAAAACCAAGGTAATTATAATTATCACTATGATAAAATAGGTAATATAATATCGGATGGTGCTAATGGAATAAGTTGGACAGCATGGAACGTATACGGAAAAATCGATAGGCTCTTTACAAACTATTCTGGCTCGAATGATGTATATGAAACCAGCTTCCTTTATGATCCCAATGGAAATAGAATAGAGAAGAGTGTTTTTTATAACGACATTCCTTGGAATCCAAAAAAACATGAGTGGTATGTAAGAGACGCACAGGGTAATGTTATGGCAGTTTATGCCGTCACTGCCACTGGTGGTGAAACTGTACTGCCACCTTTGATGTTGACGGAACAATATGTTTACGGTAGTTCCAGGCTTGGAGTAATTCGAAGGAACCAGAATATGGACTCTGCAAAGGTCAGTCCTGTTAATGCTAATTTGATTGGAAGCACTTATGTATATAATTATTCAAGGGGCAATAAATACTACGAATTATCTAATCATTTGAGTAATGTGCTGGTTACTGTTAGCGATAAGAGATTTGGACATAATGCAGGTAACGGTACCTATGACTATTACAACGCGGATGTAGTAAACGCAAATGATTATTACCCCTTTGGGATGATGATGCCAGGTAGAACGTACTCCGCTCAAACCAGCTATAGGTACGGGTTTAATGGAAAAGAGAACGACAATGAAGTGAAGGGAGAAGGTAATCAGCAGGATTATGGAATGAGGATTTATGACCCGAGAATTGGAAAGTTTTTAAGTGTGGATCCCTTGACGAAAAATTATCCGGAGCTTACTCCCTATCAATTTGCAAGTAATAGGCCTATTGATGGATCTGATCTGGATGGAAAAGAATGGAAAAGTGAAATCCGTTTTGTTGGACCAACAGGTAAATATGTAATTGACTACAACATAACCATTAGTTTAGGGAACAATACTGTATCTGGAGCCAGATCTCAAAATGAATTGAAATTGTCAAATCCTAGCGACAAAAAAATATTGAATGAAATAAAAACAAGGACGGAATCGATTTTAAATAATTCAAGGAGTGCTTCCGGGACTAAAGAAGATCCGATTGCTAACTTTACAATCACCTTTACGGATAAAGATGGTCCTTTTACGGCATCTTTTAAAGATTTTTATACATACCAAACTGTTAATACCACTTCAAAACAAAGTAAAGTTACTGGCGATCCTTTTGCATATGGAGCTGAGAAAGACCTTGGTGAGACGCAAACCAATGAAATTAAGATAGCTATGAGTAACAAGTTAGTTCAAACGATTGAAGGCGTTCCAGGCAGTACCATGAGGCTAATAGATGATCAAAACAACACTGATGTTATGGCGCACTCCTTAGGTCATGAGCTTGGACACACGGCTGGGTTGCGACATCCATGGGATTCAAAAAATAACATCTCAGAAATCAATCAAAACAATCCACCATTGCTAAAAGATAAATTAGATTTGATTAAAAGAAATTTAATGAATAGTGAGGCAAATCCAATAAAGTCGCAGCAATCAAATTTGGGAACTGATTTAACCAAAGAACAACATGAAACGATTAAAAAGACAGTTCAAAGTCAAACGCATAAATAAGATGATATCTGCGATTTTGGCGGCAAGTATTATCGTAACTAGTTTGCAATGTAATAGATATCCTGTAAATCAATTGGCTAACACCCAACATTACTATTTTTATTTTGGTTGCTGTTTTAATAGTGATTCGGTATTGGTTTTACATAAAGACGAGATAATTTTTAAATCAACAATTACGACTAATGATAATACCGGTCGAGATAACCTCACCTTTTTCAGGTTTCCAATACCAATTGTGGAAGATTCATTGCTATTTAATTCTGTGTTAGAAAGAAAAGTTTTGACAATTAGATTAAGGAATTCAGTAAAGAACCAGTTTGTATACATTTATAAATATCGAGATTCCTTATACTATCAACAGGAAGATCATCCTATAAAAAGCGAATAACAAATACTTTTCGTTAGTTCGTCGATATGTTTCATAAAAATTTGGAAAAATAGAAGATGTTGTTTTGTTAATTGTAACTGATTACAAACTTGTTTTCCTTTTCACAATCACTTAACTCTTTGACAATATTATCCCTTTGGGATGATAATGCCGGGTAGAACATATTCCGCTCAAACAGGCTACCGGTATGGGTTTAATGGTAAAGAAAATGACAATGAGGTCAAAGGAGAAGGAAATCAACAGGATTACGGAATGAGGGTCTATGATCCTAGGGTGGGAAGGTTTTTGAGTGTGGATCCTATCACTACAAAATATCCCGAACTTACACCATATCAGTTTGCAAGCAATAGTCCAATTTCAAATATTGATATTGATGGATTAGAAAGAGGAAGTGCTATCTCTGCTGGTTTTAGTAATGGACTTAACAGATATGCAGATGAAAAGAAACAACAAGCAAACGGCGCCTATAGATATTTCAGTTCATGGGAACCGTACAGAAATGCATGGAATTATATCAAAGATGTGGGTAAGACTGCAACTGGTGATCAGGCGGCTATTCATAGAGTTGCAGAAAAAACGACAAAAGCAGCTTCAAATTTTTCTTTCTCACTTGCCAATTCATTGTCCGAACCAGCTGTGTTTCTTTCTACAATGGACAAGAGGACTGTCAAAGAAAATGTTGCTGGTGTCACCTATTATACACTTAAAGGTCTTGAAGTGTACGCCGTTTTTGAAATTCCGGAAGTATTAAGAACAAATGAAAGAATTCCTACTTATTTGGAAAATCCAAAGCCGGGAACGCTCAGCAATGTAGAAGCTCGCAATTGGTATCTAGCTAGAGAAGCAGATATTCCCTCTTCATTAAATAAGAAATTGCCGTTAGAACAACAAGCCAAGCAAGCAGTTAATTTACGAAATGAAATAAGAACCAGGGCTCGGGAGTTAATGGCTGATCGGGCAGAGGCAGCAAGACTGAATGCTGAAGAACCAAACATGACATGGGAGCAAGTTGTAAAAAAATATAAAGCTCAGGGATATACTGGAGACAATTTATGGAATAAAATAATTGAAAGTTCGCAAAAATCCCGAGCTTCAGTAAACGAGAATTTAAATGTAAAAGCTCCTAAAAAACCATGATAACAACCAGAAACACTGACGACAATTTTATTGTTGATTTTGATACCCTTGAGGGTTGGGATGACTATGAAAAAATCATAGAAATTTTAAAGCGCAGTTATGACGTTAAAATAATTAATAAGATAGATGGGCCGGAATCACGTTTATGGGATATTCAGCTAGACGGGTTATCATATACTTTACACAATAATCCTTATGGTAATTATCTGAAAGCTAAGAATATAAAATCTATAGAATATCTTAAAGACACGTTAGGACATATTCAGATTCATTTTCTTTGATCAGGTAATTAGCATATTGAATTTACTTTAATGTATGGTAAAGTAAAAATCTATGGATGTCCCAGACAAACATCTGAATTAATCGGGGAATATTCTCCAGTAAAATAATTCAGGTTAAAACCATATTCATCTCTTGCTACATATTTATTTGTCGACGTGGTCTTACCATCCTGCCCCAACAGTCAGATCAAGAAGTGACGATTACACCTAATAATGCACTTTAAGTTGACAATTTTTGGCTTGTCATGTAAATTGGTTATGAATTAATGCGTTTTCAATACTCTTATTAGCATCGTTACTTTCTTTTAAATCCAACGGTTTAGAACTATAAATTGCAATCAATCCATTGTTAAAAAGTTCCACCTTCTCGACTATCTTTTCTAAACGATATTTTACTTCGACTAGAGATAGCCCTAAAGCTTTAAAACTTAGTTGTTCGTCTAAAAAGAAAATAGGACAAAATCGAACAATATCTTTTCTAAAATTTTTAAATCTTGTTTTTTCGAAATCCTCAAAAATTATCTTTTCATTAAAAATTGCAGCATAATAAGGCTTAAAACAACTTATATAATGTTTAAAACCAAAAACTGTCAAATCAGAATAATCAACCTTTTTTGTGGAAAATTCGAAATGCATTCTGTCATCGCACGATGAGTCATCCTCTAAACGATTTCGGTAACGATAAAAAATAGTACCCTTAATATTATTTTGCAATTGATCGTTTAAGTTTACTATAGCAGTGAAATCATCTCCGAAACCGGGAAATGGTATATCTGCATCTTTTTTTAATCCCCAAGGGCTTTTAACATTCTTCAAGCAGTCAATAATGAACTTATGTTTCTGTTCAGGTGACTCCTCCATTTTGGCTCGTGAATTCATCTCTAGTATGTGTTTCATGCTATTACGGATTATGTGGAACAATCCTCACATTAATGTTTGTAACATTGGCTTTTTGAATTGCTCTAACTGCGTTATTGTAGGCCCTTTGTGTGGGCACTTCAATAACACCCTTAAACCCTGGATTTTGCTTGAGTGCTTCTGACATTCTTTTCAATTGGCTTAAAGATTTATCAAATGTAGTGACATCCCATTTTCTGTCTATTAATTCTTTGCTTCCAACATCAAATCCGTCGAACTTGACAAAGTTTTTACCGTTGGGATTGGGGTTATCGTACTTTAAAGTAGGCACAACTCTCTTCCTAGATGCAACGTCTGATGCTGCCCCTGTGGCCGCATCCTCATAAGCTTGTTGTAACGGTTGCCGTTTTGAAACATCTTCTAAATCTTGTCCAGTACCCCTATTCACAGAGGTTTTTTCTTCCAGCTTATTTACTGTTTTGACAGTTTTACTAACAGTATTCGTAACAGTTTTAACTGTCTTAATCTTATTTAACGCTTTCTCAGTCTTCGCATAGGGAATTAATCCAAGCAGTCTGTCTGTGATAGAAAGTTCTTCTCCCGTAATTAAGTCCTTTCCAGAAATACTTTCGTAGAATCCCTTTCCCTCGTTAACCACAGGAATAACATTCAATAACACAGAAACACCTCTACCGCCATCATTAGGACCGGAACCAACAGGAATAGCCTTCCGTTGTTCATATGGAATATTCCGTCTTTGTAAATTGTCACCAGCCGGCATGCTGACCCATCGGCTAAACTGACTGTTATAATAGGTATACGCTGGCTCTAGCCCATCCATATCGACTGCTCCAATTGGGGCGTTTCCAGCGAATTGATATGGACTGTAGTGAGGATATTCATCGGCAATAGGATCAAGACTTAGGAATCTGCCTACCCTTACGTCATACACTCTTTCACCGTAATCCTGCTGATTACCTTCTCCTTTTACTTCATTATCGTTTTCTTTCCCATTAAATCCATACCTGTAGCCGGTTTGAGCGGAATAAGTTCTACCCGGCATCATCATCCCAAAGGGGTAATAATCATTTGCGTTTACTACATCCGCGTTGTAATAGTCATAGGTACCGTTACCTGCATTATGTCCAAATCTCTTATCGCTAACAGTAACCAGCACATTA